>ERZ1292625.214-Hain-H41-01um-R1-214-length-100591-cov-12_pt1 | contig 100591 bp, 86 predicted proteins | sample MGYA00564400_ERZ1292625 | MGnify/ENA primary metagenome ERZ1292625 (study PRJEB36523, sample SAMEA6512639) | groundwater metagenome | collected 2019-01-08 | study: AquaDiva: Metagenomics assemblies of 32 groundwater samples
CCCTCTGATACCCTGGGCTACACACGTGATACAATGGCCGCTACAACGGGACGCAATACCGAAAGGTGGAGCAAATCCTTAGAAAAGCGGCCTAAGTTCGGATTGAGGTCTGCAACTCGACCTCATGAAGCTGGAATCGCTAGTAATCACAGGTCAGCTATACTGTGGTGAATACGTTCTCAAGTCTTGTACTCAAAATTAAAAGCGCCGGGCAGGTGATGAATCTAGGTTGTTAAAATCAACCCACTTTCGAGTAGTTATCGAAAGATGTAGCGAACGGGTAATTGGTTGGCCGCGAGGCTGTCTGATGAAGGATCCTAGTAGCAAAAAGCAGCCCACTCAAAAAAGAGGGATACGACCTATATGGTGAGTTATGGGGAAGTATCAATAGAACCTCGAGTCGGATGCAAGGAATAGAATCATCACTAACCCCAGGGAGATCTCACGGTATCAAAAACAATCGAAGTATCGTGAGAAGTCAGCTGCGTCGTAGTACCATGCGTCAACTTAATGTTATAATTAAGCGAACATGGGAAGGACAAAACCAATAGTATCGAAAGAGTATATTGTAGGATTAACCGATGGAGAAGGATGTTTCCATGCAAACGTGTGGAAATCCGATTCCTATAGGGCGGGGTATGCTGTCCAATTGCATTTTCATATAAAAATGCAAGAAACAGACAGACCCTTGCTTGAAAAGGTTAAAAATACACTCGGATGTGGAAACGTGTACTTCCAAAAAGAAGTGCGTGCGAATCACTGCCAGTGTTACCGGTATACTGTATCTTCTTGCAAGGACATACAGGAAACCATCATTCCTTTCTTTCAAAAACACCCACTGCAAAGTATTTCGAAGCAAAAAAGTTTCAAAGTATTTTGTAAGATTGCACACATTGTGCAGTCGGGTGATCATCTCACAAAAGATGGTATTGAGAGAATCAAAACATTAAAATCTCAGATGAATAAAAAACTATTGGACTCGCGTAGTGCGGGAAATCCGCCCGCTACGTGGGAACGCAAAATGTTTGTTTCATTATTGCCATCCGCCCGTCAACTCAAGGGAGTTGGGAGTGCCCGAAATCCTACCTCGCGTGGGCCTAAGGCAAGCTCAATGACAGGGAGTAAGTCGTAACAAGGCACGGGTAGCGGAAGCTGCTCGTGAATTATTTCAATTTGAAGCCGATATATGTTCCTCTTCGGAGGCATACATCTTATCGAGTCGATGTTGTGGGTCTCGATCGAGTCCATAACGGTTTATGCGATACCTAAAACGCTTTTGACTGTCGGGAAAGGCCGACACCAGAACGGAACAAAACAAAGAATGTTCCTCAGCAAAAAACCGCCCAATAGGGCGGTTTTTTGCTACTCATTACGACACAAATTGACTATATTGACAATAGTGTTGGCTTGTGATATACTACACCTAGCTGTTTTTCCCAGTGTTAAAGCCCTCGATGTCCGAAAGGACAAGGGCGCGCCGCGGCCACCTTAGTTGGTGGTTTGAACTTCGATTCTTCGTGGACGTCCATCAAGGAAAGACAAATATTGCCGCAAGGCAAGAAAGGTAAGTTCAATGAAAGCTAACACGCCCTTCTTGGGAGACCGGTCAGGTCGCCAGGGTTTGACGCTAGTTCACTACGCAACCGCGCCGCTTTGGTTGCGCTGCTTGCGAGTCCTCCTTGAGCACCTCACGAGGTGGAGAGATCTCGCCTTCCCCTCGGCCCGCGATACGTTCATTCGTGTCAGCACCACCTTGTCGGTGGTGCTCGTGCTGTGGGTGATCTTCTACCTCTTCCAGTTGAACTATAGCAACGTGTATACGGTGCATATCAACGGGCGAGATCAGATTGTGAAGGTGTTCGATCCCAGCGGCAAAGAGGTCCATCTCACCCCTCAGGAAGTGTGGAAGATCAGGAACAAGAATCCTATCTACGTGCCCTGATCCGCCATTGGCTGTCCTGTTTTAGCAAAAAGCGTCGCTCGGCTTGTCCAGCGGCGCTTTTTTTGTTATATTGCTGGGGCGTTTCGGTGCGGCTCGGCTTTGTCGTTTCGGTGCCGTTTCGCATGGAGAAGATGCGCGCATAGCTCAGTTGGTAGAGCACATCACTGATACTGATGGGGTCCTAGGTTCGAATCCTAGTGCGCGCACCCGTATAGCTACGGATTTTATTATTCTATTTTTTATCCTCAAGAGTTCCCATGATCAATCTCGAAAAGAAGACCAAGATCGTCTGTACCATTGGCCCCGCGACCACGAGCGTGGAAAAGCTCTCCGCACTACTCGAGGCGGGTATGAATGTCGTGCGCATGAACTTCTCGCACGGCGACTTCGCTGAGCATCAGCAGAAGGTGGATAATCTCAAGGTTGCTGTCGAGAAAACGGGGATCCCTTGTGCGATGCTCCAGGATCTCGCTGGGCCAAAGATCCGCATCGGCACCTTCAAGACCGAACCGGTCATGCTCAAAGAAGGCGCATTTTTTACTTTGACTACCGAGAAGATCGAGGGTGATGTGAACCGTGTTTCGGTAAACTACGCGCCATTACCAAAGGAGGTGAAAGTCGGTGGATACATCATGCTCCACGACGGCAAGAAGAAGCTCCAGATCGTGGAGATCAAGGGAAGTGATGTGAAGTGCAAGATCATTGTCGGCGGCGAGATCAAAGGTAAACGAGGGGTGAACCTCCCCGGTGCCTATTTGTCGATCGCTTCTCTCACTGAGAAAGATAAAAAGGATATCGCTTTCGGCCTCAAGAACAAGGTGGATTTCTTTGCATTTTCTTTCGTGCGTCGCCCCTCCGATGTTGAAGAGCTCCGCGGAATTTTGAACAAGGCGAAGTCTGATGCGAAGATCATCGCGAAGATCGAGGACCAGGAGGCGATCGAGAATATCGACAAGTTGGTTGATCTCGTGGATGGTGTGATGATCGGTCGAGGTGACCTCGCAATCGAGATCGGCGCCGAGAATATGCCGATCACTCAGAAGATGATCATCGACAAGTGCAATGCCGCAGGCAAGCCGGTGATCACAGCAACCCAAATGTTTGAGTCGATGATCAAAAATGCCACCCCGACTCGCGCGGAAGTGTCCGACGTGGCGAACGCGATCTTCGAGGGTACCGATGCCGTGATGCTCTCTGAGGAGACCACGCTGGGTGATTATCCCGTACAGGCCGTGTCGATGATGGCATTGGTGTCGAAGACTACTGAGCACGGCATTGCCAAGGAACATGAGACAAAATGGAAGACGATGGGTGTTGTGGAATCTGTCGGTGCGGCGGCTGTACAGGTGGCTCACGATGTGAAGGCGAAGGCGATCTTTGTCCTCACGAACAGCGGTCAGTCGGTATTTATGGTGTCAAAGAACAAGCCGAATTTGCCGATCATCGGTATGACCCATAATACCCGCACGGCGAATCAGCTTCTCTTGAGCTATGGGTGCAAGCCGGTATTGGTCCCACGTATGTTGACCTTGGCTGAGGTGAGCAAGCAAGTGCGCGAGATCACGAAGAAGTTCAAAATCGGCGTGAAGGGTGATAAAGTGGTGGTGGTCGCCGGCATGCCCCTGGGCAAGACCGCCGAGACCAGCGCGGTGATGGTGGAGGTGATCTAGCCTCTACATAGCAACGCGCCGCGGATGCGTCAGCGCATCTGTAGTGCCGAGGTGGCGAAATTGGCAGACGCACTGCGTTCAGGTCGCAGCGAGAGCAATCTCATAAGGGTTCAAATCCCTTCCTCGGCACAAAGTATCTCGCTTTGACAGGCATCGACTTCCGGAGTATTATTGAAAAGTAATGAAAATTACGACCAACAAATCAGCGTTTACTTTCTGGGCTTTTAGCTTTGCAAAGGGAAGGCTGGTTTAGTGTTGTAGATTTCTCCTAAACAAAAAACCGGCCTACTTGGCCGGTTTTTTGTTTTGGACAGAGCTGTTTGAAAACCGAATACGCAAGCAACCAAGAAAGGAAACCACATGAACATCACCTATTTGGGACCCGAAGGCGCGACATTCAGCGCTCTCGCATACGACCGCCTCGCTGCATTGTGTGGCGGGCCAGCAGCAAATGACCTGCGAAACACCTTGGCGCTGGCCGCGGCAAATGAAGATGTCCTGCCACTCCTCCTCGAACGAGGTGGTTACGGTGCAATCGCCATGGAGACCAAAGCCGAAGGCAGGGTGGATCCACCGGTCAATTCGTTCATCGAATTGCTGAGGGGATACCCTGAAGCCTGCCCGATTGAAATTATCGGTGCGCTGCGGATGAAAATCCATTTCACGCTGATGGTCCTGCCTGGTACAAGGTTGGAAGATATCAAGACCGTCATCGCACATCCGAAAGCGATCGGCGCTTGTCGGCAGCGACTGAAGGCGCTCGGTGTTACGGTGGTGAATTCGCCGAGCAACGGCAAGGCCGCCGAGGATGTCTCGAAGACAGGTCTTCACGAGGGTGTGGCTGCACTAGGTCCGGCACAAGCTGCTCAAAAGTATGGCCTCGAGATCCTCGACGTGGCTTTTGAAGACATGGAAGCGATCACTACCTTCTTCTATCTGGGACCAAGAGTGTGCCAATTGCCGCCATCTCGTCGGGTGACGGTGCTGGCTCCATATCGAGCGCTCACCGTCTTCCAGGTGAAGCATCAGCCAGGCGCATTGGTGAAGGTGTTGCGGCCATTTGAAGCGGAGGACATCAATCTCCGCCTCATCCATTCGCTCCATGTGGAGAACGGCACCTACCATTTCGCTATCGAGAGCGAGAGCGGAAGTGGGTCCGCTGAGCTTGCCGCGCACGAGCGAGCGCTGGTTGGAGCGCGAGAACACATGGAAAAATGCATCCAGTTCGGACCATTTCCGGTGTTTGCGGGGTAGTGGAACATGTGTCGAAGGTCGGTCATTGGCCGATCACAAACCGCGAACGCCAAGGCGTTCGCGGTTTTCTTCTGATGTTGTTCTTTACTCTTTCTTCATCATTTCTCTACCACTTCTCAGCTCTTTCTTGAACACTTTTTAGCAGTTTCTTTAGCGGAGGTATGTGATACTATTATGGCCATGAACGTCGCATACACCATTCGAGATTCCAATTTGATCATGAGCCAGCCTATTCCTGGGCAGCCAAAACAGTATGTTTTGCGTGTGCAGGACATGCCCTCCGACGACAAACCGCGGGAGAAAATGCTCAAGAACGGTCCAAGCTCGCTCACTACGAATGAGCTGTTGGCCGTCGTGCTGAGTACGGGCACTACCAAGGAGGGGGTGATGGAAATGACCTCGCGAATCTTGAAGGAATACGGCGACCGGGCGATCATTGGCCGCGCCAACGCAAAAGAGCTTTCCGAGAGTCTCGACATACCGCTTATCAAAGCGATGCAGATCGTGGCCGTGGGTGAATTGGGCCGACGTTTCTTCGAAAAGAAAGACGGACCGCTCACCACTATCCGCACTGCGCAGGATGTCTTTGAGTATACGAAGGATATGCGCGAATTGCCAAAGGAGCATCTCCGCGGTATCTATCTCAATACGCATCACCGCATTGTCCATGACGAGACTATTTCGATAGGTACGATTAATACCAGCATCACGCATCCTCGCGAAGTGTTCAAGCCAGGCATCGAGTACGGTGCTGTGGCGGTGATCCTTGTGCACAACCATCCTTCGGGCGTCGTGACGCCAAGTGAGGCAGATATCGAGATCACCAAGCAGCTCGTGACAGCAGGGAAGATCGTCGGGATCCATCTCATTGACCACGTCATCGTCGGGAAAGATTCTTTCGCAAGCGTGAGTGTTGATTACAACTAGAATACGAAGCGACGCGCAAAAAACTGCGCTCGGATAAAAATAGACACAATATGCTGCAAACAAATGAATATGTGCTCGCCACAGTGATCTCACTGCTGCGAGACGGGAAAGTGCCGGCCGAAAGGAGTAAAGTGCTGGAGCTGTATTTTAATGACCTGTATAAAATGCTGCTGAGAAAGTTGGCAGATTTTGATTGTCAGGTGAAGGTGGATGAGGAAGACACAAAGAAGCTTCGGTCGCTCCTGGAAGAGCTGATTACGGTGAAAAGTTTGATTTCGGGAAGTGGGGCAGGGCCTCAAAAATAGGCCATATTTTGTAATTGTTGACAAGTGCCTTGAGGGGTGCTACAATACAGCTCAGTTACGAAAAGAGAAACAAACTGTGGAATCTTTTTCTTCCGACGTTCGGAAGAAGTTTCTCGCCACTTGAGAGGTTAACATGTTGTTGTCGACTCAACACGGTTCTGCTGCGGTGATGATTGCACCCGGCTTCTTGCTCATCCTCGGCCTCGACGGTCAGGGTGGCGATGTTGGTGACGGCGAGCCTGTCTATCTGGCGCCGCCTGTCACGACGACTCAGGGTATCCGTATGGCGAAGGGGAATGATGTTCCGTGCAGCGCGCAGCGCATCCCGCCTTCCGTCGGTCGTCGCCTCCGCGAAGAACTCGAAGCCGAATTCCCGCTCGACTGTCAGTGCCACAACTGTCTCCGCGGACGCAACGCGCTCCAGCTCGTCTGAGCCGCTCCGAACGCAGTTCGATCCTCCCACCCCGTGCTGCGCACCGGGTGGGAGTTTCTTTTTATAAAATTTCTCTCTTACTTCCCGCACACCACACAGACCACCGCTCCATCCCATTTCCAACCATTCGCCACGGCTTTTGAAAGTCCTGATACTGCCAATGCGCCATTTGGAGAGGCGAGCACGCCATCTTCGCGCAGCATTTCCACTGCTTTTGCGATCTCGTCATTTGTCATGATCCAGCCCGCTCCGCCACTTTCTAGCACCTCTTTGCTGAGCATATCTTTTCGGTGACCAACTGTGTCCACAATCGCGTCTGCGATCGAGCCTTGCATTTTTGGACTCACGATCGAACGCATTTTGGCGAGCACACCCTCATTCGCGGCACCGGAGAGGGAAGTACCGAGCATGTCCGCGATGGGGTGGCACGATTCGGTCTGAATGATGTGAATCTGAGGAATTTTGAAGTTCGCGCTTCCCGTGTCTTGTGTCTGTAGTTTTTTGAACCCTTCAAACAATCCCTGTGCACCGGTACCAGAAGAGGCCGGCATGAACACGGCTTTTAGGGAAGGAATTTTCGCCAACTCGCGAGCGAGCTCAGCGTAGCCTTCGAGGGCAACGTCGTCGGTAGATTGTCGGAGGCCTGTCACTTTCGGATCTTTGGTTGCTTGCAAAAAAGTCTGCAAAGGTCGGTCCACTTGCGTGATTTGGATTGAGCCACTCGCATGTTCCGAAAGAATCCGGCGTTTCTCATCCGAGATATTTCGTCCAATGAAGACTTTGAGTCGATACAGATCGCCGACATTTTCAGTATTGTGTTTGGTGCAATACATGGCGGCGGCAATACCCGCATTGCCTGAAGAGGAGATGGCAAAATCGCGCGCGTCGGCTTTGGCGTAGTGTTCAATCATCCGCGGCAAAGAGCGTCCCTTGTGCGAGCGCAGAGGGTGGAGATCCTCGCGTTTCAGGTACAGCGAGCCAGAAAGACCGAGCTTTTTGGCCAGTTTTTCGTGGGAGATCTGGGGGGTGACCATGCTTTGAATACTACACCGTTTCTAGTAAGATATAAAGCATGAAACACACATGCACCTGTCCGGAATGTAAGAACGAAGTCGACTTGTCAGCCTTTCCCAATGTCGTTGCGGGCCACGTGATCGAGTGCAATGTTTGCGGTATCTCGCTCCATGTTTTGAGCATCGGCGAGGACAGCAAGGTCGATGTGGAGATTGCGGATGAGGGGAAGTAATCCGACATGCAAAAAGTCACTTTCAGTACTATTCTCATCGGTGTCTCGGACCTGAATAAGGCGCGGCCTTTCTATGAAAAAGTCTTCGGGTTGAAGTTCGATGAGTTCCGTCCGCCGTTTGCTTCGGCGACCTTGGGTGATATCGAATTTAATATCGAAGAAAATGCCGACTACCGCTCGCCGGATTGGGCGCAGAAAAATATCGGCACCAGGAAATCCTGCACTTTCCGAGTCGAAGACATTTTTGTTTTTATGAAAGACGCTGTGACTCTCGGTGCGACGGTCGTTCACGGACCGATGAAACAGCATTGGGGCTGGTATGACGGAGTGATTGCCGATTCAGATGGGAATGAGTTTGTGATCGAGCAGGAGGCTAATTAGTCTTGAGTTTCTCCACCACCGCCTCAATCATCCCGCGGAAGCCGTGTGAGCCGAGAAAGATGACTACATCCTCCTTGCTGGTCATTTCCTGAACTGCCTCGTTCACCAACTTCTCATCGTCTTCGATGTATCGCACCTGTGTATCCTTGCCGAGAATCTTTGCCAATTCGTCACCTTCGAGCGGCTGTGTTTCGGCGGTGAGTGTCGCATCAATCTTCAATTTAGTGAGGCGGGGGATGAGCACAAGGTCTGCTGCGGCAAAGGCACCGGCATACATAGCTTGCGAAGCGCGCTGACGGCCGCCGATGTTGGGTTCAAAAATAGCGACGATTTTACCTTTGTATACCTCACGAACACTCTCGAGTCCGGCCTTCGCTTTGTCGGCCGTCGGAGCATGGGTGTCGATGGCTGTGCCTCGCGCACTCTCGCCGCGTTTTTCCAGGCGGCGTTTCAGTCCGGCAAATTCTTTGATCGCTGATATTGCGACCTCCGGTGCGATCCCGATCTCGCGAGCCATTGCGAAGCAGCCGGTGATATTTTCCGCGTTGTATGCTCCGAGCATCGGACTAACGATCGCGTACTTTTTGGCATCCGGTGCATGAATAATATCAAAACTCAAGCCGGCTTTCGTGTGCGACACGTTTTCATATCGGTAGTCGGTGGAAGAATCTTTGCCGTAGCTCACGTGCTGGACGTGTTTGTTGGCGAGCAAAATCTTCACGAAAGGCGAGTCCGCACAGGCGACAACGCGTTTCTCACGTAGGCTCGAAGGCACTTGGTCGAGGAGTTTCTCGAAAGCTTTCAGGTAGTCGGCTTCGGTGGGGTAGAGGTCGGCGTGATCCCAGGAAATGGCGGTGAGGAGGAGATGGGTCGGTTTGTAATAGAAAAATTTTGCTTTTTTGTCCCAGATCGCCGCTTGATATTCGTCACCCTCGACGACGCTCCAGTCGCTCTCGGTGATCTGTCCGGCATCTCGGCCCACGGCCACACCACCGGAGAAGAAGCTTGGTGCCATGCCGGCTCGCTCCATGATGAAAGCCAACAACGCGCTCGAAGTGGTTTTGCCCCAGGTACCCACGCAGACAATCGAATTCTTTTTCACGAGAAATTGGCCGATCGCTTCGGCAAAAGAGAGGAGGGGAATACCCTTTTCTTTCACATACATCACTTCGGGATTTTGCAGACTGGTGCCCGCGCCGCCCGCTACCACAATATCCGGCATGCCGACTTTCTCCGGATGCCAGCCGGCGTGATATGAGATACCCGCTTCTGTGAGCGTGGTGGAGACGGGCGGGTAGAAGCCTTTGTCGCTACCGGTCACTTTCCAGCCAGCGCGCTTAAAGGCCACGGCCAAAGCACCGGTTCCTACGCCGCAAATACCGATGATGTGGAGGTGTTTTGGCACATTGGCCGCTGAGCCAGTCGACATTGCGTGGCTAGGCGGAAGGGTCATTGAGTACATTTGGGTAGTATAGCGTAATTTAGGCTTTTTTGAACATTTCTTCACGATTTCCTTATCGTTTCTTTGCGGTTTCTCTATCACCCCTTTGCTACGCTTATTAGGTGGATGAGATAGAGAAAATTATCGAGGAATTTATTGCAATGAAGTCTGGAGAGTTGATCAGTGATCCCTCGGGCATTATTCCTATTGGTTGTAAGGCGCAGTTCTCGAGAAGATCATTCAAACATTTTATTGAGAGCCGGCTCAGGGGTGGAAATAGCCGACAAGATATATGCTATCTTGTGGAGAAAGCCCCACAGGTCTTATTGAGTCCTGAGCTTAATATCGTAAATCCTGTTCAAAAGTACAAAGATTCATCATTGTTGGGAAAGTTCTTCCAAGATTCCAATAAGGCCGTGATGATCGTCTTGGATAGTGGTGGGGAAGTGCGAGATATTATCTCCCTCCACTTTTCGAAAAGGAGTGATTTCGAGAGACTTGTTCGAACGTATAAAGAACAGGGCGCTATTCTCGAGAGTGGAGGGTCGGCGTACCCCTCATAGTAAGTTCCTGTTGGAACCTCCGCAGCGAGCCTTTCTGACTTTCGCTCCCGAGAACAATGCCTCGTTCTTTTTTGTAGGTGCCAATAACGTGCTTTTGGAGGGGCGGAATGGCCACGTCTTAGGTGGGTCTATCCCTCATCATATCATCGGCCAGAGTTGAGTCTGGTCAAAGTTTGCAGACTCCTTCCTGCGTTTCAAAAGCACATTGCTGGCATCTACCTTTAAGATACTACTCGCGATATTTTATTCCTCGCTGAGTTCAAAGTCAAATGCGTGAGATACAGAAATTGACGCTGTCCGTCTGTGTGTGGTAGTCTGCAACGCAGATCAGGAGTACCCGAACTGTTCCAAGGCTCTCTTTTGGGGGCCGCAGGGAAAGGACGAACGATCATTGAGAAAGTGAGTCAGTCATGTCTCCTAGAATAACCACAGAAATGCCGGCAACCCCGCGGCAGATCAAAGAACTGATGGGTCACCTGAGCCGGTCCCTTCCGGATCGCTTGAAATGGATGCCAGCATCCCAGATGCAACGTCTGATCTCAAATCCGCAGTCGCTGATCTTGGAGCCCATCACGACGCGCCTCCAGGAATCTTTTGAGGTGTTTCAGGCTCAGATCCTTGCGCTCCGGCAGAATATCTCCTTGCCGGGGGTTCCCTCGTGCACTTTGGGTAATGTCTTACCGGGCAAGATCAAGGACGTCACCATTAAGACGCATGAGCACCCAGACAGTTTCCCGAAAGGTCTTTCGCTGGCAACTGTTTTCCCGAGCTATCCCCGGCGTCGAGCCGCTTCTTTCCGAGCTTTCTGCTGGATGCTCAACCATTACGAGTTTCTCTCCCTTGTGAAGGAAGGCAAATTTGGTTGTGAGGAGTCACAAGTGCACACCTTTGCCGCGGGTTCCGTGATGTCGCCATTGCACATCATTGACTTGATCCGTCGTTCCGAGAAGGGTGACTACCTGCTCAGTCGGACAGACGGGGCGAAGAATTTTGCGATCGTCTCGGATGGGAGGAGTTACTACGCCTGCCAATTTACTCGCTCCAGGAATGAGCGCGGCGTGACCTGGTTCTTGAGTTTTGACCATCTCGAGGATCACACGCGTCACTCTGGCGCCCACTACGTCCTCTGAACAGCTTGTCAGTTTCCACCGCCCCGCGCTGCTTGCAGCGCGGGGCCTTCTTATTTTAAATTTCTGCTATTTTAAAACCTCCTTCAGCGGCTCAATATCTTTCCACCATTTTTCGCCATCAAACCATTCGAGGCCTGAGAACTGCAGCTTGTATGTGTCCGTCGGGCGCTGGAGCGATCCGAGGTATACATACTCGAGGCTCTGGCCGTTCGGTCCGGCGGTCTTCGCCCACTCGATCGCTTTGGTCATCATGCCGAGTCCGAGGCTCGAGAGTGCGCCGCCCGGAGCAGTCTCTTCATCGAGCTTGTAGAAAGGGTAGCTGTAGTGGAGCAGGGTCGAGGTCTTGAGGGCGATGCAGTAGCCGAGAACGCGGCCTTTTTCCGAGCCGCTTGCAGTACCTTCTCGAAACACCAGCAAGGCATTAAAGCTGCTTTTGTCCGCCTCAGTGAGCAGCTCCTTCGCTTTGTTCGCACTGAAGGTGTCCTCGCCGAATTTGGTGGTATAAAAATCTTTCGCGAGCTTGTGGATAGACCAATGGTAGTCGGTGTAGGGCAGTGGATGTGCTTCGAGCGTCACTTTCTCCACCTTTCGCAAGATGCGGCGATTTTCGCTCGACAGCTCAAAGTCCGCGAGGCGGATGCGGACGCTGCGGGTCTGGTTGAAGGTGCCTTTGTCGACACGCGTTGCCACATAACCTTGCTCATACAAAGCATCGAGCGTTGCCGGGCTGAAGTCAGTGACGATTTCGGTGTTCCAGTTGAGGTATGACATGGTGATTATTTAAACAATAGATAAATACCAAGAAACATTACAACTGAGGAGAAACTTCTTTGAATAAGGGTCTTTTTGGTAATGTCTTCCTGAATTAACTTGGGGAATACTAATGTGAGAATAATCCCCAGCACCAGAATGATAAAAGGTTGCAACCCGTTTATTAGGGTTACCACAGCAAGAGGGGCACTTAGCGTTGCGAAGCTCATCAATAGTTTTGCACTTAAGTTCAAGAGTTCTCCCAGCACGTTCATGCTAGGCACAATGAGGCGGTTCTTCTTGATCAGAGTAATAAATTCGATTCGATAGGGTTTGTAAAAAATAAGGAGACCTAGTCCAAATATACCTGCTCCCATGTATTCCCAGAAACCGGTTGTCCAAAAGTTACCTTCTAAGGCGATCATTTTGAAGACAAGGTAATTTACGGCCACTCCAAGAGAAGCCAAACACATCAAGGACAGTGTCCGGATTTTTAGGGAAAAGCCCCTTTTTAGATCTAGTGATATGCCTATGGATCCAGCGATCACAATCAAGCCAGCAATTACTTGCTGAAAACTTAGTTCTTCCTGAAGAAATATGAAGCCCAAAAAGTAGCTGAATACTGGAATTAGCTGATAAAGTGGCACGACTACGCTAGGGTCATCTTTTTGAAGTGCATATAGATAGGGGATGAAGGATGCTACTAGCATTGCCCCTGCTGTAACGATGATAAGAGCATGGCTGTAGCTAATAGAAAAAATATCTCCATGAATTAAGGCAATTACTGCCGCAACTAGAAATCCAGTCATCCCTGTAAAGACTATGAGTGAACCAGCGCCGGTGATACTTGAAACAAGATAACGATTGATCACTATCTTGTCGATGTAGTTCGCGATTGCCCAAAAGAGTGGTGCGAGAAGTGCGATAAAAACCCAATTCGTGTTCATATGTAAAAATTAATGCATCGCCACCCACACGCCGATGACGACGAAGATGAGATGGATGATCCAGAAACGCATGATGGTCTTTTCTTCGCTCCACCCCTTCAGCTCGAAGTGGTGATGGATTGGTGCCATCTTGAAAATGCGTTTGCCAAACAGTGAGCGGACGGCGATCTGAATCAACACTGACAATGCTTCGACATAGAACATGAAGCCGAGCAGGGGCAGGACGATGATGAGCTTCAGGACCAGCACGTTTATGGCCAATAGTGCGCCGAGACCGAGCGACCCGACGTCGCCCATTTGGAAACGCGCGGGCTTGATATTGAAATACGTGTAAGTGATGAGTGCGCCGGTGGTGGTGGCGTTGAGTACGGCCATCGAGCTGAAATCGTTGATCCAACTGAGCAGGGTGAGGGCGCCGAAAGTGGTGATGAGCATGCCGCCGGCAAGGCCGTCCATGCCGTCGGAGATATTTACCGCATTGGCAGTGAACATCACGGCAAAAATAATGAGCGGGATCAGCCAGAAGCCGAGACTCAACGAGCCGTCGAATGGAATATTGATGACGCGCCAATTTTCACCGAGTTTGAAATAGATCCACCAAGCAGCCGCGGCACCGGCGAGGAATTGGAGCAGGAGTTTCTCGTGTACGTGCACTCCTTTGCCCGGATGGCGCGAAAGCATGGTCGCGGCGCGCTTGAAGATCTCCCAAGGTAGGATGACGATGAGCCAAAGTCGTACATACCAGAGCTTGTGCACACGAATGAGTGTGAGGGTTTGTGAGAGTTTGCGATTGCGGCGTTCGGTGCCGAAAATGTTGAGGAGATCATCGATGCCGCCGAGTGCCGAAGAGAGGAGCATGACGCCGATCGGCATCCAGGTGAAGTGTCGATCCCAATTGAAAGTGAAAGTGATAAGGGCCACTGTTACGATCACCAGCAAGCCGCCCATCACCGGCACACCCACTTTGTCGCGGCGAGATTCGAGTGCGAGTGATGGGTCGTATTGGCTTTGGCGGACGATCTTGTATTTATACAAAAAATGCGTGAGGAGCGGCGCCCACAGGAAGGCGAAAATACAGGCGCCGATAGCGAAACCAATCTGGTCCGAGAGACTGTTTTGCGCGATGCTCAGATACTCCATGGATAGGGAAAAGGATAGCACAAAATGGCTATTTTCCAAGGGTTTTTACAGGACGTAGCTCTAGAACCAATTCAAGCGCCGAAGCGAGGTGGTTTCGGCCTTCACGGCGCGACCATGGGTATAGTTTTCTACGCCAGCTTTGCCATGCTCTTCCCAAACCTGGTCGGCGAGCTTAATGAGAGGGTCGGTGACAGTGATAGTGCCGGTGCGTACGCCGTGGCCGTACATACCGTCTGATGGCCAAGCAATAGAGTGGGTGTAGGTGAGGGTGGTGTGGGTCGTGGCTTTGTCGACGTGGGTGATGAGGATAATGTGGTCGAATGAGCGCGCGTCGGAGTTGTGGGTCATGACAATGAAGTCGCCCGCCTCTGCTTCGGCGAGGTCGACCTCGCGGCTATTGGTAGGCTGGGCAAAAGTGATGGCGCCGGCGTTTTGCGCGGGGCGGAGGCGGGCGACGAGTCGTCGCAAAAACGAACGATGATGAAACGAAATGTGCGAATGCATCGCGCCTGCGCCCCGCGCTCGGCTCTCCGCATCGAGGACGTGATATACAAAACCGGAGCAGTCAATACCGAGATGGTGATCGACAAGGAATTTGGTTTTATCGGTCCATGAAATACTCGCAAGGTTCACTTTTTCTCGAATCGAAAATAGTTCAGCTTCTTCCACGATTTCTTCTGGCAAACCCTTGCCGGCGAGGGCACGCAGACCGGCGACCAACTTGTGTCGGCGATTGTTGTAGTACGGTGCCGGCACCTCGAGCGAGGGGAGGGAGAGGTACTGTTCGATGGCAGTACGAGCTGGAACACTCAATGTGTTGGATTGCATAATGGTGAGTCGATTATACCTTTTTTGCTCTGGATGCGAAGCAGGTCACTATTCGGCTTGGTGTTGGCGTATTCAAGGACGGTGTAGCCTTCGGCGCGCAACGCTTCGGCTGTTTCGCGCACGAAATTCTGAGAATCCTTCAGTTTGGCGGCGATTGAGGCGGTGCGACGCTGGATCACTTGGCCGCCATCGCTGATTTTTTGCAGTTGTGCGTTATCGGCAATTTCACCAGTCAATGCCTCGAGGTGCGCTTCGAAGGTGGTGAGGATGGAGGCGGCAGAAGAGGTAGCGTCGGCGCCAGCGCCGCTTCTGCCACGTGCATCGTTCTGCAACTCTGATTCGAAAGTGGTCGAAGCTGGTTGGCGGGCGTTGATCTCGATGAGGTAGAAGCGCTGTGTGGATTCTTCGAGAATAGCGTCGATGCCGAAGAGACCTTTCCAGCCTAATGCTGCCAGGCGCGCGCCGCCGGCGCGCGCCATTTCCTCATACTGCTTGCGGAGCTCCGCCGAAAGTGCCGCCCCCTTTTTCCAGTCATTGCCCACTGTTGAAAAAGGAAGATCGGTGAACGGTGCGAGGCCGGTGATTTGATAGCTGATATTGCCGACGAGTGTCTTCGGTCGAGAAAAAGCGCCGAACAAACCGAAACCGTTTTTGAACATGCGCCTAATCGGTACCACGCAGTTGTTGCTCGTATACATTGATCCTTTCACGAATGGACTCATGCGCACCTCGCGCTGAGGGAATTGTCTTTGGATCTCAGCGAGCTGTTCGACGCTCTGCACCAACACAGTCCCTTCACCTGTATGCGCATGGGCAAATTGCAAGACAAAAGGTACGCCTTCCCATGCGAGCTCCATACAGATGGCGAGGCGAGTGCCAGGGACTAGAAAGCGAGCCGCGGCGCCGAGCGAGGCGACCTGGGTTATCTTGTTTTCGAGGTGTTCAGCGAGCGAGGCGGAAGGGTTCAAAAGTCGCCAGCCTTTTTCGCGCACACAACGCTCGATCCGTGACGTATTTTTGAATACGACGATCGCTGGCTTCTTGCCATGCGCCTTTGCAATATTTTTCACAAACGCTGAAGTAGCTGGATGCTCCAAAAGGTCAATTGTGTCGAGTTGCGCGCTACTACCTTTTGTCGCGATGTTCTCACTTCGCACAAGCAACACCTGCTCAGGGTACTTTGCTTGTACTGCCTCAGCATACGGACTGACATTGGCGACAATATAATAGCCGGCCGGCAGGGAAGCGAAGCCGGTCGCGCGCTCGATATCACGGGTGACGTAGAGGGTCGGAGCCTTCATGAAATTTTCAACAGTATAGCATAATACACAGCCTGGACTTGGCAGATTTCGTGATATGATGGGCGCATGAAATTGAAGATCAGAATCATTTTTTCTTCAGCAGCGCTCACTCTTTTTCTCTTCTCACCGTTTTGCGGCATTCCCACAACCTGGAAATCGAATCTCGCACTTTTGCTTTCATTGATTACGCTCCTCGCTACCTACCTTCTCCATCGGCAAATCCTCATCAGCTCTCTGCTTTCGAGGAAAGGAGAGCGGGTAACTGAAACATATAGCGAGAATGGCATCCAACACAGTACTCATGTCGGTGCGTGATCGGTGGATCTTGGGCAGCATCATAGCCGCGCTCGTAATGGTTTTTGTGTTGGCGTTCGTCATTTTGCCAAAGGCTTATCCGGCATACGGGGAAGGGTTTGGTCCGCATCCGTGGGGCATTGGTTTGCCGACAGCGGAAGATTTACTCGTCCAGTCGCAGCGCGCTCAGGTACTCTCGACGTTTGGCGGAGAAAATGATCCGAATACCAAGGTCAAAGTGACGTATCTCGACACCCCGGAGCCGCTAAAAGGCATCTACATTACTAGCTGGATCGCGGGGACCAAAACGTTGCGCGACAAAGTGCTCGACCTCATCGACGCCACTGGAGTGAATGCGGTGGTGATCGATATCAAAGATGCTACCGGCCACATTGCTTTCCCAGTGAACGATCCGGAGCTCAAGAAAGCAGGATCCGACAGTGCGCGTATTACCGATATCAACCAATTCATCCATGAATTGCACGAGCGCGATGTGTATGTCATTGGCCGTATCGCCGTATTCCAGGATCCGTTGTTGGCTGAACGATATCCGGCGATCTCTGTGAAGCGCGCTGACAAATTGTCAGCCTGGAAGGATCACAAGGGGATCGGTTGGGTGGATGCAGGCTCGAAGAAGGCTTGGGACTACACGATTGCTATTGCCAAAGAATCATATGCTCATGGTTTCGACGAATTAAATTTTGATTACGTTCGATTTCCTTCCGACGGTGACATGAACGATATCTATTTCCCCTATAGTGAAGGGAAGGTGAAAGCTGACGTGCTTGAGGCGTTTTTCGAGTACCTGCACCGCCGTCTCTCTGGTACCGGCATCGTCACTTCGGCAGACCTCTTCGGTATGACCACTACCAACAAAGGTGATCTGAATATCGGGCAGGTATTGAATCGAGCTTTGCCATACTTCGACTACATTATGCCGATGGTATACCCGTCGCACTATCCGGCCGGTTTTTTGAATCTGAAAAGTCCGGCCGCCGAGCCGTATCAAGTGGTGAAATATTCGATGGAGATGGCGCGGGAGAAAGTTGTAGCCGCTCAGACGTTGGCGAGCACGACGCCGATGGCGCAGCTCCGTCCGTGGCTCCAAGATTTCGATCTCGGTGCTATGTATACTGCCGAATTGGTGCAGGCACAGATGAAGGCGGTGTATGATGCCGGACTCACTTCGTGGATTCTCTGGGACCCAAAAGTTCAATACACGAAAGGCGCGCTGCTCGCCGACAAGCTAGCTGTGGACAAGAAAAGGGCTGGCCATTGACAAACAGTCTAGGAGAGGTATAGAATTGTTATCCAGTGAGCGGATGGGGTTGGAGTTGAGGTGGCCTGGGTGGCTGGTCACTCCTGGCATCGCGCTCTAGTAATTGTAGAAACAAGCTCGTTTATGACGAAGGCAACAGCAAAAGCCGGCCCGCAGAGTCCTGTGGGGAAACAGACGCAACCCAAAAAGCACGGTCTCGCGACCCTCGCGCAAATCCTCGGCAATTTTGCCGCCGATGCCCCGGTGCTCGAACCTGGGTCGCGTCAAGATCCCCGCAGTGTCGCTGGCCGGCTGTATGCCGGAAACGTCGCCCAGGCAGGTGCCTGAGGTCGAAGTCAACAAGCACCGCGTGTCCCCGTTTTGTGGGATGCGTCGGTGCTGTTTTTTTGATATAATTCCCGTACGTATATGGATGAGAACAAAGTGACCTACTTTGCTCAGACTGACTCTCGCAACAAGAGGGTGCCTTTTGGTATTAAGCGCAAAGATCGCACCCGACACATGTATGTTGTCGGCAAGACAGGTATGGGAAAATCGACGCTCCTCGAAAATATGGCAGTGCAGGATATCCAATCGGGCGAGGGTATCTGCTTCATCGATCCGCACGGCAAGACGGCCGATCTTCTGCTCGAGTATATTCCGGAATCGCGCAAAAAAGACGTAGTGTATTTTGCGCCGTTCGACCTCGAACACCCGATCGCCTTCAATGTGATGGAAGATGTCGGTTTCGACAAGCGTCACTTGGTGTTGTCTGGCCTCATGAGCACCTTCAAGAAGATCTGGGAGGATGCGTGGTCTGCGCGTATGGAATATATTTTGGGCAATACCATTTTGGCTTTGCTTGAATATCCGGGAGCGACGTTGCTCGGCGTGAACAGAATGTTTGCCGACAAAGAGTATCGTCGTCGCGTGGTGGAAAATGTGAGTGACCCGGCCGTGAAGTCTTTCTGGAACGATGAATTCGCGAAGTACACGGAGAAATTTGCCGCGGAAGCGACGCCGGCGATCCAAAACAAGATCGGGCAGTTTACTGCCAACCCGCTGATCCGCAATATCATCGGTCAGCCGAACTCTTCTTTTGATCTGCGAAAGATGATGGATGAAAAGAAAATCTTCATCGTGAACCTATCGAAGGGACGAGTGGGCGAGTCGAATGCAAACCTGCTTGGCAGTATGTTGATCACCAAGATCTATTTGGCGGCGATGTCGCGTGCCGACCTCACAGATAGCGATCTCAAAAAACATCCGAATTTCTATCTGTACGTGGATGAATTTCAGTCGTTTGCGAACAAATCGTTTGCTGACATTCTTTCCGAGGCGCGAAAGTACAAATTGAACCTCACGATCGCTCACCAGTATATTGAACAGATGGAGGAAGAGGTGCGGGCCGCAGTGTTCGGCAACGTGGGTACGATGATCACCTTCCGTGTCGGTGCATATGATGCCGATGTGCTTGAAAAGGAATTCGCACCAAAGTTTTTGGCGGAAGACCTTGTGAATCTTGGGTACATCCAGATCTACCTGAAATTGATGATCGACGGGATCAGTTCTCAGCCGTTTTCAGCCACCACATTGCCGCCCATCGCTCCGCCGGCGAAGAATATGAAGCAGGAGGTGATAGAGGCGTCTCGTGTGCTGTTCACTCGCCCGCGCGCCCAGGTGGAGGAGGAGATTAAACAATGGCATCAGCCGCTCAAGCCTGAGCCAAGGCCGGAGTCGAGACTGGAAGCGCGACCAAGTGAGGCGGTGAAGACGATTCTCACGCCGCGCAGCGAAACACGTACTGAAGTACGTCCTGAAACAAGACCTGCGTCGGTTCGTGCCGAGGTCCGTTCTGTCCCCGCCCCCGTGTCTGCTCCAGCGCCTGCCCCGGCTTCGGCGCCAGTTGCACGAATCGCGCCCGTTGTTTCGACTCCGGTAGCTGTTGTGGCACCAGCCAAGCCGATTGGCTCCGCTACAACAATGGTCATCCCTGCACCGAAACCTGCAGCGATCCACCATGCCCCAGTGCCTTCGTCACCTTCATCGGCTTTTGCGGGACAGCTTCATCAGTCGCAAGCGAAACCAATCTCTCTGAGTCAACTTAAGTCAAAGACCACACCCGATTCTCAGACTGGTCCGCTCAAAGAGAACATCTCGGCTTTGCGCCAGGCGCTTGCGTCGGCGATGAAGAAGGATCCGAATGATATTTCCAAGGCGGCACCGCGTCCTCTGGCGCCGCCGACTGTGGCCACATCTGTGGTGGCACCATCAGCTGCCCCCGTTCAGGTTGCGAAAAAAGAGCCGGTTGCTCCAATTGCTCCGAGTCATCGACCCGCACAGACCATACAAGAGATTCCGGAAAATGAACTCAGACGTCTGCTAGAAGTGGAGAAGTAGAAGAATGTAAAAATGAATATAAAGATATCGGTTGTTTTGGCACTCATCGTGTCAGCAGTTTTTCCTGTAGTCGCACAAGCAAAAATTGAATTTACCGAAGTGATGTATGACCCAGCTGGGACGGATACTGGCAGGGAATGGATCGAGATTCACAATACCGGCAGTGCGCCGGTTGATGTGTCCGCGATGAAATTGTCCGAAGAAGGCGTACAACATGTCTTGAAAGCGAGTGCGCTTGGCAGTGTGAGTACAGGTCTGCTCGATGCGGGGCAGTATGGGGTGATTGCGGATGATCCAGCGAAATTTTTGGTGGATTGGTCAACCTACTCCGGCCCGCTTTTTGACAGCAGTTTTTCGCTCAAAAATACCGGTGAGCCCATTGTGTTGCGCAGCAAGGATTTCGATGAAGACAGTCTCGTGTTTGATCCGACAATCGGCGCAGCTGGTGACGGCAATTCGCTGCAGAGACAGATCTCTGCAGAAGGGGTAATGACGTGGGTCGTTGCTGTACCGACGCCAGGTGGGGGTCTCAGTGTCGCTGATGTGAGTAGCACAAATGGTACAAGCGGCACAAGCAGCACGACTGATTCTCCACCGCCATCCGCCACTCCTGCTGCGGAAACCTCGAGTCCCGTTCAAGTATCGGCTGAAATGGCGACGCCTGTCGTCACGAAGAGTATTCCCGTGGAGCCACAAATCTTCTGCAAGATCAGCGGAAAAAGCGAGGTGTTTGCTGGTGTCGAGACCGCTTTTTCCGCTCAGGGTCTCGGTTTGAAGAAACAGCCGTTGCAAAATGCTCGATACGTTTGGAATTTTGGCGATGGACAGACGAAAGAGGGACAGTACGTGTTGCACACGTATACGCAACCGGGGACGTACGATGTGTTTTTGGCTGCTGCGTCGGATGTGTACTCCGCGAGTGATCGTTTGAAGGTGACGGTTCGCTCGCCCCAGCTCAGTGTCGCGCATTCGCAGGAGGTGTTGACGATCCTGAATCAAGACACTTCTTCGATTGATCTGTTTGGCCTGAAGATACACCAGGACGGCAGGAATGATTTCCTGTTTCCGGAGCATTCCACTTTGTCTGGTCGTGCGGAAATGAACATTGACACGAGTTTGTTTTCCATGGCGCATGCGGATGTGTCGCGAGCGAAAGAGCTGCCGATCACGTTGCAATATCTGAACGGTCGGGTGGTGGCGACTTCATCTGAACGAGAGATTTCGCCGACGGCCTCGGAGACGGTTGCAAAGGTCGTTCCGCCTAAAGAGACAAAAACGGTGACAAAGTCGACAAGGGCGGTGGCAAAGGTGGTAGCAAAACCGAAGGTGGCAGACAACGCTTCACAGACAATCGACCTCACGGCGAGCAGTAGTGAGGGGCAGATTATCGCGCTCGATACTACTGCGAAGGAGCGAAGGCTAAATTACTACGGTGCCACTATTGGCGTGCTAATACTGCTCGCTTTTGCCTGGTGGTACCTTTTGCGGTAAAATGGGCATAATCTATGAAGCGAATCCTCATTTTTTCCCTTGTCTACTATCCGCGCTTCATTGGAGGGGCTGAGATTGCGATCAAGGAAATCACCGACCGAATTTTGCCTTCGGACATTGAATTCGATATGGTGACATTGCGGCTTGACAGGCGCCTCCCGAAATACGAGAAAATTGGCAATGTGAACGTGCACCGAGTTGGTTTTGCGGGAGATTGTGTCGACTCAGCGGATTCATTGAAGTTTCCGTTGAAATTGAACAAGTACTTGTTGCCATTTATTGGAGCGTGGAAGGCGCGACAATTGCATCGAGAGAAAGCATACGATGCGACGTGGGCGATGATGGCCAACTATGCCGGCTTTGCAGGACTCTTCTTCAAGTGGTTGCGGCCGGAGGTGCCTTTTTTGCTCACCTTGCAAGAAGGCGATCCAATTCCGTATATTAAAAAGCGAGTGGGGTTGCTGTACCCAATCTTCCGACAGATCTTTGTGCGAGCCGATCAGGTGCAGGCGATTTCGCAATACCTTGCTGACTTTGCAACAGAGATGGGACACACGGGAAAAGTGGCAGTGGTGCCGAATGGTGTGGATGTGGAGCACTTTGCACATCGCGTGCCAGACATTGAACTGACCGCGTTGAAGGACGCGCTGGGAAAGAAATATACCGATGAATTTTTGGTGACGACGTCACGACTGGTGGTGAAGAATGCGGTCGGGGATATTATTCGCGCGCTCGCGCTGTTGCCAGAACAGGTGAAATTACTCATTCTCGGTGTTGGCTATTTGGAAAATCAATTGCGTCAGCTCGCGCGCGAGCTCAAAGTCGCCGACCGCGTGCAATTTCTCGGCCACGTGTCGCACGTAGACATGCCAAAGTATCTTCACATCTCCGATGTCTTCGTGCGACCAGCGCTTTCCGAAGGGTTTGGTAATTCCTTCATTGAGGCTATGGCGGCTGGTATTCCGGTGATTGCCACGCCAGTGGGCGGCATCGTTGATTTCCTCACCTCTCCTGAACAGACGGCGAAGATGGAAGCCGAGCGTGGCAAGTATGCAGCGAAGCCCGCAACCGGACTTTTCTGTCAGGTGGAGGATCCAAAGAGTATCGCTGTACAGGTGAAACGATTGGACGATCGACAGCTCCGTGATGTCTTGGTGCACAATGCCAAGGCGATGGTGGCCGAGAAGTATGATTGGTCGCTGGTCGCTCGCAACATGAAAGATTGGTTGGGCAAGGTATAATATGTCCATGAAGCGTTCCCAGCTCCCCGCGGTAGTGATGGTCTCGACCGATCTCTCTATTCTCAAAGAAGGGAGCCCGGCGCATCGCCGCATGCGTGAGTACGGTAATTTGTTTGCCGAATTGCACATTGTGCTGTTTACCCGACGTTTTGGAAAACGTGCGTCGAGAATGGGCGGGTCGAATGTGTCACGTGGCGTTCTTGTGCCCGCGACGATTCAGATCGGTCAGAATGTCTTGGTGCACAGCACACAATCGTGGAGTCGCTGGTGTTTTGTGCGGGATGGCGTGCGCGTGGGTCGCGCGGTGCTCGCGCGCCTGCTCAAGCGCACGCCGTCGAATCAGATCGTCATCTCCACACAGGATCCATTCGAGACCGGCTTGGTGGGGAAGCGACTCGCGGATAAGTTTGCCTTGGCGTTGCAGGTGCAGGTGCATACCGATTTTATGTCTCCGTATTTTTGTTGGCCAACATTCTCTTTCGTCGGCTTGTTGAATCGAATGCGTCGTCGCATTGCGCGCGCCGTGCTGGCGCGCGCTTCTTCGGTGCGAGTGGTTTCGGAGCGCATTAGAAAATCGCTCATGGGTTCTCATGTTTGGCACCCAGATCACATTCAAGTCTTGCCGATCTACGTCGACCCATTTGCCTGGGCGCTTTCGCAAGATGTACACGCTCGAGTGGGTGGCGAAAGGGAGGCAGATTGGGTACAGTTGCCGCATTGGGAAACGACAGGTTTGATGGCCTGCCGGCTCACCAAAGAGAAGCAGGTGGACCTCGCTTTACGGGCCTTTGCCAAGGCGGTCCGGGTGGCACCGAAAACAGGTCTTATTATCGCCGGGGAAGGCCCAGAAAGGCCCCACCTTGAGCGTTTGGCCCGTAAACTAGGAATTGAGCACCAGGTGCTTTTTGTAGGCTGGCAGAGGCGTTTATTGCCCTTCTTCCATTCGGCCGATTTTCTGCTTTCCACTTCGCTTTTCGAGGGGTATGGGATGACGATGGTGGAGGCGATGCTCGCCGGTATGCCGGTGATTTCCAGCGACACAGGTATTGCCGGCAGTCTGCTGATTGATGGTCGAAATGGGTACGTGTTTCCATTGGGCGCAGGGAATGCGAAAGAAGCCGAAAATCAGCTCTTCACCAAAATGACCAAGCTCATCATGCATCCGGAATTGCGCGAACAGTTTGGCGAGGCTGCTGCGCGCGATGCGCGCAAGCATGCCTACCCGAGCCACGGGGCGTATCTGAAGGCGTACCAAGAAGGCGTGCTGTCCGCGTTGAGTTCACGGGTTTCACGCGGCTAATTTTTCTATCATGCCTCCAACTCAACTTCCACTTCTTGAACGCTGTATGTTGGTTGTACGATATGGCATCGCCGGGGGCACTGCCGCGGCCATTGATGTCGGTTTTCTGTATGCACTGACGCATTACGCCGGTTGGTATTATCTATATGCCGCAGCATTCGCCTACACATGCTCTTTTTTTGCTCGGTTCTTCCTCCAAAAACATTTTGCATTCCGCGCCGCCGACACGAAGACAGTCGCTTTCGAATTTGGTAGCTACGCCGTTCTTTCCGGCTGGAGTGTGGTGGCGAGTTTCGGTCTCCTGAAGCTCTTTGTTGACGGCTTCGGTTGGTGGCCGGTATACTCGCAGGTCGCAGTGACGCTCCTCATTGCGGTGGTGAGCTTTTTTGTGTATCGTTTCGTTATCTTCAAGGCCAAGGGGGCGCCAAACGAATGAAACTCCTCATCATCACCCAAAAAGTCGATCAGAATGACCCGGTGCTTGGATTCATGCATGGTTGGCTACATGCCTTCGCCGAGCGATCGGAGAAGTTGACCGTGATCTGTCTCCAAAAAGGCGAGCATGCCTTACCGCCCAATGTGCGAGTGCTGTCGCTTGGCAAAGAAAGTGGTGTGCCGCGCTGCGGGTATATTGCGAATTTTTTCCGCTATGCGTGGCAGTATCGTGCCGACCACGATGCTGTGTTTGTTCATATGAATCAGGAATATTTGCTTCTCGGCGGCTGGCTCTGGAAATTGCTCGGCAAGAAATGCTTTATGTGGCGCAATCATCATTCGGGTGATTGGCGAACCCATCTGGCGGCGATGTTCTGTGGCGCAGTGTTTTGCACTTCGAAATATTCGTACACTGCGCGTTTCAAGAAGACCAAGCTGATGCCGGTGGGGATTGATACGGAAATTTTTAGGCCGACCTCATCGATTTCGTCCGGTGCGTCCTCGATGGTCAATCGAAACGTTCTTTTTCTTGCGCGCATGGCTCCGGTGAAGAAGCCGCACGTGCTCATTGAGGCTGTTTCGATGTTGGCAAAAAGAGGCGTGGCCGTGAAACTTGATTTGTATGGTGACCCGTTGCCGGCCGATGTAGGATATTATGAAGGCTTGAAAGATATGGTGAAGCGCGAAGGGTTGGATGAGCAGGTGAAGTTTTTTGCAGGTATTCCAAATATGCAGACGGTCGCGGTGTATCAGTCGCATGACGTGTGCGTGAATTTGAGTTCGAGCGGGATGTACGACAAGACGATTTTTGAGGCGATGGCTTGTGGCAGCTTGGTGTTGGTATCAAATCGCAACCTGGAAGGTGTGATTGATTCACGTTGTATATTCAAAGAAGGTGATGTTGCGGACTTGGCGGCAAAGCTATCTGCGTTGCTCAGTCTCAGTATTTCCGAACGGTCGAATATCATTGCGCGATTGAGGACTGTCGCGGAAGAAAACAATCTGAAGACCTTGGTGGGAAGGCTAATTACCGCGATGTCATGATTGCCCCTTCTCACATTTCTCTGTTTTGGTATTTATTGAAGTCTGTGTCGAAAGGACAGAGCGTGTTGCGTGCGTTGATGAACCGGTCTCTGTCTGATGAGATAATCCGCAGGAAAGTGGTAGACGTTGGTGGTGGGCGACATCCGGATTATTTTTCTTTTTTGAAAAAAGAAGGAGATGTTTCAATTGAGGCGCTCGATGCTTCGATCAGCAAGATTGATTTTGAAAAAGATGTGTTGCCGTACCCTACGGCTTCTGTGGATACGGTGATCTGTTGCAACGTTTTGGAGCACATCTACCACTACATTTTTTTGACAGGAGAAATGCATCGGGTGTTGAAGCCGGGGGGCTCGTTGATAGGCTTCGTGCCTTTTTTGATAAACTATCATCCCGATCCGCATGATTATTTTCGATACACCAAGGAATCGCTCGTGCGTATTTTTGGGGAGGCCGGTTTTTCCAAGGTGGCCGTGCGGGAGGTGGGTGCTGGACCGATCTTGCTGAATTTCAACAATATTGTGTTGTCGTTGCCGATTTTCTTGCGACCGCTTTTGCTGCCGTTCTATTATTGGGCCGATGTCATAGTCCTGGCGCTGCGGCCGGGTTTGCGTACACGCTATCCGATGGGGTATATTTTCGTTGCACATGCGTAATCTTTTTCTCATTTTTCATGGGAGGTTTCCGAGCGAGAAGGCCGCGGCTTTGTTTGCCGCGAAGAGCGCCGAGGCGTTTGCTGGCCAGGGACTCGAGACCACCATCGTGGCGCCTCGACGCCTCGGCCGCTCGAAGCAGTCGGCCTCGGCCTTTTACGGCGTTCGTGCCACCTTCGGGGTCGAGTATCTACCCGTCATCGATCTATTTTGGTTGCCATTCGTAAACCGCTTTTCGACCACACGAAAAATAGCCTTCTTTGTCAGCTTCGCCAGCTTCAGCCTCTCGTGCACCTACTTTTTTGCCATCCGACTTGCCAAAAGAGCGACGCGTTCCGAGACCATACTCTTCTCAAATGAATGGCTGCCACTTTTGGCACTGTCCTTCCTCTCAAAAAACACATTCTACGAGATGCATGATTTTCCAGAGAGTGGCCATGCTTTCTTTGTCCGCTTTCTGTGCCGGATGCGCTGGGTATTGATCCATAATCGCTGGAAGTCCGAAAAAGCACAGAGCCTTTTCGGAATCGACTCGGAGAAAATCCTATGTCGGGCAAATGCCGTCGACATCACACAATTTGCGATACCGCTTTCGAAGGTCGAGGCTCGCAAGCAGCTGACTCAGGCACATCCATGGATCGCCGCTCTCGCACCAGATACAAAGCTGGTGATGTACACAGGACATCTCTATGGCTGGAAGGGAGTCGACACTCTCGCTGCTGCGAGCGCTCTGCTATCTCCTAATACAAAGACGATCTTTGTCGGCGGAACACCGGCTGATGTTGCATCTTTCAAACTTCGACACGCCGAAGTAATCTCGAACGGCAAGGTGGTGGTGATCGGTCACCGACCTCACACCGAGATCCCTGTGTGGCAGAAGGCTGCCGATGTCCTGGTGCTCCCAAATACCGCGAAGGAAGATATCTCTAAATACTACACCTCGCCAATGAAGCTGTTTGAGTACATGGCGAGCAATCGGCCGATTGTTGCTTCGGATATTCCGTCTATCCGCGAGATTGCCGACGATCACTCAGTCCTTTTTGTACCCGCCGACGACGCAGAGGCACTCGCGAAAGGCATTTCCAGGATGATCGACGAACCAGCGCTTTCCAATAGTCTCGCAAGGGCCGCATTTGAGCAGGTGAAGGCAAATACATGGCAGGCCCGCGCCGCGGAGATTTGCGCTTTTGTCCATCGGCAGAAATAGCGGAATAGCACAGGATACATTCACATGAAACTCACGCTAAAGAATTTTTTCAAAACATATCGCTGGGAGACCATCATTTTTGGTGTCGCTCTCGCGTTACGTCTCGTGCTATTTTTTGTGAACTTACAACACAATCAATACGCCTTGATCCCGACGATCCACGCCGACGATGGTTGGTATGAATTGAGTCAAAGTGCTTTGCGACAACACGGATTTCTTGGGGAAGTGGACCCGCCTTTCCGTGCCAACCCGCTACGACCACCGCTGTGGCCGTACCTCATCGCGCTCTTCGCCTTCGTATTCCAGAGTTACTGGGCAGTGGTTTTCATTGAGTTGATCGCCAGTGCTTGTATCCCGGTGTTCGGCTACCGACTCTGTCGGCAGGTCTTTTTGGGCAGTTTTTTGGCTGACGCCGATCGTGTCGCGAAATGGGTAAGCGTAGCGATGGTCGTTTCGCCATACCCCGTACTTCTTTCGTTTCTTTTGTATTCGGAAACGTGCTTCACTTTCTTCCTTCTTCTCGGACTTATTTTCTTGTTCCGATTTTTCAAGGAGCAGAGTTGGCGTATGCTCGTCTGGTCGGCAGTGTTCCTCGGCTTGGCGACCTTGGTGAAGCCGACCATTCAGTATGTGCCGATCCTCGTGCCGCTTTTCATGCTCTGGTATTTTTGGCAGACGATGACGAAAAAGATAATTTGGCAGATGCTCGCCTTCGTCCTTGTCTTCATGGCAATCTTGATGCCATGGCTGGTACGAAACCGGGTTGAATTCGGCGTTTGGGGGATGAGTGCTCAGCCGGCATTCAACCTCGCGGTGTATCTGGCCCCGACTGTTCTGTCGATCGACAACCGCACGAATTTTCAGACTGAGCTCGATGCTATTAGAAAGCGACCAGGGTTTGATGAAAACGGTATCACTTTGGTGACCAGCAAAACGTACGCCTCTGAAGCTCTTGCGACCATCTTCCAACATAAAACCGCCCTTGTACAATCTGTGGCGAACACGACCATCACCTTTTTCACCCACGACGGCATGCTCACTATTTTGCAATATTCTGGAATTGTCGTGCCCAACATTCTCACCAAGCCTGCCTTGTGGCTGCTACTGCATGAGCCGCTGACCTTGCTGAAGGCAATCAGCCACTACGCATTCTCTCCGGCGATCCTCATTCTCATCTTCCGCATTCTTTGGATAGTGATCACGGTATTCTTTCTCCGGGGCGCATATTCCGCGCTTGCACAAAAAGACAAAAACGGGAACCGCTCAGTCGCAGACAAAAAGCTCCTCGTACTTGCACTTTGTATCGTCCTGTACTTCATGGCCACCACCTCGATCAACGGACTCGGCGTGAATGCCCGTTTTCGCGTACCGGTGGAGGTGTTCATCTTCATGTTCTCGTTCTATGGACTTTTTGAGGCAAGGCGTACTATACTGTCGAAACTATGAAATTGTCGATCATCATCCCGTGCTTCAATGAGAAGGCCACGATTCGTGAGATTCTGAAGCGAGTACAGAGTGTGCCGCTCGTGGGCTGGGAGAAGGAGGTCATTGTCGTCGACGATGCTTCGACCGACGGAACTGTCGATATTTTGAAGGATCTGTTGGCTAAAAAGGGCGAAACGCAGCCTGGTCTGAAGGTCTGTTTCCAATCAAAGAATGGCGGGAAAGGCAGTGCGGTGAAGCGCGGCATCGCCGAAGCGACCGGCGACTACCTGCTCATCCAAGATGCTGATCTCGAATACAATCCGGCTGAGATTCCGAGCTTGCTCAAACTCATTGGCACCAAACTGCCTGATGGACGGATCGTGGATACAGTGTATGGGTCGCGTAACCTTTTTCACGTAGCACGCAAAGGCTTTTTGATCCCCCGCGCTGGTGTGTGGCTGATCACTAAATTAGTTGACCTCATGTACGGACAAAAGCTCACCGATGTCTGGACGTGCTACAAGCTCTTTCCAAAAGCGGCGGGGAAGTATTTTGTGGCCGGCGGCTTTGAATCGGAAATTGTCTTCACACTCGCAGCGATTCGCAAAGGATACGTGATCGCCGAAGGGCCGATTTCCCACGCACCACGCGATGTGGAGCACGGCAAGAAGATCCGCTACCGAGATGGGGTTCACGCGATCATTGCCATTTTTTCTGACCGACTGCTGCATCTCAGAAAGCCGGCTCATGAGAATGTGAAAAATATGGAGACGTACCAGGCGGCTCTGCGTGCACCGCACACATTGCAATCCCTTGCTTCGGAGGTTCTTGCGGCTACGGCTATTCAGGGTGAGCAAAAAGGTTTGCGCGCTGTCGACGGTACGTTTTTTCGTATCGATGAAGCCGGTCGGCCGCATTTGATCGAGAAGGCAGTCTTTGAATTGAACGAAGACGAGCATGTCTCCGGGATCAACTGGCTGAAATCGTTTCTGAAACAGTTTCCGAAATTGTACTACGCTGTGTGGCAGGTGGTGTGTCCAGTGATGATGCTGAAAAATGGACCGTCCATCCTCTGGAAACATGTTGAGAAGATGAATGGTGGGAAGCCGTTGGTGATCGATGTTGGATCCGGTCCGGAGCGTCTCGGCAAGGATCTGGTGAATCTCGACGTCTTTCCATTTCCTGAAGTGGATATTGTGTCTGACGCGACAGCTCTGCCTTTTGCGACTGGTTCTGTGGATGGGGCAGTGAGTGAGTCAGTGTTCGAACATGTGCCACGAGCTGATTTGGTGGCGAAAGAGATGGTGCGCGTGCTCAAGCCGGGCGGCTATTTCTATGTGAGTGCGCCGTTTATCCACCCATATCATGCTTCGCCGGACGACTTCAATCGCTGGACGGTGAGCGGTCTGAAATTCCTCTTTACCGATCCCGAGCGTATGGCTGGCATGGAGGTGGAGATTGTGGAAACCGGCGTGCGATCCGGCCCATGGAGCGCCCTTCTGCTGTTTTTGGCATATTGGCTTGGAGTCCTATTCTCCTTCGGCTACAAGCCAATTGCACCACTTTTAGCCCATATCTTCATGATCCCGCTCGGTCTCCTGAAATATCTCGACTACTTCTTCATGGTGTGGCCAGGCGCCGATGCAGTGGCGACTCATTTGTATGTGATCGGGCGGAAGCGCTAGTAGTGGACCCAGGTGCAATATTTGTTGGGGAAGAAAGTGTTTTTTCCGGCATAGTATCCCCAATCGACTGGTTCGTTGGTCATCACGATGTGCGGAATGTTGCCGTAGTATGCCGCAAAGTCTCCGAAGGTGCTGTTGGAGCCAATCACGACATCGGCCTGGGCGAGCATGAAAAGATCCTCGACTGGTCCGTTTTTTGAGACGACAATGTTGAGACCGGCGAATACTGATTCATCGATCGGGCCGTCGGAGGCGATGACGAAACAGCTGTCTTTCGCGGCAGTACCGGCGTGCTGTAGGTATTCATTCAAGATTTCCCGTACTCGTTTCTGCTCGATGAAGTATGCGCCGTTCCGCCAAGTGCGATAGTCGCCTTGGCGGACATGTACCCCGACAATATTCTGATATCTTTGTCTGATTGGTGTCAGAAGATCGTTCGCCGTTTTTTGGATTGAGGGCTTTGGCGCAAAATACGCTCGAATCTCATTTCGATATTTTTCCAAACCGACTGGGTTGCGGAAGAGCCAGCCGTCGAGGTATGAGCAATGTCCCGGCAAGGCCTCTTTCGATGTGGTCGGTGCAAGATAGAAGGGGATGTTGTCTGGATGCTCGTATGAAAAGATACGTTGCTTTTTGGTTAGAAACATTACGCGAGCATACCAAGAGTACGCTTTGCGCCAAAGTCGGCGACGGAAGGCGGTCTTGCGGCCGCGGTAGTCTTCAAAAGGGAGAAAAAAAGCCACTTTAAAAAGCCAATTGGGCGCCGCAGACATTTCAAAGCTACTGCCATATTCAAAAAAAGATGGGTTTTTGAGGTCGAGTCCGCGCTCCAGGCAGTATGCGTAGATGCTGGCGTAATTCCAGAGCTGGTTGGCGAGCTCGTTGCCGCCGGCCCCTATAATTGAGATTTTTTTAGACATGTTTCGGACTCTTTTTGAAATGATAGAGACCGGTGCCAAAACCACGGGCTCGGTCGTACGTCTCATACATAGAGTCGCCGTAAATATATTTTTCTTCGACGACGACAAGGCCGGCAGCGAGTTCGAGCAGGTATTCGCGAGTGAAGGCCCGATGTGCGTTGAAATACACCTTGCTTTCACTGTCCACTGGCACGGTAAGGTACAGTGAGCCGCCTGGAGCGAGTACGCGAACCAGTTCTTTGAGTGCTTTTTCTGAACCGAGGGTATCGAGGGGATCTCCGTAGCGGCCGAGGCCAATATGTTCGATCACGCAAATAGAGCTGAGCGATGCAATCTCGCCGTCTTTGAAGGGGAGCTCAAGAATACTTCCTTTGACAAAAAAGAGTCCCGAAAGGGAAAGGGGAATTGGTCTAATGTCTACCATTGTTGTCGGCGTGAATTGTGAGATGATGCCGACCATGCTTGCTTGAGAACCAATGTCGTAGTGGTGGGACGGTTTCTGCTCAAAGATTTTTTTCGCACACCAGCAGCCTTGGAAAAAGTACACCGGGTCGAGGTGGTGGTTTGTCGTATTGTCGTAGATGCGAGGGTAGATGTCTTCGGTTTTCTGAATGAACCGAGGGTTGATCGGGAGTTTTTGGAATGCTCGATACTCAGAAAGAAAACGGGACAATAATCTGAGTTTTGTGGCAAAAGAATACTTATTTTTTAGCGCGCGCAGGCAAACTACAGTCACCTTAAGCGGCGCCACTTTCTTGAGCGATTGTCGGAGGTTAAATGACATACGAAGAGGCTTTTCTTTCTACAGGCTTTCCCTGTTCATCCAGTGCAATATAGTACAGATTCCGTTTTGGGAAAAGGGTGCGGTAGGTGAAAGAAAAGATTGGAGTGAAAAGTGGCGAGGATAATTTTGATCTCAACCAAAAGAACATCTTTACTTTTTTGTTGAGTGGGCCGGACTCTCGAGAAAGTGTTGCTTGTTCTTCTCTGTATTGTTTCATGTTGGTACTGAGTTGTCCGACGGAAGATCTGAATGAGCTTACTTCAGCATCGAGTGACCAAAGGGGGGTGACTTTTGCAAACTGTAGCCATAGAGAGTAGTCTCCAGCAAGCTTTAATGCAGGATCAATACCCCCAGCCTTATTCCACAACTCCTTACGCCAAAAGACGCTGTCTTGGTGGATGAAGTATGCGTTGCGGCCGTAGAACCCGCGAGCAATCCACTCTTGGTTGTATAGATAGCATCGTCCTCGTTCGGTAATGGCAGAGCGTTCGTCGATAAAAGACGTGATGCCTTTCAGCCAGAGAATGTCTGGGCGCGCAGAGAAGACAGCAGCGATTTTTTGGAAGGCGCCGGCGGCGTAGATGTCGTCGGCATTGATGTACGCGTAGACATCGCCGCCGGCGCGTGCGAACCCTTTGTTCACCGCATCATACATCCCAGCGTCTTTTTCCGATGCCCATTGCATCGTCACTTTTTTGCAGCGCGCCGGCACCAGACCCTCATCGACTTTTCGTTGCCATTCTTCCAGCAACGCGATAGTGCCGTCAGTGGATCCACCATCTTGCACGATATATTCGATTTCGAAATCTCCCGCTTGCGAAAGCACGCTCTCTATCGTTTCGGAGAGGAAGCGCTGACCGTTGTAGACGGGGGTGACGATGCTAAATTTCATTTCTTCATCAGTCCGAGTGCGCGGAGGGCGCGCTTGATGTAATACTTGGTGTAGCCGACGACGCGCGCCCAAGTCATCGGCGGCTTGTGCGTCTGCTGTGAGTCACTGAGAATCGTCCACGGCTTCTTCAGGATCGGCAATTTCCACTCGTCATTTTCTCGCGAGTAGCGATGCACGAACAATTTCTGTGTCGGATTTTCATACGGAAGGCAGTCGATGAGGAACATGAAAGACGAGTCAATCACGTGGATCTCTTTGGCTTTTTCGAACATCAGACAGTAGTCGATGATGTTTTCCGTAAATTGACGCTGCGGGCTGAACACTTCGAGGCCGGCGCCAATCTTGTCACGCTTGATAAGATATTGTCGAGGCAGGTCTTCGTGGATGAAGGCATAGTCGCCCTTCGGTGCCACTTTGTCGAACAACGCCTTTTCACGTACAGGATCGCGCTCAATATGGAAGCTGTCCCATTTTTTCTCGAGCGGCACGCCGGCGAGGGAGTAGAATTGCTTTTCGAGCTGGCGACCGCCCCATTCGTCGAGGAATTCGAAACCAATCAGCCTCACTTCGTCGTAGTGGTCGGGACCGCTACCGTTGCCACTCTCGCTGGCGATGTATTGTCGAGCAAAGGCATCGTTACCCTGGATGATATTGAGGTTCTTGAGGTCACGATACATGAAGGCGACAGAAGGGTAGTTGTGGGGGTAGCAAAACAGCGCTACTTTGTCGTATTTTTGGCAATATTCACGCACGATGCCGTGACACATGAAGTGGTCTCCGAGCCCAAGATGGTGATACAAAATGACGCTAGACATAGGGTGTTTGTTACGATAATATGGCTCTATATCGGTCAGTATACCATATCTATTTTATCCTCATTAATTCCAATGAAAGACGTCAAAAAAGCGATGAAAGCGGCCATACTCGAGACGATTGACGCGCCGCTCGCTATCGGAAATGTCGAACTCACTGACCTCACTTCCGGCCAGGTATTGGTGAAGGTGCTGGTGAGTGGTATTTGCGGGGCGCAGCTGCAGGAAATCGCGGGGAATAAAGGCAATGCGAAATTCGTCCCGCATTTGTTGGGCCACGAAGGCTGCGGTATTGTCGAGGCACTTGGCCCAGATGTGACGCATGTGAAGGTGGGCGACAAGGTGGTGATGCATTGGATGAAGGGTGACGGGATCGAAGCCGATTTTCCGACCTATATTTTGAATGGCAAAAAGATTCGCAGCGGCAAGGTGACCACTTTCAGTGAGTACTCGATTGTGTCGGAAAATCGGCTTACTGCTGTACCGCACGAGACGCCGAATGACCTCTGTGCGCTGCTGGGCTGCGGACTGTCGACTGCACTTGGTGTGATGGAGAACGAAGCGCAGGTGAAGCCGGGTGAGAGTGTGATGATTGTGGGCGCCGGCGGCTTGGGTCTCAATCTTTTGAACGCGGCGGTAATCGCCGGCGCCAAGCCCATCATTCTCGTCGACGTTCACGAAAGCAAGCGCAAGATGGCGGAGTCTCTCGGTGCACACCTATTCATCAATTCAAAGGAGAAAGGTATCAAGGAAGAATTGACCGAAAAACTGAATCTGAAAGACGTGGATGTGATCGTCGACACTTCCGGCAACAAGCACGCAGTCGAAGCGACCCTTCCGCTGCTCGGCGGAAACGGTCGCTATATTTTCGTCGGTCAGCCGAAACCGGGCGAAACCATTGAGCTCAAAAATGCACACCACATGTTCGACGGAAAAGGGAAGACTATCAAGGCGACTCAGGGTGGAAAATTCAATCCGACAAAAGACATCCCGCGTTATTTGCAAATGCACAAGACCGGCGCATTGAAAATCCACCATATCATTACGCATCGCATCAGCCTCGACAAGGTCAATGAAGCGATCGACATGGTGCGAGCGGGCCAGGCTGGACGAATTATTATTGATATTTGTCCAAACTAACCCGCGTGACGCACACGAACACTAAAATGTCTACATCCCTCCTCGACGCTTACAAAAAAATGCAGTTGATCCGCATCACTGAGCAAGAGATCGCGAACTTTTATTTGGCCAACAAGGTGATGAGCTTCGTGCATTTCTATGTCGGACAGGAAGCGGTCGCAACAGGCGTCTGCGCGGCGCTGGCGAGTGGCGACAAAGTGATGGGTAACCATCGTTCACACGGCCACTATTTGGCGAAGGGCGGCGACTTGAAACGCATGGTCTGCGAGTTGCTCGGCAAGGCGCACGGCTCGTCGAAAGGGAAGGGCGGTTCGATGCACATGATCGACAAGTCGGTGAACTTTGTCGGCTCCACCCCGATTCTCGGTAGCGTGGTACCACTCGCGTGCGGTGCGGCTTTTGAACAAAAATATAACAAGAAAAACGACCTCACCGTGTCGTTTGTCGGCGACGGTGCTTCCGAAGAGGGTGTGGTATACGAGACGATCAATCTCGCCGCGCTTTTTAAACTCCCATATCTCATTGTGGTAGAGAATAATCTCTATTCGGTCAACTCGAAAATAAAAGACCGGCGCTCTGAAGGCTACAATGTCGAAAAGATCGTCACCGGCCTCGGCGCGCAGTATATGAAGGCTGACGGTAACGATCTCGAAGATGTGCTCGCAAAGGCAACCGCCGCCGTCGCGAAGATCCGCGCTGGCGGCGGACCAATGGTGCTCGAGTGCATCACTTATCGTCACATGGCCCACAGCGCGCCGCTCTTTGATGACGCTCAAGGTTATCGCGAAGAAGATCCGCTCGAAAAGCGCCTCGAGCGCGACCCAATCAAGCGCTTGAAGCAAACCTTGCTCACTGCGGGTACTTCCGAGGAGCAACTCGCCAAGATCGAAAAGGAGACTCGAGATACCGTGCTCGCTGCAATCGCCTTCGCGAAGGATGCGCCATTTCCGGCGAAGGAGACTTTATATACTGACGTTTACGCGAAATAACTTTTGAATACTTGTATGCCCGAACGAATCATCAAATGCAACGACGCGATCAGGGAGGCCACCGACCAGATGATGGCCGCTGACCCAAGTGTGTTCGTGATCGGTCTCGGTGTCTCATACAAGAATGGCGCGGACGGGACCACTGCAGGGTTGAAAGCAAAGTATCCGGACCGCATCTTCGATGTTCCGGTCTCCGAAGCGGGATTCACTGGTATGGCAGTGGGTGCGGCGATCAGCGGCTTGCGCCCCGTCATTCATCATGGTCGCATCGAATTTGCACTGCTCGCCTCCGACTCGATCTTCACCCAAGCCGCAAAGTGGAACTATATGTTTGGCGGCGACAATCCGGTGCCGGCGGTCTTCCGCATTGCCATCGGCCGCGCCTGGGGCAATGGTCCGCAGCACACGCTCTCGACGTATTCTATGTTCGGCAATGTTCCCGGCTTGAAAGTGGTCATTCCATCGACGCCATACATGGCGAAGGGTCTACTGGTCTCTGCTTTGCGCGATCGCAGCCCGGTCGTCTTTCTCGAAACCCGCTATTCATACGGCATGAAGCAGCATGTGCCCGAAGAGCTATACGCCGAACCGCTCGACAAGGCGAAAGTGTTTCGAACAGGGAAGAGTGTCACGGTCGTCGCGTATGGTGACGGTTTTGTTGGCGCGCTACAAGCCTGCGAATTGCTCAATGCGAGCGGCAACGGCACAGACGTTGCAGATATCGACCTGATCGATCTCGTGAGCATCAATCCTGTCGACCACGAGACCATCACTCGTTCGGTGCAGAAGACCGGACATTTGTTGTGCATCGATACGACGATCGATTCATTTAGTGTTGGCTCGGAGATCATCGCAAAGGTGGCGCAGAACGGCGCGATCAGACTGAAAAAGGCGCCGGTCTCGCTCGCGTGTCCGAATGTTGCCTGTCCAACCTCGACTGCACTCACTGAAGGCTACTATCCGACCAAAGTGGACATCGCGAACGCTATTTTAGCCCTGCAAGGGAAGCCAGCGATCAAGTACGATCTTTCTTTTGACGATTTTCATACTCACGCCGCATTTGTGATCCAGGGTTAGATTGACGGAAAAGCTTCGAAAATAACGTCAAAAAGCCTTATAATTGGCCGCAAAATAGACATTGACAGTAGCATTAAAATATGCTACAATTGAGACCGGTCAGGAAATGCCCTGTTTGGCATGTTCCGAATTTGAAAAAACAGCAGAAAACGCAATAAACCAGGCCCTAAACAGGCCGCAAACCTCTTGAAAGGAGGCCGCAGTGCAACGTCAACAGTTCAAGCTCATCACGCTCAACGTTGGTCGCGGACTTTCCGGCATCGACCGGATCATTACCTTCCTACGGGAGCAGCAGGCCGACGTGCTTTGCTTGCAAGACATCAGCGCCGACCATATCGCCTCGTTCCCCGGAGTGTTCGGTCCGTCGATGCACTTCGTGCCGATGTGCCGCCACCACTTCAGGGGACTGGGCCATGTTCCGGTCGGCGTCGGCATTTTCTCCCGGTTTCCGCTCGCCAGCACCTCGGCGCATGCTTACGTCGGCAACATTCAGCCGGTCTTGGACATCGACGGCGTCACCTACGGCGAAAATGGCGCTGCCGCTCCGACGGATCTGGATCTGGTCCGCAAGACCGAATCCCGCGTCGCCGTGTTCGCCAACGTCCAGTTACCCGACAACGTTCAAGTCCGGGTTGGCACTACGCACGGGGTTTGGACTCCGGGCGGAAAAGCGGACGAGCATCAACGCAAGGCTACGCGCCTGCTGCGCAACTGCATGAATGAGCAACTGATTGACGGTGGCCTGATAGCCGGCGATTTCAACGCTGCCACTGGCGGCGAGATCTACGGCATTATTGCCGGCTCGGAGCACTATCAGAGCGTTATGCCGGGCAGCATCACCAACACCGTTGACTGGGAAGTTCGCGGCAAGAAAGGCCCGGAACTTGTCGTGGATCACGTCTTCGCCGCGCATGTCGCCGTTCCGGAAGTGGCTGCACACTTCGGTGTGAGTGATCATGCCGCGCTCTCGGCCATTGTCCGGGTGTAGCGGATTACTCGAAATAACAAGTGATACTTCGCAACTTCCTCGCGCCATCCGTGGCCGAGGGAGTTTTTTCTTGTAGACATTTTGCTACTTCCGCCACAGATACAGAGCAATCGGGAAGCAGTAACTATTTTTGAATGTTTCGGCGACTTGGAAATTAAAATCGCGATCAGCGCCGCGGCCCATGAAAGATGGCCAGACCCGGTTTTTGAGCTTTCTGAATTGGACCTTTTCTATCACTTCGCGCTTGAACATTGGACTGTTGCCCGCGCCTGGGTAGGGCGCCAGGTTGCCAAAGAAGAGCTTGTTCAGTACGCGGAGACGTTTGTAGTGAAAATGAATCGCGCTATTTACATACGTCGAGACTTTTGCAACCAACCCTTTTGCTTTCTGTGACAACGTGTAAATCTCTTTAGGTCCAAGGATTTTTCCGTCAATTTTGTATTCCGCTTTCGTCCCCAGGAGCTCTTCTCTGAACGGGACACACTCAGTAGTGATGTGCATCGCGCCATGCTTGGTGAGCAGATCGTGTTGAACCTCCAGTCGGTTCAATAGGGAGGCATCATCGCCGTCCTGGAAGGTGATGAGTTCGCCACGAGCCTTGGTGAAGCCAAAGTTTCGCGCAGCATAGCCTGCGTTGGTGTTGCGTTTCAGTATCGGATCGATGCGCTCGGTGTCGTTGCCGGGTAGTGAGTAATAAGCGACTCGCGGATCTTCTTTCGCGACGTCCTCGACAATCTTTTTGGTGTTGTCGGCGCTGTTGTCGTCCACAACGATGACTTCAAGATGTGTGTATGTTTGTTGGAGGATTGAATCAATCGCTGTTTTGATCGTCTCGGCGTTGTTGTGTGCAGGGATGATGACAGAGATGAGCGGATTTGTTGCGGGGCGTAGTATGTCGTCGATAAAATGTCCGTAAGCGGAAGAAAAATGCTCTTTCGTATGGTGTTCCCGAGCATACATCCAGGTGTTGTGAGCCAATGTGCTGAGCTGCTCCGGTGCAGTCTGTGCGATTTTTTTCGCCTGTGCGCGGATCGATTCAATGGTCGGCTCCTCCAAAATGATTGCCGGGGCTTTCTCAGCAAGACCTGTTTGTCTGGTGACAATCGGGAAGACTCCAGCATGCATTGCCTGTATCACGGCACCGGAAGTACCCTCAGAGGCTGAAGGGTAAATGAGGGTTGCGCATTTATTAGCGATGGCAATGAATGTCGTGTCGCCGACGGTCATTGTGCCAGCCTTGTCCATCTTTGGTCGTGGATAGCAAGTGATATTCGGTAAGGCGAGTTCGGTTGCATAGACTGCTTGGAACGTTGTTTCAGCGGCGGTGGGGCCGATGATATGTAAATGCAGTTCCGGCATGGTGGAGAAAGCTTCTATTACCAAATCGAGTCCCTTTAGGATAGCCCCACCGCCGCTGAAGAAGAGAAAGTGCTTTCGCGCTTCGGCAAAATCTTTTCCGCCCGCCTCGCCAATCTCGGAAGCTTCAAATGTCTGTGCGACGGATATAGGAATGTGGCGAATCGGTTTATTGAATCGAGCAAATGTTGCGTAAACAGTGTCGTTGCCGAAGCCTTCAAGGAAGTCTGCATAAGCAGGATTTTCAGCACCGGTCTCGACGCGCCGAGCTGGCAGAATGATACCGCGTCGCTGTTTGAGTTCGGCGAGACGCTTCGCTTCAGCGGCGTTTTGAAAACCGCTCTCCGACGAAGTGATGTGCATTACTTTTTTGCATGAAGCAGGAAGGAGGGAGGTGCCTGCGAGGCCGGCAGTACACCATCGCTCCAGATTTTGCCGCACATCGACGACGGCATCATATTGTTTGCGCGGAACAAAAGACGTATTTGAGGCATTGATCACGTCGACATCATATCCTCGAACTGAAAACAGCCGAGCAATTTCAGAGCATTCCCAATAGTTGGTGTGTGGGTCGGTGAATCGCTGCCAAGGGAGAAGGGTGAAGGGGCCGGTGAGATATGAGAGGAGAACTCGACCTTTTTTTGTCGACTGGCCACCTGTCTTTTCGCGTGTCGCCGGCACATGCACTACTCCATGTAGCTTGTTTGAGACTTTGTTTTTGAGAGTGCCGATCATGCGATTACTTCGCCGCCTTCTTGATGAACAGCGCGAGGTCGAGCGTATCCGCCTGCTCAGTTTTTGTGATCGTGAATGGTCCTTCGAATGGTCCGTTGACGCAATTCCACTCCACTTCGCCGTGCTTTCGGGTGATCGCATCCAATTCAGCAAATGTCCACTCGCGCAAATGCCAATAATTCTTCGGCGTGCCATCGGCCTTGGTGTACTCTGGTCGCTTGTTCGGTGTAGTCAAGAAGACGCCGCGCTTCGAGACACGCAACACTTCGTCGAGGAAGCGATGGTAGTCCTCCACGTGCTCCAACACTTCCACACAGGTGATCATGTCAAAATAATTGTCAGGATAGTCGAGTTTATAGCCATCGTACAAAGAGAGTTTTTTCAACTTTGGATGCTTGCCGGCAAGTACGCGTTGGCAATAGTCGTAGGCTTTCTTATCGACATCGGCGCCATACACCTCAGTCGCTTTGTTCCCCAAAAGCACCAGTCCATAGCCGGTGCCAAATCCGACATCGAGCACACGGTCGCCCTCCTTCACATAATTATTGAGGGCACGAAAATACACCTCGATCTGGCACGGTGGAATGATTCCTTCGATTCCCGAGACAGCCGAGTATTCCTTCGGATCGGTCTTTTTCGACGTGTTAAAAACCAGGCCAACCGAACTCGCCGTTTTCACCGGCATGATCCGGAATCCGAGCGTGCTGTCTAGACAATTATTGACTGCTTTTAGGGTTTTTTTGATCATATAAATAGGAGCCAATTTTATCACGCCTTTTTTCGGGTCACAAGGCGGTAGAGTTTTTTCAGTAATTCGCTCTTCACCGCGATCGCGATGACTGTTTTCTTCAGGCTAAATGGCTCTGGACGAAAACTCCGTTCGTAAAAGGCTCGGTCGTATTCCATCCCGGCCGCTACCGCGCCTTCGGCAGTTGCCGGATGAACGATAGCTCCATCCGCGTAGAGATCATGTGTCGCTAGGTGCTGGTTGCTGCCGCCCGAATGCGTCCCTTCTGAGCCGATATTGGATACCAGATTTTTGCGAGGGATGATACAAAAGCCGCCACTCCTCAGACAGGCATACAGCCACTGCACGTCCCAGGTGTTTGTCTTTCCGGATACGATGTCGTCAAAGAGACGTTCCATATGATTTCTCATATATTTCTGATCTTCCGGATATAGCTCGTTCAGCATCTTTATGTCTCCCGAGTCGCTCTTGTTTCTTGTTGCTCTTTCCCAATCCTTCATCTGCACATCATACTGCTGCCATGCTCGGCGCCATGTCGCCCAGCCCCAGATCGGAAAGTATTTTGAAAATGCGTAGTCGGTCTCGATGTGCACATCTGGCAGAAAATTGTCGCCAGAGATCATCATCACTCGCTCATCCGATCGATACCGCTTGAGCATCTCTCCTGCGAAACGAAAGAAAGACGGGTGGGGTAGACAGTCGTCTTCGAGGATAATCCCTTCTTCGACGTGTTCAAAAAACCAATTCAATCCCGAGGAGATACGCTCTTTCAGGCCAAGGTTTTTTTCGGCGTAATTGCGACGGACTTCGCATGGCCAGTCAATCTCCGTATCTGCAACGATCGCTCTTGTTTCTTCGCAGAGGGCTGACTCGGCCGGGGTGCGTGGACCATCTGCAATAATGAAGAGCTGTCGAGGCTTTGCCTGGCGGATTTGCTCGAATACCTTGCGAGTGTATTCCGGGCGATTGAAGATGAGAAAGGCAATCGGCAAGGTCGATAGGTTTGGCGTGTTGATATTAGTCTGCGACATGGTATTTTTTGTGAGACTGTAGCCAGATTTCCAGGCAGTACAGTACCCAGATCTTGTAATGATATTCATCTTTACCCTCGACGTAGAATCGGTGAAGCAATGCCTCGACCGCTTCTTTGTTCATCATTGAAAAGATCTCCGCCTTTGGGTCGGATAGCGTCTTCTCCACTTCGGTTTTAAATGCGCCTTCTCTTAGCCATTTCTTCACCGGTGCACCAAAGCCTTGCTTGCGACGATGAACGAATTCCTGCGGCATCACCTCGCCGAGCAGGTCCTTGAGGATGCGTTTGTATGTCGATCCATCGGTTTTGTATTCATCGGGTAGGTTGTACACGAATTCCGCCAGCTTGTGGTCGAGGAAGGGCGAGCGCACTTCGAGTGAGTTCATCATGCCGGCTCGGTCGGCTTTCACCAAAAGGAGGCCAGGGAGGTAGGTGGTGAGGTCGAAGAGGTTGATCTTTCGGGCGGATGAGAGGGTCGAATGCGCGACTTGTGTATTGATGATACCGCCACCTTCATTGCTGCTGCCAGGTTGTTTCTTCCACAGTCGTCTTTTTTCAGATGAACTGAATACGCTGATTGCTCGTATGTATCCAGCAAATGGGCTCAGAAATACTTTCTCAATAAAATTCTTTCGGTACGACAGATGCTTGTGTCGAGTGTACCAACCATAGCCCAGGAAGAGTTCGTCTGCGCCGTCACCAGAAAGTGCCACCTTCACTTTCTCAGCGGTAGAGCGGGAGAGAAGAAACTGAGGGAAGTCCGATGAGTCGGCGTGTGGTTCGTCAAAATATGCGAGGGCACTACGGAGCTCGCCAACAGCGTCATCTTTGGCTTGTAGGGGGTAATGTTCGGTACCGATCTTCTGAGAAGCCTCGAGGGCGAAGGGGAGTTCGTTGATATAGTTTTGGTACCCGATTGAAAAAGTCTTGATTGGGGTCTTGGAAAAAGATTGTGCGAGGTGGGTGACCAGCGTGGAGTCTACGCCGCCAGAGAGGAAGGAACCGATCTCTACGTCGGCGATCATGCGCTTGCGCACTGCATCGGTGAGTAGTCTTCGGACGCCCTCCTTTGCCTCAGCGTATGTCAGTGTTTTTGTGTCGGTTCCGTTCGGTACGGTTTTTTCAAGTTTCCAGTACTGAGAAATCACCAAACGATCTTCAGTGTTTGTATTCTGAAAATCCAAAGTTGCACAAGACGCCGGTGGTAAGGTGTAAATATTTTTGTAGGTAGTTTTCCATGGCGGGATGTACATCAAGGTGAGATAGTCGTCGATGGCGGCTGGATTGAGTACGCCCTTTATTTTCCCCGATGCGAAGATTGCCTTGATTTCTGAGGCGAATATCAACGCACCGTTTTGGTCGTACGCATAATATAATGGCTTTTTCCCAAATCGATCTCGTGCCAAAAAAAGCTGCTGCTTTTCATCATCCCAAATAGCGAAAGCAAACATGCCGTCGAGATGTTTCGGACACTCAGCCCCGTATTCTTGGTAGGCTTTCAAAATCACCTCGGTGTCTGAATTGGTCGAGAAAGTATGACCTTTTTTTTGAAGCACACTGCGCAGCTCGCGATAATTATAGATCTCGCCGTTGAAAGTTACGGTGAGGTTATTTGCGTTGTCCCGCATCGGCTGATGTCCGCCAGAAAGATCGATGATCGAGAGTCGTGTTTGCGCTAGGACACATCGGTTGTATCGCGCGATCCCCTTGTCGTCTGGACCTCTCTTGGCTAGTGTGTCGAGCATCGAGCCGAGCATTCGGTCGTCGTATGTCTCAATGTTTGCGCCGGTAATGCCCAGGATTCCGCACATAATAATAGTTGATTAAATAAAAAATTACGGGTGCTGGGTGAATCTAAAGTCGAACAGCACCTTGCTTGGTACTGGCGGCAGCCGCTTGGTGCGATAGAAGCCGGCATTGTCGACGTTGATGACCGCAGCGTCGACAACAACATCGAGGATCTCGGAGTTCAGGCTATCGGTGGCCATGAAGAGGTCAAGTAGGTACTCACCAGTTTCCAAGTTGAAATGTTTGATCTCTACTTCGATCATGCCTTTTCCGGGTTTGAGTTCGATCTTCTGATCGAGGACAGAGTTGGTGATATTCGACAGGTCTTCGCCTTTCGCATTTTTGATGCCGATGGATACTTTTGCATTCACGTACGGCGTAATCGTTTTATTCACATAGCCGATGGCGAGTCGCAGTAAATGCTTCTCTTGGTCCATCTCGATGACTTCGCACGAGTTGAAGCGTACAAAGCCGCTGCCCTTGCGATCTGTGCGTGCGCCGAGGTCAGAGTCGCTCATTTCTTTTCGAGTGTGTAGGTAGAAATCAATGACCTCTTTTGTGTTGCCGACCATCTTTACTCGGCCGCCATCAATCAGCACACATTTGGTACAGAGCTTTTCGACGGCCGCCATGTTGTGGCTCACGAAGAGGATGGTTCGGCCGGTTTCCTTCACCACTTCTTCCATTTTGCCAAGACACTTCTTTTGGAATTCCGCATCACCAACAGCCAACACTTCATCCACAAGCAGAATGTCGGGCTCCATGTGTGCTGCGACGGAGAACGCCAGGCGTACGTACATGCCGCTCGAGTAATATCGCACTGGCGTGTCGAGGAATTTTTCTACGCCGGAGAAGGCGACGATGGCATCGAACTTCTGCGAGATTTCTTTCCGAGTCATGCCCAAGATCGCTCCGTTTAGATAGATATTTTCTCGGCCGGTGAGTTCAGGGTGAAAGCCTGTGCCCACTTCGAGGAGGGAAGCCACTCGTCCGCGCATGATGATCTCGCCTTCAGTCGGCGGGGTGATACCGGTGAGGATTTTCAAGAGAGTGGATTTGCCGGCGCCGTTCGAACCGATGATACCGATAATCTCACCTTTGTTGATTGATAAATCCACCTCCCGGAGCGCCCAAAAGGCTTCCTTGGTATCTATTCCCATTGCCGTTTTTGCTTTGTGTGCGGCAAAGCGGAAAGGATTTTTAAAAATATTTGCCAGAACGTCGCGCAGTGCAATGTAACCGCCCGCGCTGTGGCTGATGGTGTACTTCTTGCCGATTCCCTTGATTTCGATGATTGGTTGCATGGTCATGTGTTTTGGATGGCGACTAGATCACGTCGGCAAAGTAGCGCTCGACCTTTTTGAAATATACGGTACCGATCACGAGGAGCACGAGGCAGGCAGCGAAAGAGATTGACACCAACTCCCAATTGATGGGCGCTGTGCCCAACAAAGTTGCGCGTGCTGTTTGGATGACACCCATCATCGGGTTGAGTGCGAGTAGCCAGGAGTATTTTCCAGCAATACTCGCTGGATAGATAACCGGTGTCACAAAGAGGAGGGTTTGAATGAAAAAGGGCAACACGAAACGCACATCGCGATACTTCACGTTGATCGCCGCGAGGAAGAGCCCGCCGCCGACCGCGGCCATAAAGGTGATGATGAGTAAGAGTGGAATCACGGCAATACTTGCAAGCTCCGGCACGTATCCGTAGTAGATCATCATGCCGGCGAGAATAAAAGCGGCAATGGCGAAGTCGACGAATTTGGTGGTCACTGAAGAGAGCGGCAGAATCAAGCGTGGAAAATACACTTTGGTGATGATGGCCTGGTTTGAAATGAGTACGTTGCTTGTGTCGCTCAGTGCGCCAGAGAAGAATTGCCAGAAGAGTAGGCCAACATACACGAAGATTGGGTAAGGGACGTTGTCAGAAGGGATTTGAGCCAGTGTGCCGAAGAAGACGCTAAACACCACCATCGTAATGAACGGCTGGAAGATCGCCCAGAGTGCACCGATTGCTGTCTGCTTGTAGCGCACCTTCAGGTCGCGCCACGTGAAGAAAGCAAGGAGCTCGCGATAATTCCAAACCTCACGAAAATCATAAAGGCTAAATGTCTTTTTTGGCCGAATGATATTTTCGATGGTCTCTGTTGAGGTGGGCATGGTGAAGAGATGGGACTGAATTCTAGAATATTACCACTTATTAATCTTCTTCACGACCTTCTTCTTCGCGCTCAAATACGTGCGGACGGCTTCACGCTCGAGTTCTGGAGAGACGAGGCGAAGGATTTCTTTGCCGAGAATACGGTACTGGCCACCCACTTTGTTGGCACGCAACAGGCCGCGTTTTAGGAGGCGCTTGATCGTGCTCTCGCTGATGCGCAGGATGTCCTGCGTTTCGTTGGTGGTATAGATGCCGAGCGGCGCAACTTCCGTAATACCGCTTGCGACAGAGGTGTTTTGGGTCAGTCGATTCATGAAGTACATAGTAGCAGAAAAGTCAAAAGGTGTCAAAATGTGTCATGTGGATAATCGTCGGCGGGGTCGGCGCCGCCTATCGGTGCGTGATGGTTCCCAAAAGGGTGGCACCTTCGGCTTCAGTGCGGTATAGTTATGCCCATGAATACTGAATATATTGCAAAATGGGTGGCTCGCGCAGGCATGTTCCTGCTTCTGATCGTACCTTTCGTCGTGGCCGATGGCATGCTCTTCCCGAATTCCTTCTTTCCATTTATCACCGGCAAAGCTTTCGTTTTTCGTTTTTTGGTGGAAGTGATTCTTGCGGCATGGCTCGTCCTCGCCTTTGTCGATGAACAATATCGCCCGCGCTCGTCCTGGATCGCGCGGGCTGTCGGCGTCTTCATCCTCGTCATGTTCATTGCCGACCTCGGCAGTGAAAATCCGTTCAAAAGTTTCTGGTCCAACTTCGAGCGCATGGAAGGCTTCGTCACGCTCATTCACCTCGGCGCCCTTTTCCTTGTGGCCGGTTCGCTGCTCAAAACCGAGGCTTTGTGGAACCGTTTCTGGCAGAGCTCTCTCGTGGCGAGCGTGCTCATGGCGGCGTACGGCCTGTTTCAGCTCGAGGGTTGGGCGTTGATTCATCAGGGCAGTACGCGCCTCGATGCGTCACTTGGTAATTCCGCCTATCTCGCGGCCTACATGATTTTCCACGTGTTCATTGCGCTTTTCCTCTTGCTTCGCTACGTAAAAAAATACGCCGGCACTTCTCAGTGGTCGGCTTGGTTGCCTTCGCTCTATGGTGCAGCTGCCTTGCTCGACCTCACCGTCCTATATCACACCGCTACTCGTGGCGCCCTCATCGGTACCGCTCTTGGACTTACAGTGATCGCTGTTGGCTTGGCGGCTTTTGAAAAGGAACAGAAAGTCCTCCGCAATATCGGTATTGGTGCGCTCATTGCGATTGTGTTGGGTATCAGCGCCCTCTTCATTGGCAAAAATAGCGATTTCGTGAAGAAGAGCGAAGTACTTTCGCGTTTCAGCAGCTTGGCGACCTTCGATGTTTCCTCGATCGCGCAGGGCGAAGGGAAGTCCCGATTCAAGATTTGGAATATGGCCTGGGAAGGCGTGAAGGAGCGTCCGATTCTTGGTTGGGGACAGGAGAGTTTTAATTACCTTTTCTACAAACACTACTCCCCGGAGATGTATGACCAAGAGCCATGGTTCGACCGTGCGCACAATGTGTTTCTCGATTGGCTGGTGGCCGGCGGCTTTCTTGGCTTGCTATCATATCTCGCGATATTTGCTGCGCTCATTACGCTGGTCTGGAAAAAGCACATGCCATTCAGCTTGCCGGAACGGCTGACACTCATAGCTTTGGTGGTCGCATATTTTATCCACAATATTTTCGTGTTTGATCAGCTCGTGAGCTACCTCTACTTCTTCCTCGTGCTCGCGTACATCCACGCGCTGTATCATCACACTCGCGAGGGGCAGGGCGAGACGAAGGTCGGGATCTGGTGGAAGGCACATCGCCAAACGCTCGAAGATGCCGGCGTGCCTGTGGTGCTCGTACTGTTTGTTGCGGTCGTCTGGGCGGTGAATTGGAGCGGCTTCGCGCAGGCGACTCGTCTCATCGATGCCATCTCTCCACAAAAAGAGGGGTTGGCAAAAAATATCGAAATGTTTAAGGATGTTCTCGACCGTCGATCGATGGGGTTGTATGAATCTCGCGAACGCCTTGCTGAAATAGCGGTGCAGATGAGCCGTGCAAATGTCGATCAGCTGCAGAAGACAGAAGTATTCAATTTGGCATATGCTGAACTCAAGAAGCAGCTCGAAGAGACTCCAAATGATGTGCGCTATCTCTACTTCGTGTCTTCTTTCTTGTCGTCGTACCAGCGATATTCAGAGGCTTTGCCACACGCGCTAAAAGCGGTGGAATTGTCGCCAAAGAAACAGATGTTGTTGATAAATCTCGGCGGTATTTATCTCAATATCGGGCAGGTAAAGGAAGCCTTGGCGGCATACAAGACGGCGTTCGACCTTGCTCCAAAATATGAAGAAGCACGATTGTCGTATGCGGTCGCAGCGGTATATGCAGGTGACGAGGCGTTGCAGAAACAGTTGCTCGAGCCGGTATACGGCACAACGCTCATGACTGATCAACGTTTCTTGCAGGCATATGTTAATACAAAACAGCCGCAAAAGGCGATTCGTGCGCTCAGCGCGTTGGTTGCAGCTACGGTGCCAGATGATTTGCAACTTCGGCTCAAGCTCGCTTCGTTGTATTTGCAGACTGGCGACAAGGCCGGAGCGATTGTCCAGGTGAAAAGGGCTGGCGAACTGCATCCGGAATTTGCTCAGGAAGTGCCGGCGTATTTGAAGGAGATTGCGAACTACAAAGGGAATTAGGCGGTCGCTACAGGTGGTTGCACCCGCCGAGGCCGGTGGTATAATAGACAGGTGAGTGACTGACAACCTGTTGGACACCCAAAAAATGTATACGTGAGTCCCCGCCTTGGCGGGGTTTCGCGTTTTTGGCCGGCGCGGTATGATAGGAGGGCGGGCCTTTCTCGGCCTGTTGTGTCCGGCGATGGTGAGCGGCTGCACTCACATAATACATTACATTTGGAGCCGACTCCGCTCACCATCACTCGACGCAACGTATCTACCGCCCACGTTTTATTCTGACATGATCGCGATCCAAAAAAACGTTCCTTTGAGCAGCCTGACAACGTTTCGCGTTGGCGGTGACGCTGCATATTTCTGTGAAGTGCGGACGCCGGTGGAGCTTGCGGAAGCATCGGCGCTGTTTGTGAAGAACCGGCAAACGTATGGCAGTTTTTTCATCCTCGGCGAAGGTTCGAATACGCTCGCACTCGACGGTGGCTATGCTGGTCTCGCGGTCCGCGTGCTGATCAAGGGCGTGAAGTGGAAAGAGATTGTCGATGCTGCTGCGTGCGACAAGGTGGAGGTGGTGTCCGGCGGCGGGGAGCACTGGGATGATCTTGTTGGACTCACTGTGGGCAAGGGCTATTATGGCTTGGAAAATTTGTCGGGGATTCCTGGGACGGTCGGTGCCGCGCCAGTACAAAATATCGGCGCGTATGGTGCGGAGGTGAAGGATTGCATTTCTTTTGTTGAAGCGTTTCACTTTGAGACCGGTGAGACGCGGATGTTTACGCCCGAAGAGTGCTGTTTCGGGTATCGGGACAGTTTTTTCAAGAGTGTTGAGGGCCGCTTGTGGGTGATCACGAAGGTAGGTTTTTTGCTCGACAAAAAAGGCCGCGTCAATATTGGCTACAAGGATCTGAAGACGCGATTTACTGAGCGATATTCGAGCCAAGTGTCGCTCGCGGAGGTGCGCGATGCTGTTTTGGAGATTCGCAAGCAAAAGTTGCCGGATATTTCGCTGCTTGGTACGGCCGGTTCGTTTTTCAAAAATCCAATCATCCGCGCGGAGCTGTACAAGGAGCTGCAGGAGGAGTATCCGGCCATGCCGGGCTTTGTGGAGAGTGATGGGCGAGTGAAAGTGCCGCTGGCGTGGGTGCTCGACAACGTGTGTGGGCTGAAGGGATGGAAAAATGCGAATGGCCGCGTCGGACTCTACGAAAAGCAGCCGCTCGCGCTGGTGAATTTTGGCGGCGCGACGGCTGCCGAAGTGGCCGACGCGGCCGAAATGGTCGCCCTGGCCGTGAAAGAGAAGACCGGTATCGAGATCGAGTGGGAAGTGCAAAAGCTTGGGGCGTAGTCTTCGGTACTTCGTCGTCAGGTGCTATCAACAAGTTGCTATTGATTTTTTATATGTTAGGTGTACGCTGATAAGTAGGTTTTTCATCCAAGGTTTCCGGCGCTGTTCGCCTCGAGCGAATTAAGCAGTGCTTGAAGGAGGCTGAAGGTGATGAACAACGAAAGGCACACCAGTGAAAGTCAATCAGTGGACATTGGGCATCGCGGCTGCAGGCGTCATCGCCTTCGCCACGCTCTGCTCGATCGCAGGCAAGTCTGATCCGCCGGCACAAGTTGTCATCGGTCAGTCATCGCAAACGGAAATCATCGCGCAGTCCGACACCCTGGCCGAGGACATCTCGCCGCCACGCGTCGCTGTTGCCATCCAAAACGACGCCGTTGGCACCATCGCCAAGACCGACTCGAGCGCGTTCACTGAGAAGGAGGTGGTTGTCTTCGGACCGAAACTTGCCGGTGGTGTCGTCATTTCCAGCTTCGGCACCGCCTACTACGCCACTGTCGCGCACCTACATCCGCGCGTCTTGGCGATCCCGACTGCCGCCGCCGTGGTCGTCTAGGTTTACAAGTTCACAGAAGTCATCTGAGCCTCGCGCTCAGGACCCCCCCGTACGGCTCACGCTGTGCGGGGCGGTTTTCTTTCATTTTTTCACGGAAAACCTACCGAAAAAGGCCTCAATATGCTACTATTGTCCGACCAATGAAACCGAGCTTCTTAGAGCGATTTGGCAAGCTATTTGGCGACGAGAACGAAAAGGCCTTGAAGAAGGTGCGTCCTTTGCTGCCCAAAATCAACGCTTTGGAGCCGGAAATACAGAAGTTGACCGATGTGCAGCTGAAAGCGAAAACTGCCGAATTTAAGGCACGGATCGCCGCGGGCACCACACTCGATGCACTTTTGCCCGAAGCTTTTGCCGTGGTTCGCGAAGCGTCGCGCCGTACCCTCGGCCAACGACATTTTGATGTGCAGCTGGTGGGTGGTGCGATCATCCATGGCGGTGGTATTGCCGAGATGCGTACCGGCGAGGGCAAGACCTTGGTGGCGACCTTGCCTGCGTACCTTAATGCCCTCGCCGGTAAAGGAGTTCACGTGGTGACCGTGAACGACTACCTCTCGCGCCGCGACGCGGTATGGATGGGTAAAATCTATTCCTTCCTCGGCTTGTCGGTGAGCGTGCTCAATCATGAAGCGTCGTATTTGTATGATCCAGCGCATGTTGCACCGACACAGACTGAGGCAGAAGCGTTCGAGAAAAAGGAAACCGAGCAAGGATTTTTCAAGGTGGTGCACGAATTCATGCGCCCATGCAGTCGCCGCGATGCGTACCTTGCCGACATCACCTACGGCACCAACCACGAATTCGGCTTCGACTATCTGCGCGACAATATCGAGTATGAGTCAAAAATGCTTCGTCAACGCCCACCGGCCTGCGCCATTGTCGACGAGATCGACTCTATTTTGATCGACGAAGCGCGCACGCCACTCATCATTTCTGCACCAGCGCGCGACTCCGGAGAAATGTATGCGCAATTTGCGAAGATTGCTGCGACGCTTGAGCAAGAGACCGACTACACTGTCGACGAAAAATTCCATTCCATCGCTCTCACCGATGCAGGCATCACCAAGGCCGAGAAGGCGATTGGTGTCGACAATATCTATACAGAAAAAGGTATTGCGTATGTGCACCATCTCGAGACTGCGGTGCGGGCGAAGGCGCTGTATCATCGCGAGAAGGAGTATGTGGTGAAGGAGGGCGAGGTCATGATCGTGGACGAATTCACCGGTCGTCTCCAGCCAGGCCGCCGTTGGTCGGAGGGGTTGCATCAAGCTGTTGAGGCGAAGGAAGGTGTGAAGGTGCAGCAGGAATCGCGCACGTATGCGTCGATCACGTATCAGAACCTATTTCGATTGTACCCAAAGCTTTCTGGTATGACGGGCACCGCGCTCACCTCGAAAGAAGAATTTTTTAAAGTGTACGGCCTTGAGACGGTTTCGATTCCGACGCACCGCGAGATCACGCGAAAGGATCACAACGACCAGATTTTCCAAACCGAGGCGGGAAAATTTCAGGCCATCGCTCGCAAGGTGAAGGAGCTCAATACCAAGGGCCAGCCGGTGCTCATCGGTACTGTGTCTATTGAGAAAAACCAGCTCTTGTCGGCTTTTTTGAAGCAGGAGGGTGTGAAGCATGAATTGCTGAATGCGAAGCCCGAATACGCGGAGCGAGAGGGCGAGATCGTGGCGCAGGCGGGCAAGCGCGGTGCAGTCACCATCTCGACCAACATGGCCGGCCGAGGCGTGGATATCAAATTGGGCGGTGCGACTGCCACTCCAGCTGAATACGAAGAGGTGAAGGCGCTCGGTGGGTTGTTTGTGCTCGGTACCGAACGCCACGAGGCACGACGCATCGACAATCAGCTTCGAGGTCGTGCTGGCCGACAGGGTGACCCGGGTGACACGCAATTTTTCGTGTCGCTCGAGGACAATTTGATGCGTATTTTTGCTTCGGATACCGTGAAAAAGATGATGGGCCGATTGAACATTCCCGATGATCAGGCAATCGAAAATATCATTATCACCAAATCGCTCGAAAGCGCGCAGACCAAGATCGAAGGTTTCCATTTTGACGCGCGAAAGCAGGTGCTCGAGTACGACGATGTGTTGAATCTCCAGCGATTGAGTATTTATGAAAAGCGCCGCAAGGTGCTGCTTGGCACGCAGGCCGATGTTGATGCCGCCCTCGACCAATATGTGGTTGAATCCGGATCCGTCGAATTGGCTGAGGCAATCCGCAAAGTGATCGCTGAGAAGCGCGAGAAGCTCGGCGAAGCAGAATTTTATGCCACTATCCGCCGCCTGCTTTTACAATCGACCGACCTTTTCTGGGTGGAGCATCTTGAAGCGATGGACTATATTCGCTCGAGCGTACGTTTGCGTGCGTATGGTCAGCGTGATCCGCTCGTGGAATACAAGAAGGAAGGTTTGTTGCTTTTCAAGCGCATGGAGCAAAGTGCTCGCGAGCAGGTGTTGAAACTCCTCCCAAACATTGGCGCCGGTGCCTTTGTTGCCGACGAAAAAGCGATGCGCGAGACGCAGAAGAAGATGCACTTGATCAGCGGCGACGAGTCCGCACCTGCCAACGCTGCTGGCTCGGCAAACTCTGGCAAGGTCGCTATTGGCGACGGCACCTTCGCTAAGGTCGGCCGAAACGACGATTGTCCTTGCGGTTCAGGGAAGAAGTACAAGAAGTGTCATGGTGCGTAAGAGAGTCATAAATGGTAAGCCAACACTCCTGCCCGGCGGCCGCTCGCTCGAGCACTTGTCGCATTTTTGGTGTGCGGCGTGCAAGAAGTGGTGGAGTATTGGCGACGCACCGATAAAGCGCGTACAATGGTACTGTCCGTGGTGCGGGGTGGCGAATAGCTATAAAAAGTAATGTCTGAACAAACTCACGACTGGAAATTCTATCTCACCTCCGCGGAGGCGTGGGAGGGGATGCTCGCGGCTTGTGAGGCGGCAAAGACCGCGATCGATTTTGAGGAGTTTATTTTTGAAAATGATGCGATCGGTGCGCGCTTTGCGGACGTGCTTTCCCGCAAAGCGCGCGAAGGAGTGCGTGTTCGCCTGCTTCTCGATATGGTGGGCAGCATTTTTCTGCTCGGCGCGCCGATCGTGAATCAAATGCGCGACGCAGGTGTCGAGGTGGTCTTTTTCAGCCCCGTCCGCCCTTGGAAATTTCTCCGATTCAAAGTCTGGCTGCTGCGCGACCATCGCAAGCTCATGGTGGTGGATCGTCATGTCGGTTTTGTCGGCGGCGTCTGTATTGGCGATGCTTTTGCACATTGGCGCGATACCCAGGTACGGATCGAGGGGAATATCGTGGTGCATCTACAAGAAGCTTTTGATCATATGTGGTGGACAGGGAAGAAGGATTCAGAAAAAGTCTTTCGTTTTCCGGAGCATCGCACGACCGAAGATGGTTTCCGCTTGCTCACCAATGCGCCCCATGCGCGCCAGCGTTTTATCAACTCCACCTTTGTCGACGTGATGCGCAATGCGAAACGTTCCCTCTACCTCACCACGCCGTATTTCGTGCCCGATCGAAAATTCTTCCGCGTGTTGCGCCTCGCGGCTCGCCGTGGCACCGATGTGCGCCTGTTGGTACCGGAGAAATCCGATCATCCGTATGTCGATCTCGCTTCGAATGCCCACTTCCGAAAAGCCTTGAAATCCGGCGTGCGCATCTATCGGTATCCGAAGGTGATGATCCATGCCAAGACGATGGTGGTGGACGACGAATGGTGTTCGGTTGGCAGTGCAAACCTCGATAACCTCAGTTCTTTTTCCAATTATGAACTAAATCTCACCTCGACCGACCGGCGATTTGTCGAAGAGCTCCGTAACCAATTTTTGGGCGATATCGCCGGCGCAAAAGAGGTGAAAGCTGAAGAGTGGAGGAACCGTCCAGGTATTCTGAAAGTCCTCGAAGGCATCTGTTTGCCGTTCGGTCGGTTTTTTTAGCTTCCCGCCAAGGGGAAACTGACCTGAACAGGGGGGCGGCGCAGTGAAAAAGAGTACCCGCGGATTTTTCATACTTTTCTCATACTTTCGTATGAAAAATCCGCACCTACGCAAAAACGCCTCGCCGCCCAGTCCCATTTTGATACTCACGGCCTACTCGTCAAAACTTTTTTGCTCACTGACGAAAACTTTGCTATGATACGTGTCTTACTATTTTTAATAACGATATTTCCCCTGCAATGAAGCACATCATTTCCAAGATTATTGGCCGAGAGATCCTCGATTCACGTGGCAACCCGACTGTCGAGGTGGATGTCGTTTTGAAAGACGGAACCCTGGGTCGCGCAGCTGTCCCTTCGGGTGCCTCGACTGGCTCTCATGAAGCAGTCGAGCTTCGCGACGGCGACGCGAAGCGATATCTTGGCAAAGGCGTGCTGAAGGCGGTGGCAAATGTGAACGGTCCTCTGGCCAAGGCGCTCTGCGGAAAAGGCAAGGGTCCGAAAAAGGATGGTTGGGAACAGCGTTCGCTCGACGCAGCCATGATTGCTCTCGATGGCACGCCAAACAAGGGCAAGCTCGGCGCCAATGCCATCCTCGGTATCTCGATGGCTTTTGCTCGCGCGGCGGCTGAAGCAGAGGGCAAGGCACTCTTCCGATATTTTGCGATGATTTCCAAGACCGGCAACCAGATGCGTTTGCCAGTGCCGATGATGAACGTTTTGAACGGCGGCAAGCACGCGGAGAAGTCCACCGACTTTCAAGAGTTCATGATTATGCCAGTTGGGATGAAGTCTTTTAGCGAAGCACTCCGAGCTGGTGCAGAAATCTTCCACACTTTGAAAAAGATTCTTCATTCTCGAAATCTCGCAACTACCGTCGGTGATGAGGGGGGCTTTGCGCCGTCGCTTGGTACCAACGAAGCCGCTTTGACTGTGATCATGGAGGCCATTGCCAAGGCAGGGTACAAGGCGGGCAGTGAGATCGCGATTGCACTTGATTGTGCTGCGACCGAGCTCTACAAGGCCGGCGAAAACGGCAAAGAAGGCACTTATCTCCTCGCGAGCGAAAACAAGACACTCACGAGCGCGCAGCTTGTCGACATGTACGCTTCATGGTGTGCGAAGTATCCGATCGTGTCGATCGAGGATGGTTTGGCGGAAGACGACTGGGCCGGCTACGAACTCCTCACTAAGAAGCTCGGCAAGAAAGTGCAGATTGTCGGTGATGACCTTTTTGTCACCAATATCGCACGCCTCAAAATGGGTATCGAGAAGAAGGTGGGTAATTCTATCTTGATCAAGCTCAATCAGATTGGCACCGTGTCTGAGACTATTGATGCAATCAACATGGCCAAGAAGGCCGGCTACACTTCGATCATCTCTCATCGCTCTGGTGAGACTGAGGATTCGACCATTGCCGACTTCGTGGTGGGTACCGGCGCGGGTCAGATCAAGACCGGCTCGCTCTCTCGCAGTGACCGCGTGGCGAAGTATAATCAGCTTTTGCGAATCGAGGAGACTCTCGGAAAGAAGGCGAGCTATCCGGGGAAGGCGGCGTTTAAGGCTTAAACTAGAAGGGGCTTTTTAGGCGCTTGCATTTATTTTTGGCTGTCCTATAATTAGTCCACTCTAGCCGTAAATCCGGCTCCCGAGATTCCTCCCAGCGATGGGATGTTTCGCCAAGCGTTTCGCAACAAGGCCTTCACCTTTTACTTCAGGCATCTTGCGACAACGTAACTCTAGCCGTAAATCCGGCTCCCGAGATTCCTCCCAGCGATGGGAGGTTTCGCTTTTATAGGCTTCTACGCACTTTCTCTAAGAGTTGTTGAAAAGGGGCCGGTTCCATTCTCCACATTATTCTCGAAAGTCTTCGAGCACTTATCGTTCTCAGTTGAGAAAAAATAATGCCGTAGTAAATTCCGTCATGGGTGTGTCCATATATGTACTGCCCATCTCTCTCCTTGCTTGTTGTCGGAGCGATAAGGAGCTTGTCTCTATTGTACTTCTTCAACACAATTACCGGTCTTTCAAATTTTTCATGTTTTCCATCTTCTTCTCTCCCGATATTCACCCCTAGACTAGCCCACCACACCTCGCCCTCCTTGAACGGTGTAAAAATTTCAGTTGCGTCCAACGTTTTCTTTATCGTATTCCACCTGTCGAAATCTTTTTTGTATCCTAGGTCGTCCATCTATTCAGCTTAGCAAAACACCGATAGAGAAACTGCCAAGAAAGGTTCAAGAAATCCCTAATTTCTGATAAAGAAAAAATAAAACCCGACGACAAATACTTGTCGTCGGGTTCGCCTCAAATGACGCCGGTCTTCTGATACTTCTTCCACAGCGGCAGCCAGCTTTCGCGAAACACCGCGAGCCAGATCTCGTCGTAGAAAACGCCATCCCGGAAGAACTGCGCCTTGCGACGAGCTTCTTCCCGATATCCGCACTTTTCGCTGTAACGCTTGCTCCGCCCGTTGAAGGCGAGCACGTTTGAGCTGATCTTGCGGAGTCCAAGGCGATTGAAGGCGTAGTCGAGCATCAGCATCTTCGCTTCGCTGCCGTAACCCTTGCCCAAGTACTCCTTTTCTCCGATCATCGCGCCAGTGGTCGCGGTTCCGTTGATCCAATTGATCTGATGGATTGCCATCACGCCGATCGCCTTGCCGTTTTTGGTGGTAAGGATGAAGACGACATCGGTTTGCTTTTGTTCGGATACGCGCTCAAGCCATTTCTCTTCGTCCTTTTCCAACATCGGGAAATTGACCGCAAGGTAGTGATTTACTTCGGGGTCGTTGATCCAGCGCAAAAGAAGAGGGAGGTCTTTTTTGAGCGGGGGACGCAGATTAACTTTTCGTCCAGCACGGAATACGAGTGTTTTCATGGGATGTGTTTTTTGCAATGAACTACACGGCCGCAAGATCGCTCTTGCTTTTCGAACCGTACTGAACGCGGAACAGAAAATCCCGACTTTCGTTCAGTCGGGATTTGTCTAAATAGTATTGGAGTCAGCGATTACTGATTACAATAGGGATTTACACACATTGCGACTGAATAAAACGGGCTGTCGGTGTCCTTTCGGGACGCGACGAAGACGCCATAGAGGGTGGCGTTTGGTCCGATATTCATATGTTCGCATGGGTAATGCATGAGAGTATAATAGCACGGGTGTAAAATAAAGTCAAATACTTTACATACATTAAAAACCATGTTACGGTGGGTCCAGAAAGCTTGAATTATGCCGACACTATACTCACTATCGACCACCATTCCTTTAGATGCCAACGGTAACCCAATAGGCGAAAGTGCCCCAACAACAGCAGAGATCCTCGCGACATCTGGTCTACTCCATCTGTTTCTGGGCAGTAGGTTTCTGGTGGAGGACGATGGCGGAGTCCGGAGAGTTCAGGTTGACGAAATGCTGACATTTCCCCTGACTGACACGGTCAATTTTCACCCAAAAAGTGCGTGCCCTCAATTACTACTCCTTGCGAACCTGGTTCCATTACGGGAAGCCGAGCCAGCGATTGCGGACAGAGAGGCAAGAACATTTTGTCTCTGCGGAGTCTGTGTTGTATCACAGCAACAATTGAATTTTTACTTCCAAGAGGGAAGACTCAAAGTCCGCATCAGTTGAAGGGTTTGTGTCGAACCACTCCTTGCCCCAGGCAGGAGCGGTTTTTTATTTACCTGGATCCTGTGCTTCCGAAGGGATGGATCGGGGTCGTGCAGGATTTTCAGACAAAGAAAAAACCGCGTGGCGCACTGGGCGTCACGCGGTTCGAGAGTGTCAGTCAGGCTTTACTTTTTCATGTCTTCATCAGGGATCAATTCAGCGGTCTGGAGACACATGGGTGAATCGAAGCAGAAGTAGGTTCCGTCCTTGGACCGACCGAAGCTGGTGAGCCAGACAGTCACCCTGTCGCCAACCTGTAGCGGCTTGCCGCTGAAGGCGAGGGGGCGGTAGGTGGGGTCGCCGTCGGTCCAGACTTCGACCTGATACAGTCCGTGATATTCCACGACTCGGGTCACCGTACCGGTCTGGACCTTTGGCCCGTAGATCGGAACAGACTTGGCGATGAGGCGGATCTCTTGTGAGGATTTGTCATCCGGTGCGAAATGCGCCCAGGCAATGAGAGTCAACACCGCGGCGATAAAAATGCAACCGAACCGGGTGACAGAGCGGAATTCTTTGTCGAGAGTCTTCATGTGTGGAGTGCAAATGAACCGATACATACTGAGGGTATGCGCCTTGTCGGGGTGATGGATTACTCTGCATCAACACCCTAACGCTGGTAGTATTATAGCACGCAATATGGCAAAAAGTCAAGGTCTGGGAAATGGCTCAGATGAAGGTTATTTTGCGCCAAAGAGAAAGAAAAAAGCGCGCAACCGGAGTTGCGCGCTTTGCGTATGTTTGGCCGTTTCCGACCTTTTGAGAAGCCGTATTCACACCCGAAACGTATCGGCCTCGCGGGCGAAGCAGAGCTTGGTGCCGGGGAAAGCCTCGGCAAACTCCGCCTGCATTTCGGCTTCGAACTTGCGGAGGTCCGCATCAGGCCGGCTCGGATCGTGATGGCCGACGAGGATCGTGCCCGGCACGACTTCGCATTGGCTGAGTGCGGCGCGGAGCATGCCTGGTGTCGAGTGACCCCAACCTTTGCGGCTCATGGCCGGTCCACCGGCGATGCCTGCTTGGCCAGCATGCTCTTCGTCGCGATACTGCACATCGACATAGAGAATGGCAGCACCGGAGACAAACTTCGCGTATTCAGCACGATGAGTTTCGTCGGACAACTCCTCGTCGGTGGTGACGACCACGTCTCCGTGAGGGAGAGCGATGCGGAAGCCGGCGGCTTGGCCGGGATGATTCAGCGGCAAGGTCTTCACCGAGACATCGCCGACCTGCAGCGAGCTGCCAAGGGCGAATTCCTGGATCGAGTGCGTGATGCCGAAGGTCGCGGGCGAGACGGGCCAGGTGTCGGGCGAGAAGTCGCCAGCAAGCACTTCACGGAAGGAGCGGCCTGGCAGGATCGGCGTGTGGATCGAGCGCACGTAGCCGTTCTTGAACAGCATGGTGTTGCTCTGGACTCCCGCACGATGATCCATGTGGAAGTGTGTCTGGAGACCGTTCACGCCGGTGACCTGGCGCTCGCGGAAGAACTCCGCGACGCGGGGGACGCCGGTGCCGTTATCGATGAAGATCCCCATGCCACCTGGCAGGACGATCCCGAGGGCCGTCGTGTTGGTGCCGAATTCGGTCCGAAACGAGTGCGGTCCGACCGGAGCTTCGTCCGCGATCGGGCCGGAGCTCATTGGGCCTATCGGGCCGCCATTGATTTTCACAGCCGGTGCAGGGCTAGTGCCGCCGCAGCCGCCGATGAAGAAGAACGCGGTTTCCGATTGCGTGAGCGCCGGGAAGGGCGGGGCCGATACGCTGACGGTGGGGGCGAGACTGTTTACTGAGGCATTGGTGTTCATATGGTTTCCTTTCAATGAGCAACGGCGCGAGGGTTATTAGGTAGTATGTATTTGCTGAAACTCGCGCCGTTGTTCTGGGGTCATCGTATCGCCGAAGGGCAAGTGGCACAATACATTTTGTCGAATAATTCGACAGAAAATTGTGATGGTGCTAGAATAGCCTTATGGCAACAGAACCATTGCAACTCATCAAAAACCTCGGCCTTTCGGACAAGGCAGCAAAAGTGTACCTGGCATGCCTTGAGCTCGGCGAGGCAACGGTCCAAGACCTCGCCCGCCGAGCAAAACTCAAGCGCACCACTATCTACTACACCCTCGAAGAGCTCAAAGATATTGGCGCAATTTTCCAGACCAAGCGCAATAAAAAGATCTATTTTCTTCCCGAAGAGCCGGCGAATCTGCTGAAGCATGTGCGCGAGCGCGTGTGGGATGTCGAGCGTTCCATCCATGTACTCGAAGAAAAGAAGCACGCCATCTTCCGCAAGCCACGCCTGTATTTTCTCTATGGCCCGAGCGGTTTCAAGCATGTCTGGGACATGATCTTTCAATCGAAACAAAAAGAATATCGCATCCTCACCGAAGGTGTGAATTTTCTCGATTTCGTGAAGGAGCGCTATATCCTCGACGAGATCATCAAGAACAAAAAGAAGCTTGGCATCTCGAGCAAGCAGCTTATCGTCGATTCCGAATACGCCCGCGAGATTGTGGAAAAGGATCCGCAGGAAAATCGCCGCTCAAAGATCCTGCCGGCCAAGTATCAACTGCCATTTACTGAGGTGATCACCAAAGAATTCGTCGCTTTCATTTCGCCGCGCTGGGACAACACGCTTTTTGTCGTGGAAAACGAAGCCTTTGCGCAGACCCGCCTGGCGGCATTTGAGATGTTGTGGGAGAAGATGTAGCGAAAGAAGAAAGTGAAAGAAAAATACGAATAAAGAAAAACGCGCGGAGCTTGGGGGCTCCGCGCGTCTGCGTTGGTTGTCGAGTGACGATCGATGATGTGTCGCTCCTGGCGTCAACTCTCCTTCTCGTCTTTGTCCGTCGCGCGGCGCAACTTCTCGCGGAGGCCAGGGTAGCGTTTGAGCAATCCCGCAAGATCCCCTCCTTCTGGACCGGACAAGACACCTTCAAGCACAAGGACGTTTTCAGATCCAGACTCATCATCCTTGCTGCAGGCCACCAAGTGCCAACCGTCTCGGAGGGCAATCGAGTCACTGCGCTCATCGAGCGGATCCATGTGAGCGTCGCGCATCATGGCCCAGGCCAAGTTGCGGACGATCCGCTCTTGGCGTTCGAGAATTTTGTTCTCGCCCTGCATGCCGTTTTTCGCCCTTTCGAGCTCCCGCAAAAGGGCCTTGCCTTGTGTGGGGTTATCGGCCAGATTTTCGAGCACTTCAGCGAAGGCTCGGAGGGCTGCGGCTTGGCAGCGGAACGATTGGCACTTGAGTTTGTCGGCCAACCGCCAGAGCCCTTTGATGCGGCCATCGGTGATGACGGCGATCTTGTCGTCCCCAGATTCCACCTCGCAGCCGAGGTTGTCGTCATCCGGACCTGAACTGTCATCCGCACCAGACCGCATGAATTGGATGAGTTCGAACATGGTCATCCGGACCTGATGCTCAGGTTTCGTCACGAACGGGTCGGCTTCTGCTGCAGCAGCTGGTGACAGGATCTGCCAGGACTCGTCCATGCCGAGGCTCTTGCATGTCGTCAATCCAGGCACTTCCCACCGCGCCATTTCAAAGAAGAGCTGATAAAGCACGTTGGCTTGATTGGCCCAGTGATCGAAAGAGCGTTGGAACTTTTGGCAATCAACTGTGGTGTGGGTAGCCTTGCCATGAATGGCTGCATGTTGAGCCTCCAGCTCGGCGAGCATCTCCTTCAGGCTGAAGCTAAGTGTCAGCAGGCCCTGGCTGAATGGCAGCTTGATCTGCCCCCTCGGAATCCAGTCATCACCAAACTTCGGGATTTTTGCGGGGAAGGGGAGCTGTGCGTTGCTGTCGAGGGCGGCTACATTTGCTAGGAGGCCCATTAAGGCTCCCTTGGTCATCGGACGGGTGGGTGTTGTCGTCATAGATGTGTCGATGTGCACTGCGTTCACTGCCTGAATTGGCAGGGAGCAACGTTGTATTGTCCGCTCAACATACTACACATTTTCTACAAGCTGTCAATACTAGAAAGATGTTGCAAATACAGGGTACAATAGCGCTCTATGGCCAAAAAATCGAACACTGCTTTGAGGTCGCAGATCACCCTCATCATCCTCGACGGCTGGGGTCATCGAGAGGATGCAGAGCACAATGCAATTGCCGCCGCGAAGACGCCGAATTTTACGCGTCTTTGGAAAAACTCGCCGCACGCACTGCTTCAGGCGAGCGGCGCACATGTTGGCTTGCCGGATGGCCAGATGGGAAATAGCGAGATCGGCCACACCACCATTGGCGCCGGCAAGGTGATCGACACTGAGCTTGTGCGCATCGGCAAGGCGATCCGCACAGGTGAATTCGACAACAATCCGGCCTTCCTCGCATTGTTTGATCATGTCAAAAAACATCGTTCGACGCTCCATGTGCAGGGCTTGCTTTCGGACGGCGGCGTACACAGCCACCAGGAGCACCTCTACGCTTTTCTGAAAGCCGCAAAAAAACACGGCGTCACACGTATTGCTATTCACGCCTTCACTGACGGTCGCGATACGGCGCCGCAGAGCGCGGCGAAATATTTGAAAGATCTTGAAAAAGTCCTCGCCGAGGTCGGTGTCGGCTTTATCGCCACTGTTTCTGGCCGCTTCTATGCGATGGACCGCGACAACAATTGGGACCGTCTCGCCAAAGCCGAGCAGGCGATGTTTGAATGCAAGGGCAATGTCTGCACGGTGAGCAGCGACAAAACCGTATCGGCACACGTGGAGGCGCTGTACAAGCAGGGCAAGCTTGACGAGCATCTAGAGCCGATTGTGTGTATTGGTCTTGGTGTCGACGGGGCCGAGGTTGCAGGACCTGGCACGAATGGCTGTGCCATCCAGGACAACGACGCCGTGCTTTTCTTCAACTTCCGCGCCGACCGCGCCCGCATGCTGTCGCAGAAAATGCTCGAGAAGCAGGCGAAGAATAATGTGTGCTTTGCGACGTTCACCGAGTATTCGACTGAATTCAAGTGTCTCGTGGCGTTTCCGCCGGCGACCATCGAGACGACGCTCGCCGGCGAGATCTCTAAGGCCGGTCTGACCCAGGCGCACATTGCGGAAACAGAAAAATTCCCACACGCCACCTACTTTTTGAATGGCGGCCGCGAGGAGCCGTATGCTGGCGAGCGACATATCATGCTCGCGAGCCGCAAGGATGTGCCGACACACGACCTCGCACCAAAGATGCGCGCGGAGGCGATCGCCGACAAAGCGATCGAAGAAATCGCAGCAGGTACTGATTTTATTTTCATAAACTTCGCCAATCCCGACATGGTGGGGCATACAGCCAATGTCCCCGCGATCATTGAGGCAATAGAAGAGACCGACACGCAGCTTGGTCGGGTGATGGATGCGATCGTCGTTCGTGCTGCCAAGGCGGGCACTACGAATCTTGCGTTCATCACCGCCGATCACGGCAATGCGGAGGTGAATATCGACCCGATCACCGGCACCAAACACACTTCGCACACGCTCAGCCCGGTGCCGGCGATTTTGTCGGGCAGCGTGGCAAAGGAGGACGGGGCGGCTCAGAGCGTCGCCGCAACTTTGCCACAAATCCACAACGGTGGCCTCTCCGATATTGCTCCGACCATCCTCGCGTTGCTACATCTTCCACAGCCTGCGACCATGACAGGAAAAAGTCTGTTATAATCTGTACATGTCGATACAAGTGCCGAATCGTCTGCAGCTTAATTTCTTTTACGTTTTTCTCTTTGTCATTTCGGTTACGTGTGTGTTGATTTTCTTGCCGTACGTGAGCGCGCTTTTCTTGGCACTTGTGCTGTCGGTCATCTTTAACCCGCTCTATCAGCGAATTCACAAGTACACCTTCAAGACAAATAGCCTGGCCTCATTTATCACGGTACTCATCGTGTCGGTGCTCATCTTGGTACCGCTCGGCTTCTTGGTGTATTTCCTTTTTCAAGAAGTGAAGGCCGTCTACGGATACTTCACCGACGGTGGTGGCAGTGTGGTGTGGGCAGACTATCTTGGTCGCGGACAAATGTTTCTCGGGAATATTTTGCCGGACAATTTGGTGCCAGAGACTACTATCGGCGACTTGGAAAATTACCTCAACAATTTCTATCAATGGGTCGGAGCTCATTTTCAGACGATTTTCAACAACGCCGTGAGTGTCGCCGGCAACCTCTTTGTCTTTATTCTCGCTCTGTATTTCTTCTTCCGCGATGGCGATAAATTCAGAAAGATGATCCTCCGTTTGTCGCCGCTCAACGACAAGCACGATGAGACGATTTTGAAAAAAATGGCGGTTTCGGTCAACTCGGTGGTGAAGGGGTCACTCCTAGTAGCGGTGCTGCAGGGCCTGCTCACCAGCCTCGGTTTCTGGATGTTTGGCGTGCCATCGCCGGTGCTGTGGGGTATGGTGACCGTACTCGTTTCTTTGGTCCCGGGCGTTGGTACGGCGATCACTATTATTCCCGCTGCCTTGTTCATTGCGCTATCCGAAGGGATGCTGCCCGCAGCCGGCCTTTTGGCCTGGGGGGTGCTCATTGTCGGTACGATGGACAATTTCCTCCGACCGCTCATTATCGAGCGCGGTATTCCGATCCATCCGTTTCTCATCTTGCTCTCGGTGTTTGGCGGTCTCGGTCTTTTCGGGGCGATCGGCTTCCTTGTTGGTCCGATCATTCTCAGCTTGCTTTTCGTACTCATGGAGATTTATTCGGACGTGGTGTCGCCAAAGGAAAGCTAGCTGGACGGACCCCATGCTCAGTGTGTTATATTGAGTAGATGAAATGGTTTCAAACAACTCGCATTGTCACACATAGTGGCAGCTTTCATCCCGACGATTTATTGGCGGTCGCTACACTTCGTGCTGTGCTGAAAAAGCGTGGCGTGAGCCGTGTGAAATTGGTACGTACCCGCGAACAATCGGAAATTGCGAAGGCGGATTTTGTCGTGGATGTTGGTGGGGAATATGATCCGTCGCACAATCGTTTCGATCACCATCAGGCGGCCGGTGCTGGTGCTCGTGCAAACGGTATTCCGTACGCTTCTTTTGGTTTGGTGTGGAAAGCTTTTGGTGTTGAGCTGTGCGGTTCGGAAAAAGTTGCCGCAGTCATTGACGGTGAATTGGTGCAGGTGGTGGATGCGATCGACAATGGTGTGGAGATTTGCTCTTCGGTCATTGGCGACGTGCACCCATACACCTTCGGTCACGCACTTTCATCTTTTTTGCCGAGCTGGAAAGAGCTCGCGGATACGAAGGTGACCGCCGACACGGCTTTTGCTAAGGCGCTCGTGTTTGCCGAGGCAGTGCTGACGCGTGAGATTGCACGTGCGAAAGATGCCGAAGAAGGTCGTGCGAATGTTGAAAAAGCGTATCGTGATGCCGAAGACAAGCGCGTCGTCGTACTTGATCAATCATATGTATGGGGCGACGTGCTTCGAGTGTATCCAGAACCGCTCTACGTGATCTATCCGCAAGGCGCCGACAAATGGCATGTGAAAGCCGTTCGAAATGATCCGAATTCGTTCAAAAATCGCCGGGATCTCCCGACGACATGGGCAGGGAAGCGTGATGCCGAATTCGCTCAGTTGACCGGCGTCGCCGACGCGCTCTTTTGCCACAAAAATCTCTTCTTGGCAGTGGCGGGGTCGCTGGAAGGGGCCAAAAAGCTGGCAAAACTGGCCATTTAAGCGTTTTTGACGTATAGTGTTGAAACTATGGCCTTTATAGACGATATTGTCATCCATTTGAAGGCCGGCGACGGCGGTCACGGCGTAGTGCGTTGGCGTGCGGAAAAGGGTAAGCCAAAGGCCGGTGCGGCAGGCGGCAACGGTGGTCATGGCGGCTCGGTGTTTTTGCATGCGATTCGCGATATCGGCGTGCTGGTTCGCTATGCCACCGAGAAGAAATTTTCTGCTGAAAACGGCCTTTCTGGCATGAAAAAGAGTATGGATGGTCGTGGTGGCAAGGACCTCCACCTTGATATTCCTCTCGGTTCGATTGTCACCAATATGACGACCGGCGACGTGTATCAATTTCTGAAAGATGGCGAGGAGATCTGTGTACTCGATGGTGGCCGCGGCGGCTTGGGCAACGAATATTTCAAATCATCGACCAACGTCACGCCGCTCCAGCAGACCGACGGCAAAAAGGGGCAGGAGGCGGATTTTCATATCGAATTGCAGCTCATTGTGGACGCTGGATTTGCCGGGTTTCCGAATGCCGGCAAATCCAGCCTGTTGAACGCGCTCACGAATGCTCGCGCGAAAGTGGCGAGCTATCAGTTCACCACACTAGAACCAAACCTCGGCGATTTCTACGGCTTTATTTTGGCGGACATTCCAGGACTCATCGAGGGTGCCTCTGAAGGCAAGGGTCTCGGACACAAATTTTTGCGACACATCGCCCGCACCAAGCTCGTGTTCCATTGCATCTCACTTGAGAATGAAGATATTATGAAGGCGTACAAAACCATTCGCGGCGAGCTCGAGGCATACAGTCCTGAGTTGGCTGAGAAAAAAGAAATTATTATTTTGACCAAGACCGACGTGCTCACTCCTGAGCAGGTGGACGCTGCGGTGAAAAAGATGAAAAAGCTCAAGAAGGATGTGCTCACAGTGACCATTGCCGATGATGCTTCGGTGAAGACGTTTGCCGACAAGCTCGTGGCGATTTTGCGTGCTGAAGAAAAGGCGTTTGCTACTGCGGCAGAAAAAGCCGCGCTCGAAAGTGAAGGCGAGTTCAAGTTATAGGGCTAAAATAGGGCTCTAAATATGGTTATACACAGCTGGCTTGCTATACTGGGTATATTCGTGTATTATTGGGTATAGTTGGTATATAACCAATCACGTATGGAAGAAAATCGCCTCAACAAAAGAATACCACTGTCGCAAGACATCCTGGCTAGAATTTCTAAAATAGACCAATTCCAGGGTCTTTGGCAGGGCAGTCTTCGTCTTAGCCCGCAGATCCTCGGGCGTCTTAAGGCGTTCGTGATTATCACCTCAACAGGTGCCTCGACTCGTATCGAGGGAGCTAAAATGACGGACGAAGAAATCGCTCGCTTTTTGCGCGGTCTTAAAAATCAACCTCCAAAAGGTCGCGATCAGGAAGAAGTGGCCGGTTATGCCGATCTCATCGCTCGTGTTTTTGATAATTGGAAAACCATCAAGCTCACTGAGGGTTGGATACAGCAATTCCACACCATCCTTCTCCAGTTCTCAGAGAAAGACAAAATGCATAAGGGCAAATACAAAGATGGCGACAATACAGTCGTAATGGAGAACGACAAAAAGGAAAATGTTGTGCTATTTAATCCTACTCATTCGTATCTCGTAAAAGCAGAAATGCTCGCGGCAACCGAGTGGGCAAATGGGCAACTTCAAAGTCGCCAAATCCACCCAATCTTAGTGATCGCAAATTTCATCTTTGAATTTTTGGCTATTCACCCATTCTCGGATGGTAACGGGCGAGTCAGCCGCGCTCTCACCAATCTTCTGCTCCTTCAGGCGGGATACAGTTATGTGCCGTATGTATCGCTCGACGAGATCATCGAGCAGACTAAGGTTGATTATTATCTCGCGTTACGCGCAACACAAAAGAACCATGGAACTGACCGTGAAGATGTTGCGCCGTGGGTCGACTATTTCCTCACCGCTCTCACCGAACAGACCGAGCGAGCTCGCAAGATCGTGAGCGATGATCAGCCAGAAAAACTTCTCTCTGAAAAACAAAAAGAGGTCTATCAACTATTCACCGAAGATACAGAAAAGGGCAAGGAAATAGGGGTAGCTGAAATGGTCAGGCTTCTTAACGGCAGAATTGAAAGAGAAACTATCAAGCAGGCATTGTCCCGCTTGGTGAAATTGAAGCTCCTTGAACGGGTCGGACAAGGGAGGGGGACGCGATACGTAAAAATCTAAGAGTGATCAAGAAAGGCGAAATTATCAGAGATATGAGAGAATAGTGGTATGACGAAGTATATTCCCACAATCGGCTTGGAGATACATGCAGAGCTCGCGACTCGGACGAAGATGTTTTGTGCCTGCGCGAACAATACCGACGAAAAAATACCAAATACGAATGTCTGCCCGGTGTGCATGGGACATCCAGGGACTTTGCCAGTGATCAACAAGCAGGCCGTGAAGCTCGTGCTCAAAATGGGTGCGGCGGCTGGTGGCAAGCTCGCGGATTTTACCGAATTTGACCGCAAGAATTATTTTTATCCCGACATTCCGAAGGGGTATCAGATCAGCCAATACAAATATCCGCTCGTGCAGGGTGGGGAGATTGATGGTGTGGCATTGACCCGTATTCATCTTGAGGAAGATACGGCGAAGTCGACTCACGACACTGGTGCGGACAGTTTGGTGGATTTCAATCGTGCCGGCCTGCCGCTCATGGAATTGGTCACGGAACCGGTGATCCATGATGCGCAGACCGCTTCTCGTTTCGCGAAAGAATTGCAGCTCCTCCTCCAGAGCCTCGGTGCTGGCGAAGCCAACATGGAGAAAGGCGAGATGCGTGTGGAAGCGAATATCTCCATTGCTCCAGAGGGTGCGACCAAATTCGGCACGAAAGTGGAGGTGAAAAATCTCAACTCGTTTCGAGCAGTGGAGCGTGCTATCGCGTACGAAATCGCGAGACATACGAAGATCCTTGATGCAGCCGAGCGCGCAAAGAGCGAGGGTGGCGCGGCGTCTGTCTCGGCTACTGCAGAAAAGATCGTCCAAGAAACCCGTGGTTGGGACGAAAAAACGCAGTCGACATTTTCCCAGCGCGCCAAGGAGGATTCTCACGATTATCGTTATTTCCCTGACCCAGACCTACCGAAGCTGTACATCAGCGAGATCTCAGAATTTTCTCTCGCGACCCTCAAGGCTGAGTTGCCGGAATTGCCGTGGCAAAAGCGCGAGCGGTATCAAAAGGTGTACGGTCTCACGCCAAAAGAGGCAGAGATGCTGGTCGGCAGTCCAGAGGTCGGCGCGTATTTTGAAGCGATCTTGGCCGGCTTGGCTGCCAATGGCACGGCCACGTCGGGTGCGGTTGATCCAAAGAGCGTGAAGCTTGCGGCGAACTATCTTCTTTCCGACTACATCGGCTTGCTTAAGGCGGCCGCAGTGGAGGGTGAAATCTCGGTCGAAATGTTGGCAAAGATTGCGCCGACCGCTTTCTCCGAGCTGCTGCAAATGATCGCCAATGGAAAGCTTTCTTCACGCGCGGCAAAAGATATTATTGCCATCATGTATGCCGAAGGCGGTACTCCGCAGGTGATCGCCGATGCACGCGGCCTTATCCAGAAAAATGACGAAGGCGAGCTCAAAAAAATCATGGCGGAAGTCATCGCTCAAAATGCCAAAGCCGTCGCCGATTATCGAGCTGGCAAAGCCGCGGCTCTGCAGTCTTTGGTGGGGCAGGGTATGAAGGCGACAAAAGGCGGCGCGAATCCTGAGATCCTGAAGAAAATAACTCTCGAATTACTCGGCGCCTAGAGTACGACTTATCCCCACATTTTGGCCTAAATAAAAGGCGATTTGCGATATAATGACACTAATCAGCATTTAGCCTTTATATCATCCATGACCAGCAAATTCAGCCATTTTGCAGCAGTCGGACTCCTCGTGGCAGCGGGCTATTCGCTCTCACTCGGTGTCGATGGACGTCAGCAGATAGTCGCGATGTCTGAGGTGGTTGCAGATGTTGCTTCAGGCGCTGTTGGGCAAGTTGCCGACGTTTCCAAAGACGTCTTGGCCACGGCGAAGCATCTTTCGTTCGCCAACATCTACAACGCCTTCGGTATACTCACCGGTGCGGTAGAGAATGTTGAAGTGGAGCGATCCGCCGCAGCTGTCTCGCAGGTGTTGGTGGTGACAGAGGCAGACGCCGCTTTATCCGACGAAGAGCAACAAGCTCTCATTCAAGATTCATTTTCTGATACCGTGAAGGTGGTGCCGGATGCTACAAAAAAATCCGGGACGATTATCCCGGTGTTCCGAGGGGTTGAAGGTGAAAAGTATTTGTATGTCGCGGTGCCAGTGAAGAAGTAGGAGGTTTTATTCCACGAAAACATTTAATGATCAAAACATCAACACAGACAATCACAGCTCTCTCCAGAACGCTAGCACTTGCGCTCATCGGTAGCTTGCTCGCACTTGCGCTATTTCCGGCGATCGAACCATCATTCCTCGTCGCCGCTACGGCAACGGATGAAGTCGTGGTGACGTTGAATGTGGGTGCCGGTATCTCGATCACTTCGCCGGCCGACGCCACGATGAGCACCACTATCGGCATCTCGACGACAAAAGCCATCGCCACTACGACGTGGAATGTGAAGACCAACAATGCTGCCGGCTATACATTGGCTCTGAAATCCGCTACGTCTTCGACCCCGGCCATGAAGCAAGATTCCGACAACACCAAGGTCATCGCGGATAACACCGCCGGTGTCACCACGCCAGCTTTGTGGGGTAGTATGGGTGCAAACACTGCTGAATTCGGCTATAGCGGTTACGGTACGGATGTCACTACGGCAACATATGGCTCGGATAGTAGTTGTGGTGCAACGAGTACACCATCTACGGCTCTGAAATACACATCTTTGCGCACTACCGACCGCACATTGGCTTCGCGTTCTTCCACCACGACAGCCGCTGGTGTAGATACTGTCGCCTGCTATGCAGTCGAACAAGGCAGCAACTTCTTCATCGCTTCCGGAACGTATACCGCCACCGTCACTGCGACTGCTACCACACAATAAACACCATGCCCAAGACCACGAGAAAAATTTCCGCTCTCATTTTTCTCCCGCTCATTGCGACCGCGGTCTTCTTTTCCGTGCCGTTTTTGGCAGAGGCCGCCGTTTCGCCGTTTCAGATCAGTGCGGTCAATGTTGAGCCTGTTGGGGACTTCGTGCTCGAGCCGGGGAAGATCGACGTGTATCTCGAGCCGGGGGAGACGGTGACACGCACGATTTTTGTCACCAATCGCAATCCACGCAAGATCAATTTTAGGATCGAGACCGAGGATATTGAAGGAAATCGCGATCCGATCAATCCTGTGACATTGCTTGGCGAAGCTAAAGGTCCGTATCCATTCAAAGATGCGTTGTTGCCGGCGGTTACGGAATTCGAGCTCGATTTCGGACAGAAGATCGCTATTCCGATCCAGATCAAGATCCCGCTCAACGCTTCTCCAGGCGGCCACTACGCGGCGGTAATCATTTCCAACGCGCCGAGCAAATTGCAAAAGGATGTTGGCGGTGCGCGTGTCATCTCTCGGCTCGGCGCCTTGTTCTTTGTGCGCGTGAAGGGCGAAGTGAAAGAAGAAGGGCAGTTGAAGGAAGTGCGTATTGCCGGACCCCAGCAGCTGTTTTATGAAAAAGGCCCTTCAACATTTGAAGTCTTGTTTGAAAATACCGGTACGGTGCACCTTGTGCCATATGGACGTCTGCGCGTCACCAACCTCTTCGGAGAAACCATCAGTGAAGTGCCGGTCGATGCATATTTTTCTCTGCCGAGTTCGCTCCGCTATCGTGAGGTGGAATGGCAGCCGGGTTTTCTGCTCGGCAGATATACGGCGAGTGTGGAGCTCTATCGCGGATACAAAAACTCCAATGACATCAGCGATACCCAAACCGTTTCATTTTGGGTGATTCCGAAAATGTTACTGCTAGAAATATTCATTGTACTTCTTTTGATTGTCCTGGCGATTCGCTACGTTGTCACTCATTTTGAATTCCGAAAACGCAAGGAATAATAAGGCTTTTATGAGGAATATCACTATTCTCATCCTTAGCATCGGCACGATTTTTTCCGCACTGCCGGCGAATGTTTTTTCCGCCGTAATGAGTAGCGGTAATTATCAGATCGAGCGCGACTCACTGAATATTGGCGGACTGGATTCGCAAAGTGCAAGCTACGCTAGTCAAGACACGATCGGCGAGGTGGGGAGTGGGCGTTCCTCGAGTGCCTCCTATGCCGTGAATGGTGGATACCAACAAATGGCCGACTCCAGCATCTCGATCACTAGTCCGTCCGATGTCACGATGGAGGCCGTGAGCGGCTTCAGTGGCGGTACGAGTAATGGGTCAACGACGTGGCGGGTGACGACAGACAATTCGACAGGATATTCGCTTTCCGTGCGGTCCGCGGCATCACCGGCCATGGTCGGGCAGCTGAATGGTAGTTTTATTCCGAATTATACCCCCGCGACCTCAGATCCGGACTTTGCTTTCTCTGTAGGCTCGAGCGCTTCGGTGTTTGCATACACCCCAGAAGGGACACATGTGGTACAGAGATTTTTAGACAACGGTTCGGCTTGCAACACAGGGAGCGGCACGACGGCCGATGCCTGTTGGGATGCCTTCAGCACGAGCAATGTGCAAGTGGCGAGCAGTGCGTCTGCCAATACGCCATCCGGGACTGATACGACGATCAAATACCGTGTCGGTATCGGTGCTTCGCGCTTCCAAGACTCCGGCGTGTATGAGGCGACTATCATCGTGACGGCAACGACGTTATAATATGACAATGACACAGTCCGTGTTTTCCGACTTCGGCTTGCGCCACGTTGCTTTCGCGAGCGTGCTTGTTTTTGTGATCTCTTGCAAGGTACTTGCGGCGACTGCCGCTGATTCCGTGCAGGTTCAATTGCTGGTCGACAACGGTACGTCGACAAGCACCACCACTTCAGATACCGCTACGTCGTCCTCGTCCTCATCTTCGGCGAGTTCTTTTTTCGCCAACGGCATGCCGAACGGACCGCTCTCGCCGGCGGTAAACCAAAGCGAATTACCGTCGCTGCTCGATGGGAATGTGCTGGTCTCTGCCGGACAATCGCCAAATACGCGCACAGTATTCCAATGGAAAACATCCGCGCCGACGTCAGCGGTATTTGAGTGGGGCGAGACCGCTTTTTATGAAATGGGGAGGGTGAGTTTGCCCATAAATATGGCTCAGAATAAGGATAATTTTGGGTATCTGTACCAAGAAGCCGTGCCGGGTTTTGTGCCAGGAAAAACGTACTTATACCGCCTGACGGTGCGGGATGAAAATGGGCGAGTGTCCGGGTATCAGGGCACCTATGCGGTGCCTGTCGAGCCGGAACGTATCTTGCCGGAAAATGTTTCGGCCGTGGTTCTTAAGCCGGTGTCGACGCCGACTGAAAGACAAATTCTCATCCAATGGGAAAATCCTGATGCAGAAGATTTTTCCGAAGTGCGTGTAGTGCGATCGCCATTCGGTTTTCCGAAAGATCCGCTCGACGGTCGAGTAGTGTATGAAGGTGGGGCGGAAAATGTCACCGATGCATTTGCGGTTGGAGATGTCAGTGAATATTTTTATACGATTTTCGCGAAACGAAAAGATGGGACGTATTCGTCCGGCGCCGTCGCGACGACACGCGGTTTGTTTGGCGGTGCGACAGCGCCGGACAGGCCGAGTCGCTCTGCACAATCAGTGGCTGATCTAGCGGCGCTCGCCGCCGCTGATTTTTCGGTGACGCTGTATGACGCCAACGGCGGCGAGCTCGTCCACAGGCTCTCCGAGACCGGTCTTGTTGTGGTGGCGGGGGAGAGGATTACCATTTCCGCACCGTATGAGAAATTCCCCGAAGTCCTGAAGACCATTTTGGTGCATATCACGCCGTCGAGATCGGCCCCGGAAGCTATTCCGAATGCTGCCGGTCCGGCTAACAGCACCATGAGTTTTCTCCTCAGTGTCAATGCGGCAAGTACGGCTTATGAAGCGACTTTTTTGGCGCCGAGTGAAAGCGGCAGTCACGATGTCGAGGTAAAAATTCTTGACTATCACTCTGATATATTACGAAATATCACCGCACAAGACGCCTTGAACGTGAAAAAGCCGGAAACGAATTTACGAAATGTCCTGAAAAATGCAAAAAGTCAATTTAAAAGTGTGGAAAAACCCTTAGTATTAGCCATTTTTATCACCCTGATTCTCCTGACCCTTGCGCTCCGCAAAATAGTGAGGTTTTTTTAGAAAACAGCCATAATAATCCACAGTCTGAATCGGCAAAATACTGCTAAAATAAAGGCTAATCGGGCGGAAACGACGATTCGCAATGAAGCGTGTTTTTCACACAATTTCTGCTGTTGCAAAAAAAGCTTTCACGCTCTTTTTCCTACTCAATTTTGTCTTCTCGCCGACCTTCGAAAATATCCTCCTCAGCTCGAATCTCAGCGCTCCTTTGGCGGCCCGCATCGCTGAAGCCGCCTTCAACCAGCAGATCAACTACCAAGGCAAGCTCACCGACACATCCAACGTGTCTGTGTCAAACGGTTCGTACAATATCGAGTTCAAGTTGTACACGGCGCTCACTGGCGGCACGGCGATCTGGACCGAGACCTGGTGTAAGGGTACTTCGTGTTCCGGTACTGGTACGGACAGCCGTATCACCGTCACGAGCGGCCTGTTCAGCACCATGCTCGGCAGCACCACAGCACTCACCAGTGTCGACTTCAATCAGCCGCTCTACCTCAGCATCAACATCGGCGGTTCCGCGAGCACTCCGACCTGGGACGGTGAAATGTCGCCGCGAAAAATTCTCGGTGCCGTGCCAGCCGCTTTCCAGGCCAAGCAACTCAACGGCTTGAACGACACGCAATTCCTCCGCACCGACGCAAACAACTCCACCTCCACCGCGAGTGCGTTCATCACCCTCACGCAGTCGGGCGCCGGCAATATTTTGAATCTCGTCGGACAAAGCTCCGCGAGCGTCTTCACAGCGCTCTCGAGTGGCAACGTCGGCATCGGCACCACTTCTCCCGGCCAGAAATTGAGCGTGGCGGGTGACATTTTGGGGAACAATATTATCGGGAGTTATTTCACCGGCACCTCAACAACAGCCTCGACTCTCGCAGGCGCCTTCACCTCGTCTGGTATTGTCACTGGCTCTGCACTCGTCGCAAGCTCTGCTTCGGCAACCTCGACTTTTGCCGGTGGACTTGCGATCGAGACTTCGGGACTTGTCTATGACTACTCGACGAACAATGTGGGTATCGGGACGGCGAGTCCAGGGTATAAGCTTGATATAAGTGGAACCACCCATATTACCGGAGATGTTACTCTTGATTCTCGCCTTATGATGCCAGGGGCGGCCGCAACCTTACCAGCTAACTCAATCGGTCTTCAAGATGGAGCGGGTCTTTACAGTAAATACAATGGTGGCTCCTCTCCTCTTTTGATAGCTGGGTATTCCAGTAACATTCTCCAAATTGGAGAAAGTGGTTATCAAATAAATTCCCCAGGCTCTTCGTTCACACTTACTGGTAGTTTTGCTTCAGGAGCTGGAAATGATAATGATGCAGCGTATGGAATGGGAGCAGGAAATGACGGTATGTATTTACCTACCACTAACGAAATAGGATTCACAACCCAGAATACAGAAAAAGTGAGAATTACCGCCGCAGGCAACGTCGGCATCGGCACCACTTCTCCCGGCCAAAAGTTGAGCGTCGCCGGAGACATTTTGGGGAACAATATTATCGGGAGTTATTTTACGGCGACTTCCACGACCGCCACCTCAAACATCGCAGGCCTCCTCACCGTCACTGGCCTCACCACACTTGGCAACGCTTCCACAACCCAGATTGGCTCGACGGGAAATGCATATTTTGCAACGGGTGGTTCTGGGGCAGTGGGAATTGGGACGACGACTAATTTCAGTAGCTTCAAGTTGCTTGTCAAAGCTGGCAATGGCTCAGATACAACTGCCCGATTTATTGATGGAAGTAGCGACAAGGCATTAGAAATTGGGACATATAATGATGGCTCGACTACTTGGGGTATGGTACAGGCATACAATCGTGCACTAAGTCAGTCGGTACCAATTCAATTTGATGCAAGTAAGTACGCTTTCCAGACTGGCTCTGTCGGCATCGGCACCACCTCTCCATCGAGAAAGCTCTCGGTCGCGGGTACTTTTGAAGCAATGGATTATACCGCGGGTACCGGTTCATTTTTAAGATTTAATGATAATGGTGGTGGCGCATCCATCCTTTCTTATGGAGGGACAGCACAATCTCTTTATATCAGTGGTCCGACAAATAACGCTATCATTATTTATGAAGGGTCAACTCAGGAGATCCATCTCGGCCGTTACAATAACACAAACCGTTCGCTGGTTTCTGTCGACGGGAGTCTACGAGTAGGCAATTCATATAGTGGTGGTGGCCAGACTCCACCTACCAATGGGGCGCTCATCGAGGGTAGTGTCGGCATCGGCACCACTTCTCCCGGCCAGAAATTGAGCGTGGCGGGTGACATTTTGGGGAACAATATTATCGGGAGTTATTTCACCGGCACCTCAACAACAGCCTCGACTCTCGCAGGCGCCTTCACCTCGTCTGGTATTGTCACTGGCTCTGCACTCGTCGCAAGCTCTGCTTCGGCAACCTCGACTTTTGCCGGTGGGCTTGCGATCGAGACTTCGGGACTTGTCTATGACTACTCGACGAACAATGTGGGAATTGGGACAGCGAGTCCAACCTCAAAATTACATGTTTTTACAAACACTGGTGCTTCCGCAACAGATTGGGAGAGGAAAAATATAGACAGTAGCGTGTTTGTAAGTACTTTGGATAGAATTTACAGTGCATTAGATATCTCTGACTCCGGTACTAGAGCTGCGGCTATAGGGACAGGGTATAGTTCAGCGCTGTCGGGATACTTTCTTTCCTTTGGAGTAATGAATGGTTCTACCATGACGGAGCGTATGAAAATTTTAAGTAACGGAAACGTCGGCATCGGCACCACTTCTCCCGCTACGACTTTGTCGGTTGCCGGCTCGGCATACATCACCACTGGTCTCGGGGTAGGGAAACTAAACACCGTAGCGAACACCGCCGACCTCGCCCTCGGTACTAACACCATTCCAGGTGCGTATCGTATCAACGGCACAAACATTGCGATAGCTTCAACCACACTTGCAAACTATTATTTCGGCGCTGCTGGTTCTCCAGGTACAATCAATACCACACAAACGGGCACAAACAATATTGGTATTGGCTCAGGTTCATTTGGAAACGCTACTACACTCTCTGGTCTACAAAACATTGGTGTGGGTGTCAGTTCGTTGTACAGTCTTACGTCAGGTAGCTTCAACACAGCTATCGGTTCCCAAAGCCTCGTGAGTGTTACATCGGGAAGTTACAATACGGCTCTCGGGCTTACGGCAGGGTATGCATTGAATACAGGTACCAACAATACTGCTATCGGTGTTCAGTCTTTGTACCAAGCAACTTCGTCATCAAACAACACGGCGATTGGAGCGTATGCGATGGGTTCGGGTGCATCTTGGGGAGACCGAAATACAGCAATTGGTTCATACGCCCTACAAGCTAATACCTACGGAACAGATAACATTGCTATTGGCTCTGCAGGTTCAACTGCAGGTCCACTTGCCTCAAACACCACTGGAAGATACAACATCGCTATGGGTTATCAGGCGTTGAGAGTAGCTACGGCGGTGGATGGAAACATCTCAATTGGATACCGTTCTGGTGAGCAGACTACTGGTGGAGGAAACACGTTTCTAGGACACTTTGCAGGCTTTGGAAATAACAGTGGAACAAACAACACCTACATTGGCGGAGTCACTGCACAAGGCATCAACTCGTACGGTTCAAACAACATCCTCTTGGGCTACAACATTGATGTTCCTGAAGCGTACACGTCCTACTACATGAACCTCGGCGGTGTCATCTTTGCTACATCAACTAACTTCACCAACACGACAAACAACTTTGTCGGTATCGGCACCTCCTCTCCATCGGCTCGCTTTGCGGTAAAAGGTACGGGGACTGGTACGGGTCGATTGTTTGCTCTAGCAGACTCTGGTAATGCTGAGAAGGTTACGGTGCTTGATAATGGCAACGTCGGCATCGGCACAACCACACCAGGCCAGAAGCTTTCAGTCGCCGGAGACATTTTGGGGAACAATATTATCGGCTCATACTTTACGGCGACTTCCACCACAGCTTCCACTCTCGCAGGCGCACTCACCTCATCTGGTGTCGTCACTGGCTCGGCGCTTGTGGCAAGCTCTGCATCGGCAACCTCCACTTTCGCTGGCGGCCTTGCCATTGAAACTTCGGGATTGGTGTATGACTACTCGACAAACAATGTGGGCATCGGGACGGCGAGTCCTAGTGCGAAACTCGACGTCAAAGGTTCCGGTACCGGGCATGTGACCATCGGAGAATATACTGCAAGCAATGCGTATGGAGCAATTTCTTTGGCCGGGAATACGCTCGATACATCCGGATATAACTTTGCAAGTAGTCCGGGTGACACAAATCTTTTTGTAAATCGTCCAACAGGTAAAAGTATTTTTTTCCGAGAAAACAACAGCGACGGGGTCACTTTCTTGACCGGAGGGAATGTGGGCATCGGTTCAACTTCCCCCGCCACCACTTTGTCTGTCGCGGGGAGTGGGTATTTCACTGGCGGAGTTGGTGTAGGAAAGGTGAACACGACGGCGAATACGATTGATGTCGCCAATACAGGAGCATATAAGTTCAACGGCTCAAACATGATCGTCGCTTCAACCACCCTTGCTAACTACTATTTTGCCGGCGCTGGACCTTCTACGCTAAACACGACAGCAACCGGTATAAACAACATCGGTATTGGCCCGAGTGCACTTGTCAATGTCGGAATTGGTACACAAAATGTTGCTATCGGTGCCGCATCCCAGGTAGTAAACACTGCCGGTAACTACAACACGTCCCTCGGCGTCAGCGCTCTCTATTTCAACGGTTATGGAGATGGGAACGTTGCGATCGGTAACCAGGCTTTGTATCAAGCTTCGTCATCAAACAATGTCGGTGTTGGTTACTATGTAATGGCGGGCGCTGTTACTACTGGTTCTGGAAACGTCGGTGTCGGATCAGGGACACTTACCCAGAACACCTCTGGTTCACGAAACGTAGCTGTCGGTGGTGATGGTACTTCAGCCGCGGCTCTTGGTGCGAACACGACTGGCGCCAACAACGTCGGTATCGGATATTCTGCCGGCATCACGAACACTACGGGTTCTGCTAACACTCTCATCGGTGTATCTTCCAATGTGGGTTCTTCTGGGCTGACCAATGCTACTGCTCTTGGGGCCAATGCTACTGTTGGTTGTTCAAGCTGTCTGGTCTTAGGAAATGTTGTGAGTGTTGGAATCGGTACAACTTCACCGTACGCTAAGTTGTCTGTGGCAGGCAGCGCCACCGACGTGATCACTTTTGCTTTGAAGCCGACCGCTTCGCAAACCGCCAACATTCTCGATATTTACAGTAACGACGCAACACCGGTTCTCAAATCGGTTATCACGGCTGGTGGAAATTGGGGTATTGGAACCACTTCTCCCGGGCAGAAACTTTCTGTTGCCGGCGACATCTTGGGCAACAATATTATCGGCTCGTACTTCACGGCGACTTCAACTACCGCTTCAACTCTCGCAGGTGCACTCACTTCATCTGGTATTGTTACCGGCTCTGCACTCGTGGCAAGCTCGGCTTCTGCAACCTCGACACTTGCTGGCGGCCTCGCGATCGAAACTTCTGGTTTGGTTTATGACTATTCGACAAACAATGTGGGTATTGGCACGACAGATGTTGATTCACGACTAACGGTTAAGGCCACTGGTGATGGTGATGCTGCTATCCAGATAAAGCGTTACGACTCCGACGTTGCGTATCAAGTGGGTCTCGGTCAAAGATTCGTGAGCGGTAATGGAGGCATGATGGATATTTTTGCATCAAGCGGAGTACTTGCTGAAAATCTGAGTTCTGCTGATTTGGTTGCAACTTTCGGACCAACTAGTGCTGGTATCGGTACGTCCACTCCGTGGGGTAGACTCTCTGTCACCAACTCTGGCACTAACCCCAGCTTTGTAGTGGAAGACACGACTTCCCCCGACAGCACACCTTTCCTGATTGATGCGAGTGGAAATGTGGGTATTGGGACGGCATCACCTGGAGAGAAACTAGATGTTGTGGGCAATATAAGAGCTTTTCAGGCTAGTGGATACGTTCAAGTAGGTAACGCGGCAGGAAATTATATTCTACAACAGTCGGATAATCCTTTTAGTGTATTTTCCAATGCGGGTGGAGCCATCCTTTATCCTAGTGGAGGAAGCCAAGGAGCTTTTGTCATAGCGCCTGCAGGCACTAGCGATACGAGTAAGTGGACTGTCTTTGCAACTGGTGGCAACGTCGGCATCGGCACCACTTCTCCCGGCCAGAAGCTTTCGGTTGCCGGAGACATTTTGGGTAATGCGATTATCGGGAGTTATTTTACGGCGACTTCCACCACCGCTTCCACATTCACTGGACCAATCACTACGAGCGGTGTCACTGGCGGCTACCGCATCGACGGCAATCTTATTTTGCAGGCGTCTACAACGAACAACTCGATTGGGGTCGGATATCTCGCTGGTAGAAATCTCTTGTCGACAGCACTTCGAAACACCGCACTCGGCGAAGGCGCGCTCCGGTATGCGACATCGAGCAATGACCACACCGCTATCGGTTTCGAAGCGCTCAAGGGTGCCTCAACAAATGGTTCAACAGGCAATGGCAACACAGCAATCGGAGCGTATTCTCTTAGTTTAAATACGACCGGCGCCCAAAATACGGCTACGGGCTACAACACTTTGTATGCAAATACGACGGGTGGAAATAATGCCGCGTATGGGTACAGTGTTCTTGGTTCCAATACAACCGCATCCGAAAACAGTGCATTCGGCTCCCAAGCCCTTGCTTTGAATACCACGGGAAGCGCCAACAACGCCTTCGGCGCGCTTGCCCTTGATGCCAATACTACAGGTCTCAATAACAGCGCGTTTGGGCGTTCGGCACTCGGCGCCAACACTACCGGCTCCTACAACGCCGCTTTTGGTGAGGCCGCACTTGCGGTAAATACCACCGGACTCTCGAATGTCGCCCTCGGTGCCTATGCTTCTCATTCAAATCTTTCCGCAACCAGCACAGTGGCTATTGGCTACTCGGCGGCAGGAGGAAACGGATCAAACTTTAGTGGCGCGCAAGGTTATACTATTGTCGGGTATCAAGCGGGACAAGTTATCCAAGCGAATTCCGACTACAACACCCTCTTCGGCTACCAATCTGGCTACGGTGTCACTACTGGTGCTCGGAATGTGCTGATCGGCCCATCTACTATTTCTGCTTCGCAAAACCAAGTTACCACCGGTTCCAACAACATTGCCATCGGCAACGACGTGGCCGTACCAACAGCTACCGCTTCCAACCAGCTTACGATTGGCAACTTGATCTACGGTACAGGATTGGATGGGACAGGAGCCACGTTGTCGAGCGGGAAGATCGGCATCGGCACCACTTCTCCCGCCGCCACTTTGTCGGTCGCTGGCTCCGCATACATCACTACAGGTCTTGGTGTCGGAATGGTAAACACCACAGCAGGGTCTCTGAAAGTCCTTGGTTCGGCGAGTTCCCCCGCCAACGATGCTACTACGGGAACCATGCTATCGCTCACGACAAATCTTTCGAATACGACATTCGGGGTACGACAAGGTTCTTCGGGTACAGGAATATCAGGCATTACTTATCCTGTGCAGTTGTTTGCAGGAGAAACAGCTACTGCGGGAGCCTTTGAGATATACGGTATCGGAAATTATCCAATGGTCTTTGGAACGAACGCGACTGAAAGAATGCGTATCTCTAATACTACTGGCTCCGTCGGCATCGGCACCACTTCTCCCGCCACCACACTCTCTGTCGCAGGCAACGGCTACTTTACCGGCGGAATCGGGGTGGGGAAGGTGAACACGACGGCGAACACGGTGGACATCATTCCAAGCGGGGCATACAGAATAAACGGTGTTGATGCATTGGTCGCTTCGACGACCTTCAGTTCGTACGGTGTTGGCTCCGGAGCGATTAGTACATACAAAACCACAATGACAGGTTCATATAATAACGCCTTCGGCGAGAGTTCCTTGTCGGCCGTGACTAGCGGTGGCAACAACAACGCATTCGGTCATCGTGCTCTGCAATTGAATACAACAGGAGCTGGTAACGTCGCTTTTGGAACGTATGCACTCCTCAACAATAGCACTGCCGCAAACAACAACGCTTTTGGGTACGGAGCCTTGCAGGCTAATACCACTGGTTCCCAAAACGTGGCGATTGGTGCAAGCGCCTTGAATATTGCCACCACTAGTCAGGATAACATTGCTATCGGATATGCGGCGATGGGTCAAGCTCAATCAGGGTCATCCAACAATGCTATCGGTAGTCTTGCGTTATATAGCAATATCAGTGGTGGTGGTAATAACGCTTTGGGTTCCTATGCATTAAATGCAAATACTATCGGTAACGATAACACCGCTGTAGGTTCTTTTGCCATGTATCTCAATAGTACTGGCAATCAAAATGTTGCCCTCGGTAGCAGTGCTATGTATCAGGTGCGTTCAGCTACCACATCGGTCGCCATCGGCTATCAATCTGGCTATGGAGCGAGTGGGGCGGCGTACACTTCTAACACTATGGTGGGGTACAAGACGGGGGTGGCATTGAGCACCGGTTCGAACAACCTGTTGCTTGGGTATCAGGCAGGTAATGAGTTGGTTACCGGTTCCAACAATATTATTATCGGCTATGACATTGACGCTACCTCTACTGATTCTGTCGGCGGGCTCAATATCGGTAACTTGATTTACGGTACAGGGAACGGAACGGGCTCGACTGTTGGGACGGGGAATATTGGTATCGGCACCACTTCTCCCGGCCAGAAGCTTTCGGTCGCTGGAGATATTTTGGGCAACAATTTCATTGGCAGCTACTTTACTGGTACCTCGGCGGCGACATCTTCTTTGGTTGGAGGTCTATCGGCAAATATTTTGAACATTTCTTCCACCACTGCCTCCTCAACATTTGCGAATGGACTCAATCTCACTGGTGGCTGCTTCGCGATCAATGGATCTTGTGTCGGCGGGTCTGGGGGCGTATCGCTTTCCGCTGCAAATACGTGGACCGCTCTTCAAACCTTCAGCGCCAACGCTTCCACCACCCAGATTGGTTCGACGGGTAGTGCGTACTTTGCGACAAGTGGGGGGAATGTTGGTATCGCCACGACCTCTCCAGGTTGGAAATTCAGCGTGGCAAGCTCGAGCTCGTACATTGTCGGCGCCCCAACCGGTGGTGGTGTTTCTGAGATAAACGTAGGCACCGGCAATTACACCGCGAATGGTGAGAATCATGCGGTCCGTATCTATGCGTACAAGGTGATAAACAGCCGCCGAGTATACTCGCAGACGTATGCGACTGCTTCTGTCACTGTTAATAGTGACCTGCATACCTACGACCTCCGATGGACGTGGAGCGCTCCAGCCAGCGGTGCCGACGGCTATCGTATTCTCAAGAGCGACACGGTGAACGGCTACACCTACAACTATTATACCGACGATGCCGCAAGTCCTTTCGATGAGACTGCTGGCGCCGGCAGCTGGGCTCTCGGCAACACTGTTCTGCCGTCGGCTTTGTTTGATGATCTCGCCATGATCGGCAAGGGTAATCTGCTGGTGGAAGGCGCAGTGGCGATCGGCACGACTACCCCGTGGGCAAAGCTTTCCGTCAACGGCTCGGTGGCGTTGCAAAATTTGAGCTTGAGCACCGGCACTCCGGTTGCTGTCTGTATCGACCCAACTACCTTTGAGATCACGGTGAACACTGGCGCACAGACCTGTTCCGTCTCCTCAAAGCGATTCAAGCACAACATTGAGACTCTCGAGAGCGGCCTCGCTCTGGTGAACAAGTTGCGACCGGTTTCGTTCGATCTCAACAGCAACAACCAGCCACGCATCGGCTTTATCGCGGAAGAAGTGGCGAAGGTCGAATCCCGACTCGTCTTCACGGAGGCAAACGGCAAGTCTCCTCGAGGTGTTCGTTATGAAGACATGACCGCCCTACTCGCCAAGGCCATCCAAGAACAGCAGGTGCAGATCGACCTGCTTCTGAAATTGGCCTCGACTACTGCTTCGTCGACGACTAGCGTTTCTACCGGCTCGGTTTCTGCCGTGGTCGACCAGGTGTTGGTCGCACTTCGTTCGGCGAGCGAATGGGTGGTGACCAAGATCACCGCGACCCTCGGCTCATTTGACCGTGTCGAGACTAATACCGCTTCGGTGAAGAATGGTATTGAGTTCAAGGATACCGCCACTGGCGACACCTATTGTGTCACGATCACTAATGGTGAATGGGACAAGCAAAAGGGCACTTGCGGCGCTCCTACCGGAAACGCATCGGCTGATACGGTCGCACCAGTGATCTCTATTAACGGCAACAACCCAGCCCAGGTCCAGAAGAATGCTTCATATCTCGACTTGGGTGCGATGGTCACGGACAACTTGGATAATAATCTTGGTATTACTGTGGCTGGCGATCAGATCGACACTACTTTGCCGGGGACCTATACCGTCACCTACTCAGCAGTCGATCGAGCGGGGAATCGCACTGAAGCTATCCGTACGGTCGAAGTGATCGATCCTGCTGCGGAACCGGCTCCTGCTCCGACTTCTACTCCAGCAGCAGCTGAACCGGCGGTTGAGCCGGTGGCTGAACCGGTCCCTGAGCCAACGCCCGCAGCAGTACCAGAACCTGCTCCTGCGCCGACATCAGAGCCAGTGTTGGAGCCAGCTCCGGCACCAGCCCCTGAACAAGCTCCCGCTCCCGTAGATGAGCCTGTTGTCGTGGAAGCTTCAGCTCCCACCACTGATCCGCAATGAACAGCCGTACTCCACCAAGGCTCTCAATAGAGTGGAGCCAGTAGGGTATACTATAGACATATAATACACACGCATCGACATGAATACACCAACAAAAATACGAGTCGCAATCAACGGTTTCGGCCGTATCGGCAGAGCCTTTTTGAAGGTGGCTTTTTCACCGGAACGCCTTGCTGACATCGAGATTGTGGCGATCAACGACCTTGGTGATATCAAGAACTTTGCCTACTTGCTCAAGTACGACACGGCGTATCGCGGCAGCGGATTGGATGTTCAGGTCGGTGTGGTGAGCGCGACTGGTTTGCATTCGCCGCTGGCGGGCCAGCCAGCACTATTTGTGAATGGTCGCGAGATCGCTTTTGTGAGCGAAAAAGATCCTGCGAAATTGCCTTGGGGCAAGCTCGGTGTGGATGTGGTGGTGGAGTGCACGGGACTTTTTACCAGCTTCGAGAAGGCGAAGGTGCATCTAGATGCGGGAGCGAAACGTGTGGTGATTTCGGCGCCGGCGAAGGATGAGGCTCCGGCAGCCGCGAGTGTTGCAAACGCTAGTGCCGGTGCCGCGAAAGTTGTTGGCGAGACGGTATTGATGGCGATGAACGAAGAGAAGCTCGCAGCCTGCCAGATCTCTTCGAACGCATCGTGTACTACGAATGCCGGCTCCCCTCTGTTGGCGATTTTGGACGAGGCGCTCGGTATTGAAAAAGCTCTGCTCAATACGGTGCATGGCTACACCGCCAGCCAGGCTTTGGTGGACGGGCCGAGCAAGAAAGATTTTCGGGAGGGGCGCGCCGCCGCGCAGAATATCGTGCCGTCTTCGACCGGCGCTGCTATCGCGGTGACCAAGATCATGACCCATTTGAAGGGGTTGTTTGATGGTGTCTCGATGCGTGTGCCGGTAGTGACCGGCTCTATCGTGGATGTGACATTTGTCTCCAGCCGATCGACCACCGCAGAAGAGGTGAACGGGTTTTTGAAAAAAGCCGCTGTCGACCCGCGCTGGAAGGGTATTTTTACTGTCACCGAAGAGCCGCTCGTGTCCAGCGATGTCATCGGCAACCCGCATGCCTCCATCGCTGATCTCGCTTTCACTCGCGTTGTGGGCGGCAATCTCGTGAAGGTTATGGCGTGGTATGACAACGAGATGGGGTACACCTATACCCTTGTTGATCATGTGGTGAAAGCGGGGAGGTTGGTGAAGTAGCAGGTCGTCAGAAGCATTTTATTTGTAATGATTCATTAGTTATGACAAAAGCGCTAAATAACTTTTTCCTATGGGTGTACGTGTTGTTATTCGTGGCTTCAGCCGGGTTTGCTGTAAATGTTATCTTTGTGAAGGGAACTTTTTTTGATGACTTTGTCGAATTGTTTTGTGGATTCTTTTTTATGTTAGCATTGTTTGCTTCGGCTTATCTGCATTACGGATTGCGCTCGGTGTCTGACAACACCAAACACAGAGTCTATCTTTTCATGACCTCCGTGTGCTTCATCTGGCTCCTTGGCCTAGTATTTCTTGGGTATTTAGGCGGTAGTGATCAGGGGCTATTTATTATGATGCAGCTTTTCTTTCTAATCCCTCTCTGGTTTCTTTCCGTCACTGTAGGCTCCTCTTTGTTGGCTAGGTCAAAAAAGGACGCCGCGCTTGCATCTCCCAGTCTTCATTGAAACTTTAATATTTCTTAGGCATTTCTTGAGCACTTCTTTGCGATTTCTCTATCGCATATTTTCTATAATAGGCGAATGCCTCAAAAAGATTTCGATAGGTGGAATGAGAAGAAAAAATACATCCACGGAAAAGAATACATCCCGTTTTTTCATGAGCGTGAGGTGTGGTGGTGCTCGCTTGGTTTGAATGTCGGATACGAACAGGATGGCGGCGAGGGTTTCGAGCGTCCAATGTTGGTCGTAAAGAAATTTAATAAGGACGTGTTTTGGGCACTGCCATTCACGACATCTCATAAGCAAAATCAGTATCACTTTCCAATATTTGGTGAAGAAGGATCCGTCATTATCCTTTCTCAGCTCCGATTGATGAGTTCTAAGCGATTGGAGCGGTATGTTTATAAAATGTCAGAAGAACATTTTAGGGAAGTAATTCTTCGTGTCCAACGATTCTTTCCAAGCCTGTAGGCTGATAAAATCGAAATCCCGCCACGTGGCGGGATTTCTCGGGGGCCCGACGGCCATTTGTAGAGTAATGATATCACCTGTGCGTTTGTTGTCAATCGTCATACTTTCTCCCTCCCACGAGGGTAAGGCCGAAGCCAACTATGCATAAAGTATACACCACCAAAAAGTAGACACAAGGGGTGTGGCGCCGCGCGGTGTGCTAAAATAAGACCAATATCAAATCAATGAAAAAAGACTTCAAACCCACGATCCTCTTCGCTGCCGATCATGCCGGTTTTGAGCTAAAGGGGCAATTGCTCGAGTTCGTGAAGGGGCTGGGCTACGAGACCGAAGATATGGGCGCACACGCTTTTGATGCAAACGACGATTATCCGCCGATCATGGCTCCGGTCGGTTTTGCTATCGCGGCCGACCCTGTGAAGCGTCGAGCTATCGTCATTGGTGGTTCCGGACAGGGCGAGGCGATGGTCACGAACCGTTTTCCTGGTGTGCGTGCCACTGTCTACTATGGCAAAGACTTGGAGATTATCCGTTTATCGCGCAAGCACAACGATGCGAATATCCTCTCGCTCGGCGCCCGGTTTTTGAGCGTCGTCGAAGCAAAAGAAGCCGTGAAGCTTTGGCTCGATACGCCGTTTGTTGGTGAAGGCCCAGAAGCGGAGAAGGAAAGCGAACGTCACGTCCGTCGTATAGAGCAGATTGACCAAATAGAGTAGAATAGGGTCATGGAGATCATTCCCGCCATCCTGCCAGCGCATTTCGCGGAGCTCGAGCAAAAGGTTGCTCAGGTCCGAGCGGCCTCTATTGCCGAACTCACGACCATCCAGATTGATATTTGCGATGGCAAATACACCCCGAATGCCACCTGGCCATATCGTAAGGCCGACCAGTCTTTCGAGGCGATTTTGCGTGAAGAGCGAGGCCTGCCCGGCTGGGAGGATTTTGATTTTGAGATCGATCTCATGGCGCATGAGCCGGAAAAGTTGCTCGGCGACTGGCTGACGGCTGGCGCAAGTCGCGTCATTATTCATTTGGATGCGTTGGCGGCCGATACTGCTGCGGCGATGGCTGAATTGGGGCGGATCATTGGCACCTGTCGTGGTTTGGTGGAGATTGGTATCGCTGTCGGTGTTGAAACTGTTGCGGAGCGAGTCGCGGCTGTCGCGGCGCAATACAGAGAAGATATCAGTGTTGTGCAGTGCATGGGCATTGCTCACGCGGGTTTTCAGTGTCAGCCGTTTGATGAGCGGGTGCTGGCGAGGATCGCTGAGGTGAAAGCGCTGTTCCCTGGTGTGCCAGTGAGCGTGGATGGTGGGGTGAATCTAGAAACCGTCGGCCGATTGGCGGAAGTAGGCGTCACGCGAGCAGTGGCAGGCTCTGCGGTGTTCGAGATGGGGAGCGTGCGAGAGAATATTGAGGCGTTGGGAGGATTTTAGTCACTGTTCATAAAAATTTTATCAAAAATTAGCTTTTTCTTTATCGGAATTTAGCGATTTCTCTATCGCCTGTTTGATAGGATAGTTGGCATGCCACCGACCCAGCCGGAAAAACCATTTGATGAGTGGAACCAACATAAAAAGTCCATTCAAGGTTCGAATGCTTTTTTCCCGCCATTTTATTATGTCCGGGAAGTCTGGCGTTGCTCAGTCGGTGTCAATGTTGGCGTGGAGGCCGATGGCAAGCACGAATATTTTGAAAGACCGATCCTGGTGATCACTAAGTTTAACAAAGATATGTTCTGGGGCGTTCCGCTCACCTCCCATGAGAAGTCTGGAAGATTTTTTCATCGAGTTGCACATGATACGGGCATCTCTTGGGCAATCTTATCTCAGTTAAGAATATTCAGCTCCAGGAGGCTTATTAGAAAGATGGGTACGGTCTCGGATGGCGACTTTTCGAATATCTGTGACAAACTGACTGATTTTATCCTAAAATCGAAACCCCTCCAGCAAAGGAGGGGAATCTCGGAGGCCGAAGCCCATAATGAGTCTATTATAGCAGGTGGCGGTTCGCCGTCAAGTTGAAAATGAGGTAAAATAGACTCATATGGCGCTCACCGACGCAAAGATGAAAGAGCTGGAGCTCAAGGCGAATGATATTCGTCAGTCTATTATAGAGATGCTCCTGGCAGCGGGATCGGGACACACCGCCGGACCACTCGACATGGCCGACATTTTCACCTATCTGTATTTTCACGCGCTCAAACATGACCCGAAAAAGCCGAGCTGGCCGGAGCGCGACCGTGTCGTGCTTTCCAACGGCCATATTTGTCCGGTGTTGTATGCCACCATGGCGCATTCAGGATATTTTCCAGTGAGCGAGCTGAAGACGTTGCGCAAGTTTGGCTCGCGTCTGCAAGGTCATCCACATCGTGAATTCATGCCCGCGCTTGAGACCAGCTCCGGCCCGCTCGGCTCTGGTCTCTCACAGGTTGTCGGTATGGCGCTGGCTGACCGTATCGACCATGGCCGTACTTCGAGCAAACAGTTTTATTGCCTCACTGGCGATGGTGAGCTCGATTGCGGACAGATCTGGGAGGCGGCGATGCTGGCGGGCAAGGAGAAGATTCAGAATCTCACGGTGTTTGTCGATCGCAACAATATTCAAATAGATGGCTTCACCGAAGACATCATGCCGCTCAATCCGCTCGGCGATAAATGGCGTTCCTTCGGCTGGCATGTCCAGGAGATCGACGGACATAGCTTTACCGCTATCGACCAAGCGGTCGGACAGGCACAAGCTGTGTTCGACAAGCCGTCGGTGATCATTGCGAACACCATCGCCTCGAAGGGCGTGCCCGAATTCGAGCGAATGTTCGAATGGCACGGCAAGCCGCCGAATAAAGATGAGGCAGCGCTGGCGCTCCGCGAGCTGAGGACGTGGCGGGGGAAGATTAAGAGCGAGCATGAGTAAAAGTTTAATTATATGACTGAAGGAAAAACATTTAAAGAGCTAGTCTTCAATTGGGTACTTCTCGCTTTTGTAATTTATGTGTGCTTTTTTGTTGAAAGTATCAATATAAAGTTTTTTGTTGTATTTCTTTTTTTGATTGGATTAGATCTTAAGATAACCAAACACAAAAAGTCTTAAAATCTAAGAAAATGCTCAACCCTTCGCAAAAACTCAATCCAAAGCTCTGGGATAAAGATGTCGAGCAGCTGCCGATCCGGAAAGGATTTGGTGAGGGTCTTTTGACTGCAGCCGAGATGGATGCGAATGTAGTAGGGCTATGTGCAGACCTGACTGAGTCGACTCAAATGCATTTATTTAAGAAAAAGTTTCCTGAGCGATTTGTGGAAATGGGCGTGGCAGAGCAAAATCTCGCCTCGGTCGCGAGTGGTATGGCGGCGATGGGAAAGATTCCGTTCATCACTTCGTATGCGATGTTTTCTCCGGGACGAAATTGGGAGCAGATTCGCACAACGATTGCGTACAACAACCAGCCGGTGAAAATTGCGGGTTCGCATGCGGGTATTTCTGTGGGTCCGGATGGCGGCACGCATCAGGCGATCGAGGATATGGCGCTTATGCGGATCATTCCAAAAATGGTGGTGATTTCGCCGTGCGATGCGATCGAAGCGCGCAAGGCGACTATTGCCCTCGCGAAGACAAAATATCCGACGTACATTCGCCTTGCGCGCGAGAAAACGCCGATAATGACGACAGAAGATTCGCCTTTCGAGATCGGAAAAGCGCAGGTGTTTTGGCAGCCCGCAGTCGGGAAGTCGGAAGTGGGGATTATTGCTACTGGCGCACTCGTATATAAAGCGCTGAAGGTTGCACGCGAACTCGAAAAAGAAAAAATCGGCGTCACTGTGCTAAATCTCGCCACCATCAAGCCTCTCGATGAAAAAGCGATCACTCGTCTCGCGCGCGAATGTGGTCGTGTCGTGACGGTGGAAGAACATCAGATCGCCGGCGGCATGGGCAGCGCGGTGGCAGAGCTCCTCGCGCGCGAGCATCCGGTACCAATGGAATTCATCGGCGTTCACGACGTATTCGGCCAATCCGGCACCCCTGACGAACTCATCGAACACTATGGCATGGGCGAGTCGCACATCGCGGCTGCTGTTCGAAAGGTATTGAAGAGAAAATAAGATTAGAGGACTTTCAAATGAAAATCGCTCGGTGCTTTCTTCAGCCACCCCTTGATCGCTTTTTGATCCAGCAACCCTTCTTGCGCACCGACATATTGCACCACCGACATTGAGTTGATCACCGCCCACTGCACACATTCCTCGAAGGTTTTGCCAAGCGCGAGCGCGGAGACAAATGTCGAGGCATATGAATCGCCGGCACCGGTACGCTCTAATGGTGGCTTTGGATCGGGATAGATCGGCATGAAATAAGCGATTGGAGCGCGTCGATTACGGCCATCGGAAACGTATCCGCCTTTCGGGCCGTCGCTCACATGGACGATGCGCGGGCCGAGGGCATGGAGTGCATTCATGACCGTCTTGATTTCCTTTCGCCCTTCGCCCGAAGATAGGCCGGTAATCCGCTCCGCTTCTTCAACGTTGCAAATAAAAACTTCGGAGCGCTTGTACAGTGCGGCGAGCTTTTTGACGCCAAGCTGCATTTGGAATGTCCCCGGCTGGAAGGCGAGCTTTACTTCCGGATGCTGTGCGAGGTAGCCGATAATCTCCTCGTGATATTCTTCAGAATTCGCACCAAGCGAGCTGAGGTAGATCCATTTTGGCGGCTGTGCGATATGAGGTAGATGGTATGGATACTCCTGGTGCTTCACCAAAATCGTGCGTTCATCGCCGTACCAGAGCACGTAGTGATAGTTGGTCGGGATACCGCGGTGCGCGCTGATGTGTGAGGTCGCAACACCTTCTTTTTTGAGCTGGGCGAGACAGTCGGCGCCGTTCTCGTCTTTGCCAATATCGCTCACGAGTGCGGAGCGAAGGCCAAGGCGTGCAGCTGCCACCGAGGCGTTGGCAGAATTACCCACGGCTTTCACAATAGTCACCGATTCGAACGGCACTTTGTCCGCAAATTTGAGGCAAATTTCGCACTTTGTCTTGTCGATTGCGCAGGTGACGTGCGCATCTTTGAGGCGGATGAAAGCATCGGTCGTGATATCGCCGATCGCGAGAAAATCGATCTGTTTGTCGAGCATAGGGAAATTATAGCACGATGCTTGGGGTGGTCGTGATATAATTGGGGGTATGAAATCTCTTCGAAAGTACATCGCCGAAGCCAAGGCAAATAAGCGCGCGGTCGGCCACTTCAATATCTCAAACATGGAAGGCGTCTGGGCGATCGCGAAGGCGCGGGAAGTGGTGTCAAAGGAGCTCGGCTGGCAGGTGCCGGTGATCATTGGCGTGTCGGAAGGCGAGCGCGACTTTTTTGGTGTGAAGCAGATCGCGGCAGTCGTGAAGAGTCTTCGTGCCGCTGGTGCGCCGATCTTTTTGAATGCCGACCACACCTATTCCTTTGAGCGCGTGAAGGAGGCGATCGATGCTGGGTACGACGCGGTTATTTTCGATGGCACCGAGCTGCCGTTCGAGGAAAATGTTCGAGTGACAAAGCAATGTGCGGCATACGCGAAGCAGAAGAAGGCATTTTTGAGCGAGAAGGTGATCGTCGAAGCGGAGCTCGGCTACATCGGCAAGTCCTCGAAAGTACTTGAAGCTGTGCCGGATGGGGCCTCTATTTCCGAAGAGAGTCTGGTGAAACCGGAACTGGCCAAAGAATTTGTGAAAGCGACCGGCATTGACATGCTCGCACCGGCGGTCGGCAACATTCACGGGATGTTTGCGAAGGGAAAGGACCCGGCGCTCAATATCGGCCGCGTCGCGGCAGTCTCCGCTTCGACCGGGGGCCTACCCCTCGTCTTGCATGGCGCTTCCGGCAATACCGACGAGGACATTCGTGCAGCTATCCGAGTAGGTGTCGCGGTAGTGCATGTGAGTACCGAGCTTCGCGTGGCGTATCGTACTGCTCTCGATGCTTCGCTTGCTGCCAATCCAAAGGAGGTCGCTGGGTACAAGTATCTTGCCGCGCCTCGTGAGGCTGTACAGAAGGTAGTGGAGGAGAAGTTGCGAGTGTTTAATGTAAAATAAACTTTCAATGAACGAACGAACCCCACTTTTCTACATGGCAAATTTAGCCTCTGAGGTACATCGGTATTTTGGATTTCTTGAAAAAAAAGAGCTTGTTTCTGCAGGGTCTTCTCGGCAGAGGATATTTGATATCGTCAAAAAATTATCCGGATTTGAATCAATGGAGCCGCGCCGCGCTGAGATCGATGCACTGCTCTCCGTAATAGAAAACCCAAGTATGCTCGGTAAACAACTCAGCGTCACTCAAAAGCAACTTGATTCCTACTTCACGCCATTTACTCAGCGGCTATTGTCTGTGTAGTTGCGCCGCAGTGATTTTATATAGAGTGGTGGTATACTTTCAATCATGAAAAACGTATTCGTCACCCGCAGGATTCCGCAGAACGGTCTCGATATGCTCGAGCAGAAGGGCTATGCCGTGACTGTGAGCAAGAAGGACCGGCCGCTCACCAAGAAGGAGCTGATCAAGGCACTCAAAAAAGGCTCTCGACACGATGCAAGCTCCGGCGCGCCATACGATGCGGTGCTGTCTCTCCTTACTGATCCCATCGACAAAGAGGTGTTTGATGCGGCACCAACTGTGAAGATTTTTGCCAATTACGCGATTGGTTTCAATAATATCGATGTGAAAGAGGCAAAAACGCGGGGCGTTTTTGCTTCCAATACTCCCGGCGGCGGGGCGGACCGCGTGGCTGAGCATGCCTGGGCATTTATTCTCGCACTCACGTGCCGAATAGTGGAGGGCGACCAATATATTCGAAAAGGGAAGTACAACGGTTGGAATCCGATGATTTTCCATGGCACGAAGCTCGCTGGGAAGATGCTGGGTATTATCGGCACGGGCCGAATCGGTGCAGACGTGGCACATCGCGCGGTGAATGGTTTCGCGATGAAGCTCTCGTACTATGACGTCGTCCGCAACCCAGAGCTGGAGCAGAAATACGGTGCCGTCTTTTGTGCGACTCCGGAAGAGGTGTTGAAAGTCGCCGATGTTGTGTCGCTCCACGTGCCACTTATGCCCGCCACTCATCATCTCATCAACGCCGACCGCCTAAAGTTGATGAAGCCTACCGCCTATTTGATCAATACTGCCCGCGGGCCAGTAGTGGACGAAGTCGCACTTGTCGAGGCTTTGGAGCTCGGTGCCGATCCAAAAACTGCTGGCAAGCAGGGAATCCGCGGTGCCGGTCTCGATGTGTTCGAATTTGAGCCGAAGCTCACTAAAGGCCTCGCCAAGCTCCCAAATGTCGTTCTCACCCCTCATATTGCCTCTGCTACCGAAGAAGCCCGCCTTGATATGGCCCGCATGGCCGCACAGAACATCATCGATGTCCTCGAAGGCGGAAAGCCGACCAACCTCGTATCTTAAGAATAGAGAGTCTTACCTATGCCTTTGATTGCTCGGTAGCTGCTTTCTCGTGCTCCTCTGCGGCCGCATATTGCGCCTCCGTTGCGCCCTTTCGTGCCTCATCCGCGTGCGCTTCTGCCGCTGCTGCTACCGCGTCCTTTGCTTGTGTATGTGACATGGGTGTTGTGTTATGGATAACGCAACAAGGAAACGCTATCGCTACCTTGTTGCTACTAGATGAGACGTCCGGGGAGGGTCGGTATTACAGCTTGGCGGACTTTCTTGCCTTTTTTCGGGAAATAGATATACTAATCCTCTATGATTACCTTACACATCGAGCCTCGAGAAAAGGCACAAAAGCTGGATACATTGCGCCAGACCGGCAAAATGCCCGCTGTTTTCTATGGCCGAAAGGAGAAAGCGACTTCTGTTGCGGTTTCTCAAGCAGAATTCACCAAGGTCTACAAGAAGGCCGGTGACTCTTCTATTATAGAGCTCAAGGATGCCAAGGGCGCAGAGCACCAAGCACTCATCAAAGAGGTAGATGTTCATCCTCTCACTGGAGATTTTCGACATGCTGATTTTTATGTAATTGAAAAGGACAAGAAGCTCCAGATCGAAGTGCCAATGCATTTCGTCGGTATCGCTCCAGCAGTGAAGGACTTCGGTGGTATTCTCGTGAAGGTGCAGCATGCATTGAAGATCGAGGCGTTGCCAAAGGATCTCCCTCAGGCAGTCGAGGTCAACATCGGTTCTCTCGCTACTTTGGATAGCCAGATCCTCGCAAAGGATGTCGTGCTTCCTGCAAATGTCGTTCTCGTGCAGCGAGCGGAGGATGTCGTCGCGTCTATTGCCAAGGCGGTGGAAGAGAAGGAGGAGGTGGTAGCTGCCCCAGATCTCGCCGCGATCGAGATCTCCGACAAGAAGGGCAAGAAGCCTGAGGAGGGCGCTGATGGTGCTGCGGCTGCTCCAGCTGGTGGTGCAAAGGATGCGAAGGCTGCGCCGGCGAAGAAATAGTAACACTCCATTCACGATTTTTTGGTCCAACAAAACCGCCAGTGGCGGTTTTGTTTTGTAGGCAGGTTTCCTGGGCCGAAAAACAGTAGGTGCGGATTTTTCATACGAAAGTATGAGAAAAGTATGAAAAATCCGCACCTACTCGAAAAGACTGCACCACCCACCTCCGTTCACCGTCCAGTAAGCTAATCTGGTATAATTCACTCTATGCGTTTACGGAGGTACAACCTTTTTTTCATCTGCACTTTGAGCCTCACTTTAGGCCTGTTTCTCGACGCACTCACGACTTCTTTGTGGCTGCCACAACAGCTTGAAGCCGCCAGCCTCACTCCTGAGCAGCGCGTTCAGCTCCAGTCGCAGCTGGATGGTTTGGAGAAGGAGATCGACGCCCAGCAGTCTATTCTAGATGCCAAGCGTACTGAGCGCGTGTCTCTTGAACGCGATGTTTCGATCCTCACCGCGCAGATCACTCAGGCGAAGCTCAGTATTCGTGCACGCGACCTCACGATTCAGGGCTTGGCTGCCGATATCAAAGCTAAGGAAAACACCATCGATGTGTTGTCCGACAAGATCGATCAGGAAAAAACCTATGTCGCGGAGTTGTTGAATCGCGAAGCGGAGATCTATTCGGCATCGCCGATCGAAATCTACCTCACGCGCCGCTCGCTCTCTTCGCTGTTTGAAGATGCCGATCAGTACGGTGCGATTCGTGAAGCCCTCCGCACTTCGTATACCAAAATCGGCGAGGATAGGAAGGCGACACAGGTCGCACGTGATGCCTTGCAGGATAAAAAAGACGAGCAGGCGCAGCTGTTGAGTATCCAGAAACTCCAACAGAAGCGGCTTGTGGAACAGGAGGCAGAAAAGAAAAAGATTTTAGCGGTGACAAAGGGCGTTGAATCGGCGTACCAGAACGTGTTGAAGGAAAAGACACAGAGCGCGAATGCTATTCGAGCCCAACTCTTCCAGCTCCAGGGTTCAGCGGCGATCCCGTTCGGCAAGGCCCTTGAATATGCCAAAGCTGTGGAGAAGAAGACCGGCGTTCGCGCGGCGTTTATTTTGGGGATCATCACGACTGAATCCAATCTTGGACAGAATGTCGGCAAAGGCAATTGGCGCGTCGATATGAAGGCACCTCGTGACACGGTGCCATTTCTTGAAATCTGCAAAGAGCTCGGTCTCGACCCAGACAAGATGCCGGTCTCGGCAAAGCAATGGTATGGTTACGGCGGGGCCATGGGTCCGGCGCAATTCATCCCTTCGACCTGGGTGCTGTTCAAGGACCGCATCTCTGCCGCCACTGGCAACAAGCCGCCGAATCCTTGGGATCCGGAAGATGCCTTCATGGCCTCAGGACTTTTGTTGAAAGACAATGGTGCGGCGAAAGGTACCCGCGCGGCTGAACGTCTTGCCGCCACCCGATACCTCGCTGGCTGGGTCAATGCCACCAAGCCTGCCTACGCCTTTTATGGCAACGAAGTGCTGGCTTATGCCGACAAATATCAGGCGCAGATCAATATTTTGGGCGCCAATTAGCCGATATCGGCCTCATTCTGGCCTCGATATTGCCACTTTTTGACCTTTCTGGTATACTCGCCAGACATACAAAAGACACATCACCCCATGAAAAAAGACATTCACCCAAAAAACTACCGCCCAGTCCTCTTCATTGACAACTCCAATGGTGCGCAGTTTCTCATTTCTTCTACTGTGCAGACCAAGGAGACTGCCAAGGGTGCAGACGGCAAGGAATACCCTGCATTCCACGTGGAAATCTCTAGCACCTCTCACCCTTTCTATACTGGCAACGAAAAGCTCCTCGACGCAGCTGGCCGAGTAGAGAAGTTTAAGACTCGATCAGTCAAGACTGTTGCTGTAAAGCCAAAGACCGCTTCCGCTAAAAAGGCCAAATAGATTTGGCCCCAGGCGAAGCCGGGAATGGATCTCCAAAAGCACAAGCAAAATCATAAGACGTCATATCTCGCAGAAAGCTGGGAGCGTTTGGACGTGGAAGAAAAAGAGTTGCGCGGCATGATTGAAAAGGACGCAGGGTTTGCTGAATTGGGCGCGAAAGAGCTCGAAACTATTGCCGAACAAAAGAAGGCGCTCGAGGCTCAGTTGAAGCAGATTGAAGATGCCGACAAAGAGGAGGAAGAGTTTCCAAATGAGATCGTCATGGAAGTCCGCGCTGGTGCCGGCGGGGAAGAGGCCGCTCTTTTTGCTCAGAAGCTTGCCGAAATGTATCAACGTTTCTGCGAAGCTCGCGGCTGGTCTTTCCATCCGCTCGATGAATCGGAGTCGTCGCTCGGTGGTTTCAAAGAAGCCGCCTTCGAAGTGCGTGGCAAGGACGTGTACAAGCTCCTCCGCTTTGAGACCGGTGTGCATCGTATTCAACGTGTGCCGCCCACCGAAAAGATGGGTCGTGTGCACACCTCGACCGCTTCTGTGGCGATTCTCCCAATGCGCAAGAAAGTGAATGTCGATATTAGTCCGGCCGATATTCATATGGAATTCTCTCGTGCCGGCGGCAAGGGTGGTCAGAATGTGAACAAAGTGGAGACCGCCGTGCGCCTTTTGCACAAGCCGAGCGGTATCGACGTGCGTTGTACCAGTGAGCGCAGCCAGGCGAAGAATCGCGAGAAGGCGATGAGTATTCTCATGGCGAAAATCGCCCGACTTCGCGAGGAAGAGGCGGCGGCCAAATACTCCGGCAATCGCTCGTCCCAGATCGGCACCGCCGGCCGTTCCGAGAAGATCCGCACCTACAACATTCTCCAGGATCGTGTCACCGACCACCGTATCAAGCAGTCTTGGCACAACATCGAAGGCATTTTCCGCGGTGAAATCGACGACATTATTCAGGCAGTCTGTGAGGCGGGTGGGGGTAGTGTGCCGGCTGAAGGCGAAGTTGAGCCTGATTTGCAATAATTCCCCTCATCTGCTAGACTATTTCTCTATGTCAGAAACCACCAAAACCCCAAATTCAGGCCTCATTGAAAGCCTTTTTAAAGCAGGCTCTCACTTTGCATTGTCTCGAGCACGACGTCACCCAAGCGCGAAAAACTTCATCTTCGGTGCGAAGAACCGCGTAGAGATCTTCGACCTCGAAAAGACCTCAGAGTCTCTCGAAAAGGCGAAGGCGTTCGTGAAGAACCTCGGTTCAGAAGGCAAGCAGATCCTCTTTGTCGGTGGCAAGAGCGAGGCTCGAGTGGCGGTACAGAAGGGCGCTGAATCTATCGGCATGCCTTTTGTTGCAGGACGATGGATTGGTGGTACTTTCACCAACTACTCAGAAATCAAGCGACGAATCGAAAAGATGGAGTCTCAGATTGCCAAGCGTGAGAACGGCGAGCTTCTCAAGTACACCAAGAAAGAGCGTCTCATGATCGACCGTGAAATCGACAACCTCCAGAAGTTTTTCGGTGGCCTCGTATTGATGAAAGAAATGCCAAAGGCGATTTTCGTGATCGACGCAAAGCGCGAGGAGATTGCCGTACATGAGGCCAACAAGACCGGCATCCCAGTGATCGCTGTTTGTAACTCTGACTGTGACCTCAACAAAGTCCAGCACTCTATCCCTGGCAACGACGGCGCACAGGCAAGTATCGCTTTCTTTGTGAATCAGATTGTGGCGGCGTATCAGGACGGCAAGAAGAATCCAAAGGTGGCGCCAGCGGCTGCAGCAGCCACGACCGCGACAACACAGCCTACTATGGCGAATGCAGCGAAGGCGTAATTAGCCCCCGGTTTGCTTGGCAGTTTTATTGGCGACATAGTATACTATTGCTCATGACTACGATTTCAATGGATCAAGTAAAGGTGCTCCGTGACCAGACCGGCGTCTCTATTATGCAGTGTCGAAAGGCGCTCGAGGAGGCGGCTGGCGATATGGAGAAGGCGATCATTATCCTCCGCAAGAAGGGCGGTGATGCGGCATCAAAGAAAGCCGACCGAACCCTCGGAGCCGCTGCTGTCCAGTCGTATATTCATGGCGCTGGCACCGTCGGTGCGATGGTGCTATTGTCGAGCGAGACCGATTTCGTGTCAGGCAATGAAGAGTTCAAGAAGCTCGCCTATGAGATCGCGATGCAGGTGGCTGCTACCAATCCAGAATTCGTGAAGAGCGCCGATATCACCCCGGAGGCGAAGAAAGTCGCTGAGGAGGTATTTGCCAAGGAGGTGGAGGGCAAGCCCGAGAACATGAAGGCCAAGATCCTCGAGGGAAAAGTGAATGCGTATTTCCAGGACAAAGTGCTCATGGAACAGCCATATATCAAGAATCCCGATCTAAAGATCGCCAATCTCATCGAAGCGGCGATCCAAAAGTTTGGCGAGAAGATCGAGATCAGCAAGTTTGTGCGCTTCTCAGCTAAGTAGCGCCTCCGACGGCTGAGCCGTCCGTTTTATGACGACCCCTTTCACAATCTTTCTCCTCTCGCTCATCGCACTCGCGTTTTTGATTGTGCATAAAGTGTTGGAGTTGCACAAAGGTGCGCCGCTGGTGTCGGCGGAGATGCGCGACCGTGGCGACGAGATTATTATCGACAATGTAGTCGAGAAGGTGAAGCTCTTTTTGGCCAAGGGGTGGTTGGCCGCGCGACGAGGCATTTTGTCGACTCGTGCGGCTACGCAGCGCGTCACTGTAGATGCTCTGCATAAGGCTCAACGCACTATCGTGAAGCTCATCGAGCGGATGAAGCACGCTGGCGGTGGCCGCGGTGAGGCAGGGGCGGGTGCTCGAAAAAAGCCGGCCGGATCCGTGTCGTTCTTTTTGAAGCATGTGAGCGACGAAGCGAAGCGTGTGACGACCGAGAGCGCTGCTGCCACTGCCGCGGAGACGGCAGGTTTGGCGGACGAGAAAAACGCCGCGTCGGCAGAGTTGAAAAAATAACGCCACCTTAGCTCAGTTGGTAGAGCACCCGTTTTGTAAACGGGATCGCGTCA
>ERZ1292625.105-Hain-H41-01um-R1-105-length-138657-cov-6_pt2 | contig 100143 bp, 116 predicted proteins | sample MGYA00564400_ERZ1292625 | MGnify/ENA primary metagenome ERZ1292625 (study PRJEB36523, sample SAMEA6512639) | groundwater metagenome | collected 2019-01-08 | study: AquaDiva: Metagenomics assemblies of 32 groundwater samples
GCTGATGCCGCTCACCCAGGAGCCCGGCACGCTCGAGCTGGTCGCGGTCGTGCTTGTCGATGGTCACCAAGCGTCCTCCGACGGTACCGCTGGTCTGTGGGCGGTGCCAGTTGTTGCCCTTGCTGGCGCAGCGCTCGCGGAGCGCCTCGCCAACCCCGGCCCCCTTCGGCCCCACGTTGATCTTGCGGTTGCAGCCCGAGCAGGTGGCAACGTCATACCCCTGGATCTGGGAGGACGTGGTCCAGGACCCCAGGCGGTGGCCGAGCCCCTCGGCTTGACGGGTGGCTTGGGTCAGATGTTCGGAGCGGTCGCCCGAGGGCATACCCGGAAGCATACCCTGAAGATTATGCTACCAGCCAGCCCGCGGCCTGGCGTGGAACCAGCAGAGAAGCTTGGTGCCGAGACAGTACGCTGCGGCGCCGACGCAGAAATGGTTGCCGCTGCTGTAGCGACAGAAGCGTCGGCCAACGTCGTCAAGCTCCGTCAGCACAGGTACCCTCGATCAGGCTGAGCTGCTCGGCGTCCCAGGCGTAGTCGCGCCAGTGGACCAGGGTGCTGGCGCGCCGGCGCGCCGTCTCCTCCGAGAGCCGCGCGGGCACCGCGGCGCGGGTGATACGGACCAGCTCCGCCGTGAGGAAGTCCAGCTCGGCGACGAGGCGGGCCTTCGGGGTGGGTTTCGTGGCAACGAGGGCGCGGAGCTGCCCGTGGAGATCGTTCGGCGGCACGAAGAACCACCGGATCTGCTCCAGCGGCGGGGAGACCGTGATGCGCTCCCGGAACATCAGGCGCTCGTCATGGGACCCCGCGGCGGTCCCGATCAGCTCGAAGCCCCATCTGGTCGGGCTCCACTCGTTGCCCTTGTTCGTCGCCAGGAAACCCAGCACACGCGCCGCCTGCTTGTAGTAGGTGACGGCGCGGCGGGCGGTGCGGGGGTCGGCGCCGGCAGCCGTGCCTCCCTTCAGCTCGAAGCTGGAGTCGGCGCGCACGACGCTCTCGACCATCAGGCGGACCAAGGACAGCGAGTTGGCCTGGGGCACGCTGAGGGTGGCTGGGCTGCTCTTGGGGTCGCGGATGATGGGGGTGACCCTCTTGTCCATGTCGCGCTCCTTCGTCTTGCAGACGACGCACGGTGCCGCGGGGGCGCAGGCACTGGCCGAGTCGAACAACTTCGCCGCGGCGTCGCGCGAGTCGGCGCAGAGCTTGTTACAGACGGCGCAGAGCTTGTCCTGCTTCCCCGAGCATGCGGTGCAGTCCGGATGGTTGTGGGCGGCCCGGCCCAGCGTCTCGATCATTGCGGCGTGGTCCAGGCGCGCGAGCTGTTCGATAAGGAGGCGGCGAGCGCTGGGCGCCCGGTGGCGCTCGCTGGTGTTGATCTTCTTGTTCCGGCGGGCGTGGTTCTTGTCGTCGATCAGCTCCTCCATGAACCCACGCGGGGCCCGCGCCACGCTCTCCGAGTAGCCGCCCAGGCTGAAGGCGACCGCGGCGTCACGATCCGGGAGGCAGTTCTTCGCCTTCTTGAAGACGGTGCCAACCATTTCGGTCATCCGTTGCTGGAGGTGGGTGAAGAGCAACTTCTCGTTGTCGTGAGCCAAATCGGCTTCGGCGGGGCGCTCGTAGAGCAGATAGTTAACCATCCACAGCCGGCCGAAGCTGTACAGGTCTCCCTCGTCGTGGCCGTTGGCCAGAAGCACGTTGCGGTACTTCCGGTTGCTGAAGAATGCCGACGCCGCCGCCCTGATGGTGTGGTCGTAGCGCTGGTACTTCGCCCGGAGATCCGGGGTCTTGGCTAGGGAGCGCTCCAGCTCCCGCCAACGCATGACGACCAGCTCGAAATCGTCGTGGTAGTTGATCCGCTGCTTCTTCACCGCCCCGGTCGCGGTTACATCCGCGCCGGGGCTCGACTTTATGACAGGGGCAGTGATGTCGCTCATTCGGACTCCCTTGAGCCTAGTAAACTGAGTGTCAGGTTATAGTGGACAGCTACCATCAATTTCTGTCAAGAGGCATGTGTTAATGGATGAAAAGGCAGCTACTCTCCCCGCAACGCTCCCGTTCTCGGAGGAGAAGCAGCTCGCTGCTCTGGGCCATTTGGTGGTCAACGACCGCTTCTTCGGCCAGCTCCGCCACCGGACCCAGACATCTTGGTGGCTGGACCCCTACGTTGGCAAGATCTACCTCGCCAAGGCCCACTTCCACGAGAAATACAACCGCGCGCCCACCGTCGAAGAGCTGCACGACTGCCCGGAGGTCTTCTGCGAGGCGGACGACGCCCGAACCCGCATTCACACCCGTCTCAAGATGGCCCTGGAGGCCACCAAGAACTACCGGCTCGACGCGCTGTCCAATGAGCTTACGCAGTGGCTCCACTCCCGCATCTACTACGAGGCCGTGCACCAGTCGGCCAAGCTATATAACGCCGTCCCGCCTCGCCCGGACGATGCCTACTCCGTCATGGAGCGGGCGATGCGCGAGATCCGGGATACCACCTTTCATGACGACCCGAAGGTCGATTGGTCCGACTACCGCTCTCGCTTCGCTCGCATCGAGGTCGAGTATAAGGACGCCCTGACGTGGGGCGTGGACCTCTTCGACCAGAAACTGACACCGGCGGCCGTGCGCGGCTCCCTTCTCCTCGGCGACACCACCGTCCTCTTGGCCCCGACGAACATCGGCAAAACCACAACGGTGGCGACCATCTGCCGGCACAACATAGTGCGCCGGAAGCCGATTCTGTTCATCACGCACGAGTGGCGTGAAAACGACATCTTCACCAAGATCTGGTGCTGCCTCCTCAAGATCAATCAGGCGCAGCTCCTGGAACTTCAAGCGAGCCCCGAGGGCCAGACCCTCATGGACCGCTACGTGCCGCTACTGATGGAGTACCTCGACTTCATCCATATGCCGCGCGCCGGCGGCACCGTTGAGCACGTCATCGCGGTGGTCCGCAAGGCGCAGGAAGAGCGCATCGCCAAGCACGGCGTCGGCTACTCCATGCTCGTGGATGACTACCCTGCATGCCTCACGACCGCCATGGCGGCGAAGGGCAATATGGCGCCGCGGCACATCCACTCCTACGTGTACGATCAGTTCGTAGACCTGGGTCTGGAGTACAACTTCCACGTACTTCTCCCTATCCAGACGAACCGCGAGGGCTCGAAGGTCAACGCCGGGGAGAAGGAGGACCGCCTGCTCACCAAGGAAGACGTCCACGAGGCGTTTGGGCCGATGCAAAGAGCGACAAACATCATCACCATCAACCGCGACCCGCTGGCCCAGATGAACAACCGCGTGACCTACTTTATCGATAAGAGCCGCTCTTCGGAGACGAAGTGGGCCATTGTATGCAAGTCTGCGTATGATCGCAGCATGGCGCACGACCAGGACCTGGGTGCCACCTGCTACCGCGGCACAGCAACGATGTCGGAGCAGCTCGACAACCTCCTCGCCAAGTACAAGGGCCAGTGCATCCCTGATATATTGATCAACGGGTAAGCCGGGACAATCGCTGTGGAAGACCAACGGGTATAAATACGGCGGGAATCTCTAGTGCATGATCAAGGTAACTGCTGGAAAGATGAGAGCTTCTGAGCGCGCCGCCGAAGCTATCGAGGGCAGCGTCGATTTTAAGCGTCGCCGGATTTACCTGCACGGCGAGATCGAGACGGCGACCGCCACTAAGCTGATCACGAACCTCCACATTCTCGACGAGACCGACGCATCCATCCGGGTGCATATGTTCAGCGTCGGTGGCGACGTCGCCGCTGGCCTGGCCATCTACGACGCACTGCGCTGCGCGAAGAGCCGGGTAATCATCGAGGCCGGCGGCGAGGTCGCGAGCATGGCGACCATCGTGCTCCAGGCAGGCGACGAGCGCGTTCTGTACCCCGAGACCCGCGTCATGATCCACAACGTTTACGTTGAGATGAACGGATTACAGCGCATGGACTCGTCCTACTTCGCTGTCTATGCTCGTGAAATCTGCGAGCTTTCGCGCCGGTACTACCGGATTCTGGCAGAGCACACCGGCCAGTCCGAGCGCCGGCTCCGCTCGATGTGTCAGCGCGAGACCTACCTCAGCGCCCAGGAAGCCCTGGCGCTCGGCTTCGCGGACTCGATCGTCGCTCCGAAGCCACTCGCGCGCCATGACGCGCAGCGCCGCCGCCGCAAGTAGCCGCTATATGGTCCATATGGACCGCTCCTACCGCTCCGTCCCCCTGGGAGAAGGTGCCGCGCGTCATCGCGTTGTCTACAAGGACGAAGTCGAGACACAGCCTGGCAGCCACGACGCCATGCGGCGCCGCGCAGCCATGCTGACGGAGTTCGCAACGCAGCCGGCCCTATGGGCCTGCGGCCCGATCCTGTACGAAAAAATGGTCCACCGTCACGACGGTGCGTGCTGGATCATCGAGCTAGAAGCTGAGGAAGGACGACGATGAAGATCTTGCTGACCGGCGACACCAACCTGATCGACTTCAACGGCGAGGAGCTGACGGTCGCCGAGCTGGCGCTGCCCGAGGTCGAGGCGCTCACCAAGCTCGTGGCGGTCGTTGTGGATGGCGAACGCGTCTTCCGGCACGCCAAGGCACGGTTCACGACCTGGACCGTTGGCGAACCTCTGGGCCAGGAGCTGGTGGAGCTGCGGATGTTATCCCAGGGCACGATCATGCTGCCGCGAGGCACGAAGGTCCGTCTGGATGGCGGTCTCTCCGTCTTCGCCGAGGCGCTCTGGAATGGTCCTTGCGACATCGGCCGGCCGGCCCGCGAGGGTCAGCGCAAGGTCAACAACGAATGGCAGTCGGTGCGGATTGAGCCCACGCGGCCCGCTGGCGCCGCGGTGCTCCAGAGCTGGACCATGGGCGTGGTCGAGATTGTCCAGAACAAGGCGGTTGTCACGCTGGTGGTGCCGGCGCAGCTCTATGTGGTCGAGGTGGAGGGCGAGGCGCTCGGCATCACGGCGCCGGGTGCCGGGGTCGAGATCGACGGGATCTTGGTGGAGGCCGTTGACTAGTTGTCCTGGATCAGGACGTCTAAGACGGAGACGTCGGTCATGACGGTGGTGCCGTCAGTTCCGGCGGCAGTGACATCGATCCGGCCTGTGCCAGGAGCACCGGCGGTCTGGTTGGTGAGCTTGTACGCCACTCCGTTGGCGACGCCTCCGGGGGTCCGCATCTGGGTCCAGATGCGGGTTGTGGTCGCCGACCGGACGGTGATGCCGGTCGTGATCGAGAGAGTCCCGGCCACCAGCGTGATCTGCTTGAGCTGGAGGCCGAAGAACTTCTGGCGGATCGCCCAGGCGGCGCCGTTCCACTCGTACTCGACCCAGTCGCTGTTGGTGGCGAAGACGACAGCGGTCCCGTTGGCCGGCGTGATGGTCGTGCTGTTGGCGCCGGTGTAGCCGGAGTCGGCCTTGATCATCTTGCGATGGCCGGTGAACGAGCCGTCGGCAAGGGTCACGGCCTGGCCAGCCGCCGTGGACGTTAGGTACGTGGTTGAGGTCACGACGTCGGCGGCGGCGGCGCCGGAGAGGCTCTGGGCCGACCCGTAGCAGGTGGCCGGCATGTCGGCGCCGACCATCAGGCGGGAGGCGAAGTTGCCGGCGCCGCCGCTCGCCGGACTGGCGAAGATGCGGTTGGCTGCAACGGCCGAGAGGTCCGCCGCCGTGCCGCCGTAGACGAGCCCCACGGTGCCCCAGGACGGGGCACCGGCACCGCCGGAGAGGTAGGCCATGCCCGAGGTGCCGGCAGCCAGGGCGACGTAGGCGGTGCCGTTGTCGTAGAGGGTCTTGCCGGCAGCCGAGGGGGTCGGCGGAAGCTTGGCGCTCGCTGCCGGCAGAGCGGCGATGGCCGTGGTCGCGATCTCCTGTAGGGCGGCTTCGACCGTGGTGGCGGTGATGATGCCGCCGGTGTCGTAGATGCCGACGAGGCTGGCCCCTTTGTTAATAAGGACACTGGCCAGATCCGTCAGGGGCGCGATCCCCTCGACAATGACGTCGCCGAGACCGTCACCGGCCTCGAAGGCGGACCAGTTGTAGCTCAGGGACGCGGCCATGAGCTTAAAGATCTGGTTGAGGTCCCGACGGTCTCGGGCGCTGACGCTGATGGCCATGGGCGGCTCCTTGTGAAGCTACGGGGGGCGGGCCGAGCTTACTCCGCGGCGATGAAGTCGAAGATGTCGCCCGCCTGCCAGTTCGGTGACCCGCCGCCGGCGAGGGCCAGGGTGATCACGGCGCCGCTGAAGGTCACGGCCTCGTCCACTGCGCGCTTGATGCCGGTTGAGGCGTAGGAGTCCCAGTTCAGGCGGCTGATGGTGAAGGGCAGCTCGATCTGGAAGCTGGTGTAGGTCACCATGGCCGCGGTGATCGTGACGCGACCATGGACTCGGCGCTGGCCGGTCGTCGGGGCCTGGCCCGAGACGTTCACGTTGGCGCAGTTCCAGATGTCGGCGGCCTGGGTCAGGCCCTCGGCGAGAGTGACGCTGGTGGCCGCCGCCGACGCCAGCGGCACCGCGCCCTGCGTCTCCGACTGCCGGACGCGGATATGCGTGGCGTCCACGAGGTCGGCGTAGAGCTTGAGGGTGTGCGGCGTGGTGTGCGGCACGACGGTGGCGTCGGTAACGCCGTTGATGGCGTTGATGAGTGACGCCTGGGTGGCCGCGAGGCTGGTGCCGCGCTTCACCTGGGTGTAGGTCGTCGCGGCGATCAGGGTCGTCAGGAAGCGGAACTCGTGCCCGCCAATGGTGACCGTGTCGGTGTTGGCCGCGTCCACGCTGAACTTCAGGCGGGCGCTGGCGATGATGCCGTCGCTGTTCGTCTGGAGCTGCTCGCCGAAGTCGATGCCCGCCAGGGCGTCGTCGCGGTAAGCCCCGCCGGCCGCGCCGCGGAGGAGGGTTGTGAACAGGGTCTGGATGACCTGCTTGCTGTAGGACGTGAGCCGGGTCTGCGCCATAGCCGTGGAACTCCTTCTTGATCCCTAGATTAGGGGGCGTGGTTGGACAAGGATTTTGGCCGCCGTTACTACAAGCTCGCGATCAGACGATCCCAGTTGAAGCGCTCGCCCGGATCTCGGTCGCCTTTTACGTCGCAGCGCGCCCAGGGGGTCGCGTCGTAGTGACCGAGCAGGTGCTGGCGGTCAAGCGGCACCTGGTACTTGGCTCCCAGCCCGCGGAGCAGCTCGGCCAACGTCGCGTACTGGGCGTCGTGGAACTTGTCAGGCTGCGTGCGGCGCGGCTCCAGACACTCGATGCCGATGGAGCGGCCGTTCGGGCTCGCGCCGCTGATCAGATCGAGCGGGGAGCGCTCGCCCCACCGCTTCCGCCAGGTCTCGTAGCCGCTGAACGTCTCGGGCAGCGACTCATCGGAATCCTTCACGAACCGCGACCAGGTAGCCCAGCCCTTCTTGCATCGCTCCTCCCAAACGTCATTGAAGCCGACGTGGTAGGCGACTTGATCCTCGGACACGAACTGATAGGCGCCGCCCTCCCAGTCGATGAGATAGTGGGGGCCGAACTTCTTCTGGTAGTAGTCCAGTGCCTCATTGAGGCGGCTGGTCCCAGTAGTGTGGATCAGAAAACAAGACACCGGCTGCTTTCGCGTCGGGTGGTCGTGTCTGGAGGGGAGCTGTGTAAGTTTCATTAGAGCAGGTACCCGTCCTTCCACCTGGACCAGCGGATCGAGATCGCCCCCATATACAGGTAGGAATTGGCGTTCATGGCGCCTTGGCATCCCGCCTGGAAGCCCATCTCAGAGTAGCCAGAATCCCCCGTCGCCGCCGGCAAGTTGGTCGTGATGCTGCCGACGTATTCGCCGTCTATGAAGTAGCGCGCCGTACGGGTGCCTCCGGTGTAGTCGCTGCCGATGTACTCGATCCGGAACTTCTGCCACTGAGAACCGCCAGCAGAGACGGTGGTATTGGTGTTCGTCGAGGCGGACCCGCTGGTAGCTCCGATGATCCACTTGCCAGAATTGGCTGCGCTGTCGCGCTTGAAGTAGAGGCCGCGGGTACTGGAAGCCATACCGCCGTCAAAAGTCAACTCGCCTGAAGCGCCGGTCCCAATAGGCCCCATGTAGCTCAGAGAATCATTCCCCGTATTGCTGTAAGCGTCCCATTCCCAGATCACGATGGCCCGTGCGGACAGCATGAATTGGCTGTAGCGCATTTTAAGGTAGGCATAGTGTCCGCCCATCGTGCACGGGCCAGCTTGCCAGCTACGTCCTGGATAGTAATCAGGCAGAAAATTACCATTTCCAAGACTCGAAGGCGCTACTGTATTGACAGCGCCGCCATTCTCTATCTTGGTCCAGATGGCGTTTGTAGCATCCAGGACTGCTTCGGCCCATGCCGTTTCAATGCCGCTCCATCGCCCCGCTTCTGATCCCAGATGATCCCGTCCACCACCGACGTAACCGTATCTGTTTTTGTAGACAGCTAAGGGTGCGAAGACTAGCTGGGCTTCGTAGGTGTCGTCCAGGACGAAATTGCCGCCGCTGCTGTCGAAGGTGATGATTGCACCCGTCGCAGTGTCTGTCACGGTAGCAGCGGTTGTGGCCTCGACATCGTAGTCTCGACCACGGTTACGTGAGAGCTGATATTTTGCTGTCGCTACAGCACCGGCGAGCGTGATCTTGATCATGAAATCGACCGGAGCACCGCAAGCGCCGGAAAACGCCACCGTGCCTAGACCGGAACCCGTCTGCGTCACTGCTGTGTAGCCGGTCCCGGCATCGGTCAGAGACGGGGTCTGGAACCACCCGCCGGAAGTCGAAGCGACTTCTGGGGTCGCCGGGACCAAAGCATGGCGCGAGAGCAGGACCACGCCGACTGACGTGACGGTAGCGACGGAACTCTGCGCGCCGACTGGAAAGTAGGCGTCGCGAGCGAAGAGGGTGCTGCCCGTGCGCCACGCGATGATGAACCGGGTACCAGGCGAAGTGGGGCTTCCGAGTGTCTGGGTCACGCCCTTGACCGCGACCAGGGCGGTGCCGCCGGTGCGGTTGGCGGAGTAGTCCACGTCCACGTAGAGGCACTCGCCGTCAGCGAGATCGGTCAAGCCCGCCGAGTTGGAGGTCTGATCAGCGACGACGTTGTACCAGCCCGTCGAGTTCGGGAAGAGGAACTTGAGCCCCTTCCAGTGGAGGTTGGTCCCCGTCCACTCGAAATATTCGCCGTTGGTGAAAGCGGAGCCGCTGCGGACCAGCCGGACGTTGCGATCTGCCACCGACGAGTACCAGCGTTCGCCGCCACCGATTTCCCACAGCCGCGTCATCGTGGCGTCCATCCAATCCTTCAAGGACGTGATGGCCTTATCGCCGCCGGTGAAGACCTCGCCGGACGAGTTCTCGATCCGGCCGTCGGCCCATGGGTAGGCGTAGGTGTTGTTGGGGACGCTGCCGCCGCGGCCGAGCCGGAAGAGAGACTCTCGTGCGTCCTCGACGGAGGTCACGTTGTTCGACGTGTCGGTGACGACCTTGGCGAGAGCAGCGACCGACGGCGTGGTAGTGAAGTCGGTGGTGCTGATGAGGAAGACGTAGTCGAGGGTGCGGCCGAGCGGCACCGTCTTCGGTGACTCCTGTATGGTGTCCGCGTCGAGGAACTGGGCCGTGTCGGAGGTGGTGTCGTCGGCGGAGCGCCGCAGGTCCACGCCCACGTAGTTGGTCGTGTTGGCAGTGAAGCTGCCGCTGACCTTGGCATTCGTCGGGGAGAGGCGCTCGACCGCGCGGCCCGTGGGCACGTTGAAGATGGTGCCGCTCTCGCTGGCGTTGTAGTGGAAGATGACGGAGTCCGCGACCACAACCTGGAGCCCGGACGCCGCGGCGCCGATGGCTCCGGGGATGGCGATCTTGAAGCCCTGGACGATGTAGGAGCGGGCGCCGCACATTGCGAGGCCCACGAGCACGTCGAAGTCGGCGCAGATGGCCGATTCAATGCTTCGGACGTGCGGAACGTCCAATCGCTCCTGACCAAGTGCGTTAAATTGACGGAGTACGGCCATACACGGAAGATTAGCCTGGTGTTATACCTCCCCAGATGCTGAGGTTGACCGCACTCCTCGCTCTCTTGCTGGCCCTGCCAGTTGCCCTGGCTTGCGTTTGCTACAAGCCTGATGGGCACGGGGTCAACGTAGAGTTGGAGCCTGCCCCTGAGCGGTTCTCGGCCCCCACGATCTGCCCGCAGCGAATTTCACCGAGGGAGGCTGGGCGAGACGTTGCTCCAGCCATGGCATCCTCGGTGCCGGCTGTGGTGCGGTACGCGGGAGAGGCGGTGGTTCACGACGCCGATGCCGCCTCTGTATTGCATAGCTACATACTAGAAAACGGATGGGACCCGAACCCGCCATTCAAGTAACTGTCAGGGCTACTGCCGGTAGTAGGGCGCCGGCAGGCCCAGATGTTTAAATGTATAGAAAGGGCTGTCCGGTAAGACCGGCGGCCCTTAGGACGCGCTCCTGGTCGTTTCGTTGTTCCAGGTCAGCCCCTCGAAAGTCATAGTCCCCTCCAGCCTCCCTCGGGCGTTCACCTGCCAGCTCTGCTCCCCGATCATGCAACCGTCTGCGCGGAAGAGTAGGAGCTGGGTCACCCGCTCCAACAGCGCGATCGTCGCGTACTTTTCGCGGGTGAGGTCCTCGTACTGAGCAGCGACCCCGAGTCCCTCCACACCCCCATCACCGGCGGAGCGCAGGAGCGACACCGAGCCCTGGACCTTGGTGGTGGTCGGTGCCAGCTCGTAGGGCTCCGACGAGTCGAGGCCGTAGATGGCCTTCCGGGGAGTCATGGATCGATAACTGAACGCTGTGCACTGCCCGACCTTGCGGCCATTGAAATACACGAAGATCCGGGCGCCGGTGACGAGAAGAGACCTGGGCACGCCGGGAAGATTGACAGCGGCGCCGCTGCCTGTTATTCTTTTCGCGGAGGAACCGTCATGACACCAGCAGAAGTCGTAGAGGACCTGAACGAGAGGATGTACGAGATACTTTCAGACGAGTACGGGAAGACTTCAGCTTTCGTCTACTCGGACTCCGGACACTACAAGGCCATTGACTTCGGGGACGTGACCTTGTGGGACGACGAGGATATGCGCAACGAAGACGAGAACGGCAAGGAGATCGAGCTTCGACAGTTCGTCTTCGACGCCTTCCAGGCGCATCTCGGCCGCCTGGCTCGGCTTCAAGCGATGGTCTTGTCCGATTCCGCGTGCGAGCACCGGCGGTCGCTGAGCCTCGTGCCATGAGGCCGCGTGTGCTCTTCGTGCTGGGGCCGCCGGGGGTCGGGAAGACCACCCTCGTGCGCGGGCTCATGGACTTCGACACGCTCCTCGCCAAGGATGTCACGCTCACCCCGAAGCTGAAGTGGACGGTGACACCGAACGTGCTCGCGGCCGGCCACTACACTGGCGACACCTTCGACGGTGCCGACACCGTCGGCTACAACATGGCCAACGCCACCCTCGACTACTGGCACGAGAACTTCTTCGACAAGCCGCTGACGATCCTGGATGGCGACCGCTTCTCCCATGCGAAGGTGGTCGAGAAGCTCCGCGCCTGGGGGCGCGAGCCCGAGGGGCTCCTACTCGAAGCGGATGGGCGCTGGTTGGCGCAGCGCCGCGCGGCGCGCGGCTCAAAGCAGAACGAGATCTGGGTGCGTGGCCGAACGACCAAGGCCAGGAACTTCGCGCGCTTCATCAACGCCCACACCATCGACACCAGCGACTACACGCCAGCCGGCGTCCTGCTCGTGGCGCGCTGCAAGCTCAACCCGCCGGCGCCGGAGCCCGTGCTCGGGCCGGCGCCCGACGAAAGCAGCATGGAGACCGACCCCTTCTGCCGTTGCCCCTACGGGGCCTAGTCGTCAGCGCCCCAGATCTGGATCTTGTCCGGCTTCTTGTCTGCGTCCACCGAGCGCCCCTCACCACCCAGGCCCCGATCGCCGGGGTAGACGATGGTCTTCTCGACCGGCATGCCGGCCGCCAGGACCTCGTCCACCTTCTGGGACGCCGCAGCGACGCCGGCGTTGGATGCCGTGATGTAGAGCGCTCCGGCCGCCTTGACGTTCGCCGGCATCCACGCGCCCTTCTGCTTCAGCAAGCAGACCTTGGTCCCCGACGCCAGGTCCTTCGGGAAGACGTAAGTGTAGTCGATCTTGATCCGGGTCCCGCTCAGGCGCCCGTGGTAGCGCACCGGGAAGGTCGCGCGGGCGGTACCGAAGGCCAGGACCAGCCAACCGTCCTGATCCGGGAAGACTGTCGCATCGGTGACGTCGAGGTAGGTGTAGGAATGCCCAGCGGCCACCGTCTGATTGAGCGTGGTTTCCTGGGCGGTCACCGCCGGCCCCGAGGTCGGATCGAAGAGATGCGGCCCGAGCAGCGTCTGGCTCTGGGCCGCCATGGCGCTCGCGGCGGTGCCGCTAGCGACGGTGCGGTCCGCGCGGCTGGGCGTCTGGTACTGGAGAGAGTTGCCGCTTGGTACCGCCGTGATAGGGAAGATCCCGTTGAGGCCGCCGGCGAAGAAGCGATCGGCAGCCGGCACCAGCAGGCGCGAGCCTGCCTGGACCACGGCGCTGCCATTGACACCACCAGCGGCGAGCACAGTACCGTTACTCAGCACCACGGGCTCGGCGAGATCGCGGATGGCATCCAACACCGCCGGAGAGGTGCTCCAGCGCATTGTTGGTAGATCTAGGACCTCGGTGGTAGTCGCACCGCCGCCGGTGACCATGATTTGATTGCGTGCAGGCAGATAAGCCACGGTAGGGGAGCTACGGGCGGTTGCAAGCCGGCCGGCCGGTGACCATAGCCCCAGGCGAGCGTCCCAGATTTCGCATTCTTGAATCGCGAATGGGGTAGTTGGCTGTGATGGAATGTACCCCGTCCCGCCGATCACCAGTACCCGGCCGTCTGGGAGCAGAATCGCGGCGTGTCCGTACCTGGCCCAGGACATGTGTCCAGAAGCGCTCCAAGCGTTCCCTCCGGGGCTGTAGACCTCGACCTGGTGCAAGGGGACGCCTGCGCCCGTGCTCCCGCCACAGACCAGCACGGACCCGTTCTGGAGGGTGGTCGCGGTGTGCTTGCCGCGGGCAGTCGCCATAGAAGCACGAGCCGTCCATGTGTTCAGGTCGGAGTTGTAGCGCTCCGATGTGGCGGTCACAGCCGCTGCCGCGGTGTAGCCGCCACAGACAAAGGGGTTACCGTCGGCCAGCAGGCACATAGCCTGCCAGAATCGGGCGGTATTAAGGGCGGTGGCGGCGGCCCAGATTCCGGTGGTCGCAGCGACGGGTGTGTAGAGATAGGCGGTGTTGAGGGCGGCGGCACCATCCCAACCGCCGGCGACCAGGACTTTGCCATGAGCCGACAGTTCGGCGATCCGGATGGTGCGGTGGCGCGAGAGCGCAGCGGGCAGCACGGTGTCGGTGGTCCAAGTGTACTGATATTGGGTCTCACCGCCGACGAGCGTTGTCGTCGCTGTGATCGTCAGGAGTTCGCAGACGTCGAGCTGCGCCGCCCCCGAGTACCCGGCCACCAGCAATGCGCGGCCATCGGCCAGGAGCGTGGCGGAGTGATCGCGCCGCGCCTGCGCGTTCTTGAGGGGCGCCCAGATCGAGGCGTGCGAAGCCGCGGTCTTGAGCGGCGGGCCGACCAGGTCTCCAGCGGTGGTGGTCGGCAGCGTGGTGCTGCCGACGGCACCGAGGATCTCGACCTGCTGACCTACGGTAAGACCGTGGGCCGTAGCACCAAGCGTGACGACACCACCCTGTGCTCGTGTGAGACTGGTCACGGTCAGCTCTCGCGCCGCAGTAAGGTAGGCGGCCGAGAGGTAAGCGCGGGTCACGGCCTGGCTGGTGGCCGGCAGGCTGACCTTCGTGGTGCCGCCCGTTTGCTCGACGGTGACTCCGCCGTTCTGGCGGTGTACGGTCTGACGACTTGGCCGGAAATAGAAGAGGCTTACGTCGGCCACTTGCGCGAGGCCGGCCTGAGCTACCGCGCTGACGTTGGCGACCTCAAAATACTGCGTCAGTACGCCCGCCGGGTACGCCTGGTAGACGTCGAGTACGGTGAAGGTGCCGCGGTTTGCCGCGTTGAACTCGCTGCCGTAGATGGTGACGTAGTCGTTCTGGCGAACGAGGCTCAGGTCGAGGCCGTTGGCACCGGCCGCGGTGAAGCGCATGCGCCCGTCGGCGGCAAGCACCGTGATGTCCCAGGTTGGGAGCGCACCGACGAGAGAGTTGTAGGCGGCCACGCGATCTGGGAACTGGAGGACGTTTTGCGCCCGCCCGCCCTGCACCCGAACGCTGGACGCCAGGCCACGGCTGCTGGAGTAGATCTTAACATACTCGCTGAGCGTGGCGGCATCGGTCCAGGCCAGGGCGTAGGCCGGCACTTGGTTCGTCTGGAAGGAGCGCGTGATGGCGCCAGCGGCCTCGACGGCCGACGCCTGGGTGATGAGGTGGAAGTCGGCGGCGTTGAAGATGACCGTGCCGACCGTCTTCTCGTCGATGAGGATGGTCAGGTCGTCCAGGTCCGTGAGCGCGAAGGGCGCCGCGAGTGCCGTGCTCGCCCATGCGTGGAGCGCGTCCTCACCGTAGAAGATCTCCAGGAGTTCCAAGAGGATCTCCTGCGTCAGCTTGCCGGACGTCAGCAGGACTGCCAGGCGACGGAACAGGTCGTCGGACATGCCGACGCCAACGGGCCGGAGGACGCCGCTGTCCCCGCCCTTGCGGTCCAGGTACCGTCCGCCGGCCGACGAGAGGAATAGCTGGTCGAAGGCGCTCTCGGCGTTGTCCCAGTTCTTCTGATCCGCCAGCGCGATGGCGGCGAGGAGCGCATCCCAGGCGCGCCCGGTCAGCGCTGGGTTCATGTGGCGCCGGAGCAGGTCCTCCGCTGTTTCGTCCTTGTTGCCCTCGACCACGTCGGCGGCGAGGGTCGTGACCAGGACCGAGGCGCTGGTGACGCCCAGCGCTTCCCCGAAGGTGGTCTGGACGTTGGCAACGGTGACGGTCCAGGTACCAGGCAGGAGCTGGCCGGAGAGCCAAAGCTCGACGCTGGCCGGGTCGCCCGAGACCCGATTGACCACTGCTACCGAGACGACGCCTGGTCCGGAGACGATGTAGGAGGTCCGGTTGAGAGCATCGGTCACGCCCTGCGGATCTGCCATCAATGGGAAGAGGGTGAAAGTCACCCGCACCCTCGACATCGAGAGTTGCGAGACGGCAGAAACGCTAAAGGTGCGGCTCACAGCTCGAAGATTGCACCGCGCTATTGCTGAGCATGAGTGACACATCGACCATTCCAGAGAGGCTGGCACAGCTCTGCGAGCTGCACGGCATCGACCCCAAGAAGATCCAGGACGTCATGGCCGAGCCCCAGCAAGCGGGCGAGCCCTACATCGTCCGCTACGAAGACAGCTATGCCACCATCGACGAGGAGGACGGTGAGAACGAGCTACCCACCTACCAGGATGTGCTGAACCACAGCCTTGCCCTGGCGCTGGACACGAAGCTCTTGGCGGCCGTGGCGACTACGGCGCCGTGTGCCGACTGCAACGGGACCGGCCGCTACTTCGATGCTAGCCATGGTTCGTCCCGTCGCTGCGAACATGGGGCCCATGCCGGCAAGATCAGTATCGGCCCGTCGGTCAAGGTCCGCGGCAACGTGGACGAGATCGTGGTCTTCAAGGCGCCGCCGCAGTTCATCACCGACCAGCGGTGGTTGGACCTCATCCGTTCGCGCCTGCCCGGCGCCCTCGTGGTGGAGCTGAACGCCCACGCCCTCATCGACGAGAAGACGAAGCGGAGCTGGGCGATCCAACCCCTCGGCGACGATGGCCAGCGAGAGGTCACGACTATCGAGGCACCGCTCGGCTACCTCGGCCGGCGCGGCGAGTTCATCTTCATCTCGGCGCCCACCCCAAAGAAAGGGACGTGGCAGAAGCTCCTGCACGCGCAGCTCCTCGCCGCCATGGAGATCGGACAAATCAAGGACGGCGGCGTCATCCCGGTCGTCCTCGATGCCAAAGTCCAGGTCTGCCGGCTGGTCGGGGATGTTTCATGAGCGGTCTCGGTGCGCCGACTGTTGCTTGGGACGCTGACGGTATCATCCACGATCTCATCTCGTCGTGCTTAATGGTCTGGAACCGGGAGACGGGCCGGACTGACTCGATGGAGGATATCAACGACTTCTACATCGAGAAGGCGCTCAACCTCTCGAAGGACGAGAGCGACCACTTCCACGGCATCTTCGAGCGCCCCGGCCTCTTCGAGGACCTCGCCCTCTTCGACGGCGCTCCGGAGGCCATGAAGGAGCTGCACGATTCCGGGCACGACGTCATCATCGTCTCGGCGCCCTCCGGCCCCGAGTCGGCGCGCGGCAAGCTGCGCGCCTTCGCCCGCCAGATCCCTTGGCTGAGCCGCAAGAAGATCGTGCTCATGCACGAGAAGTGGCGCATCAACGCCGACTTCTGGGTCGATGACGCGAGCCATAGCATCAGCGAGATCCGGAAGCACCAACCCCACGCCATCACCCTGGGCCTGGAGCAGCCCTGGAACCGCCACCTAGCTCACCTATGGCATCTTCTCGCCACCGACTACCGCCGGCCGCGGGACGCCTTCCGGAATATCACCGACATCGTCCGTACTTTCAGTGGTCGGTAAGATGCGCGTTTACTTTGTAGGCAGCCATTCCACAGGAAAGACGACCCTCGCTCGCGCCGTCTCCAAGCAGTTCGGCCTCCCGCTCATCACCGAGGTCGCTCGCGGCGTATTGGCGGAGTTAGAGATCAACTTCAACACGCTCCGCACCGACATCGACATGGTCGCCCGGTACCAACGTAAGGTCTTCGAGCGCCAAGTCGCCACGGAGCGCCTTCAACAGGCCGGCTTCGTCTCGGACCGGGCCTTCGATAACCTGGCCTACGCCGCCGAACACAGCAACATCCTGCCCGACATGGTGCTCACCCAGGAGTTCATCAAGTATGTCGAGACCATCCGTCAGCAGGGTATTGTCTTCTTCGTCCGGCCACACCCGAACCTGATCACCGAGGACGGTACCCGTGCCGGCGCCGACCACGACTCGATCCTCCGTATCGATGGCATGGTGAAGCTCCTGCTCATCATGAACCGCGTCGAGCACTTCAATATCCGCGGCGAGAACTTCCAGGAGCGCTTCAACGACGTCATGCTGATCTTGAAGATCGTCGCCGGCCGGCCGGCGAGACTCAAATTTTAGCTTGACCCACCGCGCCCGCCTGCTATAATTCTCATATGGCACGCCCCTACAAGGAAAATCGGATCCCGAAGCGCCGCGGCCAGATCACCGCCGAGGGCCGCGGCGGTGCCTTCCGCTCGCCCGAGGCTGAGGCGAAGTCCGCGGCCCTGGCGGCGCTCAACACCCTTGGCGAATGCACCCTCGCCCAGGTCCTGGGCTTCATGCAGGGCTACGGGCTGGAGGCGGCGCCCGATGAACGGGGCGTCCAGACGGCACTCAACACCCTAGTTGCCGACTGTAAGGCGACCATCAATGGCTCGAAGTGGAGGACGGCATGAGAGATCCAACGACAGCCAGTGCGGGCGCTGGCGAGACCTGCTATGAATGCGGCCGACGGCACCCCGGCGATGCCGTGGAGCTGGCCGAGACCTTCGACATGCCGGGCATCAACTTCCTCCAGCGCCGCTGTTGGATGTCCACCGACGAGTCCGAGCTGGTCGCCACGGCGCGCCGACTGCTCGATCCCAAGACCGTGGTCGAGACCGCCCGCAAGCTCAAGCTGCGCCTCGGTCCCGACGGTATCGATGCCACGATCCGCGCCCACAAGGTCTTCCAAGCTGTGTGGGATGTGCTCCGTAAGGTCCTACCTCTCGCGTGGGAGGAGAGCGACCAAGGGTACGGCTGGAAGTGCGGGGTCTGTGCCCGCGCCAAACGGCCCATCCCCGGAGTCAATGGCGACCAGGGCGATGCCTGGGCGAAGTTCGTCCAGGAGTACGTCGGCGAGAGCGAGAAGGAGGACGGCGATGAGCAGCCTGTTTGAACACAGCCAGATCGAGCTGGAACGGGCCCGCACCCTCGACCGGCTCCGCTGCCAGAACGGCGGCACGCTGCGCTTCGTGGCGAGCCACGCGATGGACTCCGGCGGCCCGCGCGTCCTGCCGCTCATGAAGATTGGGCAGGACCGGGACGGCGATATCTACGTGACCGCCGATGGGCAGCTCTCGCCATACCGTCAGGTTAGCCTGAATTTGTCGCGCCTAGATCGGGCTGGACTGACCGAGCTGCTGATTGAGGCGCGGCGGGCGCGGCGGATCGCTGAGCGACAGCGTGGGGAGCGGACCACCTTCTACCATCAGGGGGTGCGGTACCGCACCGACTTCTCCGGTGCCTCGCTGGACCGGGAGGTATTAGACCCCTCGGGTGCTACGGCACCGTGGTGGACCCCGGAACCGGAGTGGTCACCGGAGCTGACGGCGGCAGCGCGGCAAGCGGCGAGTTGACCCGCTCCTCCGGCTGGGCCGCCCCCGGCAGCTTCAGCTCGAAGCCCCACACTGTCCCAACGTTCTTGAAGGTGGTGAAGGCCACCCTTCCCCACACCCTCCACCAGAACGGCAACCTACCCTCGTCGGACAGTGGCTTCTCCTTGCCGGCCACCAGGATGCTGGGGATGGTCACCGCGCAGGTCACCGCGAGAGTGCCGAGCAACTCGACCGCGTGAGCGGCCAGCCAAATACCAAGTGCTGTCAAGCCCAACCGTAAAGGTTAGGGCTGACGGACGCGGTACAGAGCCTCGTCCGTGACCTTGTGGAGGACATCGAAGTCGATGGCGAGGCGCACCGGCGCGATCTCGGCGTGTCCGTCGGCGTCTAGGCGGGTCTTGTACTGGCAGATGAAGAGGGATCCCGCCAGAACCGGGGCCACGCCGGCGGCGAGCCGCGCGGCTCGCGCTTCCTGGTTGCCGTGATCCGGATTGTCTTCCCAGATCTCGACCCACTTCTCTTCGGTGTCTAGGGCCAACACCTTCCGTAGCTCCTCTCCCGTGTCGATCTGGACCACCTTGAGGCAGCGCTCCTCAGGCTTCAGCTCGCTGGCAATAAGTCTTGGCATAGCCTCAAGATTAAATCTCTTGACTCCACCCGGCGGTGGTGTATATTTCCAGATATAGGAGGTATCTATGACTCACACCCCGCTAGACGTCGATGACCCGCGGCTGGACGCCCTGGAGATGGTGGATCCCGAGCTAGCCTCGGAGATCGAAGACATGACCGACCCCGTGGTGCGGGAGCGCGCCCTGCGGAGCGCGATGGATGCCAGCGGCCCCGACCCCCTCTTCGAGGAGGCCGGCATACAGAGCTGGCTGGCCGCGTCGGCCACTACGCTAGTACCTACGGGCGACGAGCTGTTTGACCTGTAGCTTGCGCTATATCGAGCAGGAGAAACGATGGACCAGCAAACACAGAACGTCATCACCAGCGAACGTCGCCCGTCCGGCATGCCCTGGGCGAACCGCAAGGCGAAGTTCCGCCGCGACTTCGACGCCGAGACCTTCATCACCCTACGTGGCGCTGCCAAGGTCGCCTTCGATATCGACGTTCCAACGACAGTCACCGACAACACCGCGCTGGTGACCTGGCTGTGCGGACAGGTCAAGTCCATGCACGCCGAGCGCGACGACCGCCAGAGCGCCCTGGAGCTGCTCATGAAGGGCCGCGACGAGGCCAACGTGGCGCTCCAGCGCGCCCTGGAGGAGATCGACCCGCCGAAATCCAACGGCAAGGGCGAGATGGTCAAGCGCTTCACCGGGCCGGTGTTCTTCGCCACCGCCGCAGCGCTGCGGGCCCTCCGTATCGAGGCAGTCGAAGCGACCGCCGACAAGATCCGCGTGATGTCCGCCCTCTCGAAGCAGGGTCTGGTCGTCCGCGACGGCGACGTGATCGGCATGAGCACCCTGCGGGACGTCATCGCCGGCGAAATCCGCGCCGGGGTGCTGGTCGAGATCGCCCGCCAGGAGTGCGACACCCTCACGAAGCTCCTGTGGGAGGAGGCGATGCCGGCGATGAATTGGCTGGCCGCCAACACCGGCTTCAACCTCGGGCTCATCGGCCGCACCCGCGGCGACTTCACGCACGCGCTGCGGCGCATCCGTGACTTGCTGGAACTGAAGATCAAGGCGATCCACAAGGGGCTGGAGGACGGCCGCAACAAAGCCGCCTTCGAGCTGGGCGGAGTCAAGAAAGAGCGCGACGGCGCCGAGGCACGGGCGGAGTCCCTGGAGCAGGAGCTGGAGACCGTGAAGCGCGAGGCCGTGGGCTGGAAGCAGGCGGCGTTGGGTGCCGAACAACACCCGTTCCGGAACCTCTGGAACCGCGTCCTCGACAAGCTCTGCAACGACGACACCGAGTCCACCGGGCCCGCCTAGTTCCGGCCGGCGGTAGCTCCCACGCATTTCCCGCTTGACTCCCCGATCGCAGTCTGGCATCCTGATCCCAGGAGGCCATGATGTTATACAGCATGCTCGACTTGCCACCAGCCCCAGCCGAGCCGGAGCCCATGTCCGACTTCATCGTCATCAACAACGGCTCCACGATCAGCTTTATGTGTCTGACCGACGCAGCGCGCTCCTGGTGCCAGGAGCATCTGCCGGACGATTGCCCAATGATGGGCGCTGACACCTACGTTGTCGAGGTCAACTATGCCAGAGACATCCAAAATGGCATGGAGTCCAACGGTCTCACGTTCGTGTAAACCACGGCCCGCACAGATGCCGTCTGCGCCCCGCCACCAAGCGACCGCATCTCCCACACACCCCTCGCATCTGCCACCAGCGCCCGCCGTAGCCGGCGAACAATCCAATCAGCAGCGCGACTAGGGCCTCCATTACTGGGGAGATTTAGGCTCGGGCCGTTATGCACGAGCATGAGCGACCGCAGAACCTGGAAAGACCTCATCTTCGATCTGCTGCCCGCGCAACCCTCGACGCTGACGAGCATTTATACACTCGTCGCCAACGTGCTCGGCATCGTGCCGCCACTGCCGCCCAACCGCCAGGCCAAGGTCCGGCAGGTGCTCCAGCGGCTCCGCGATGACAAGAAGGCGCGGCACTGGGCCGGGGGGCTCTGGGCGAGCGCCCAGACGCAGGCGCTGTGTAAGTGCGGTGCGTCGCTGCCGTGGACCATCGACGTTGTGGGAGTCGGGCCGATGGCTTACGCTTGCACCTGCGCCCGATCCTACGTCTGGACAGGCCCGCTGGAGGAGCGGCGCCTGATCGAGGCGATGAAGCCTCAGGATGATGGGCGCCCTACGGAACGACGCCTTTTGCTCTTTGCTCTTCTTGACACCAACGGTATCGACCGTGATCCCCTTGATCTTGTCGCCGGGCTCTATGGCTACGAGCTGTCTGTCATCCAGAAGGAGACGGTGGCCGCCCGCCTGGGCGATATACGAGCAGACGCGGTGGTGATCATGACGGGCGGTATCTCCCACCAGCTCGGCGGTCACGGCCGCCGCATCGCCAAGGAGGCCGGTGCCCCCATAGAACTGATCCACTCGGGCTTCTCGGTCACTGGCCTCAGCCAGGCGCTTGGGGCCATCGAGCGGGCCGGGGACCCGCGCTGCGGAATAAAATGATCCGCTATTCTTGGCGGAGGTCGCCCATGGGATATCTGCATATCAACAACCTATATCGTGACCAGCGCATCCTGCTCTTTCGTCGGTGCTTCGCCATGGAGAAGGTCCACGGCACCAGCGCTCATCTCTCCTGCTCGTCGGGGGAGCTGAAGTTCTTCTCCGGCGGAGAGTCCCACGAGCGCTTCGTTGCCCTCTTCAATCACGACCATCTCAAGGCCGGCTTCGAGCTGCTCGGACACCCAGCAGTCGTCGTTTATGGCGAGGCGTATGGCGGGAAGCAGCAAGGGATGTCGAGGACATATGGCCCCGAGCTGCGCTTCATCGTCTTCGATGTCCAGATCGGGGACTCGTGGCTCGACGTTCCGCGGATGGACGCAGTTGCCCGCGGTCTCGGTCTCGACGTCGTGCCGTGGCGAGAGGTCTCGACCGATCTCTCGGTCCTCGACGCCGAGCGCGACCGCCCTTCCGAGGTCGCGGCGCAGCGGGGCATGGGCGACGACAAGAAGCGTGAAGGGGTGGTGCTACGGCCTCTGATCGAGCTGATCGCCAACAACGGCGAGCGGATCATCACGAAGCACAAGCGGGACGAATTTCGCGAGCGGGCGACCCCGCAAAAGGTGATCGACCCGGCGCAGCTCCAGGTGCTCGCCGCGGCCGAGGCCATCGCCAACGAGTGGGTCACCGACATGCGACTCACCCACGTCCTTCAGCGCCTTGCGGCGTCCATGACGATCGACATCACGGTGACCCTCAAGGTCATTGAAGCCATGGTGGAGGACGTTTATCGCGAGGCCGCCGGCGAGATCGTGGAGTCGAAGGAGGCCCGAACCCGCATTTGTCAGCGGACCGCCCAGCTCTTCAAGACACGGTTGCAGGGCGCGGTCGCGGGATAACGGATCCAGAAGTGGACGGGAATTCTGCCCTGTCCCAGCCCGTGCTGAAAATCCTCATCCATCCCAGATTATTCTTGACCAGCGCGGCCGGGATCTGATAGTCTTCGGCCAGACCGAGCTGAACGCCCTGCTCAAGTGATTTATACGTTATACGTCCCCAACCGGAGATGGAGGAGAAGATGAGACACGCATGGTTGCTCGCCCTGGCCCTGTCGCTCGCGCCCCTGGTGGCGCAGGCTCAATCGCCCACACCCGCCTTCGATAGGGCGGAGCACGTCTACGTCACGCCGACCGGCTGGACGGACATCCCCACTATCACCAACGACAACCTGACGGAACTGCGGGCCCGCGCTGGGCAGCAGCTCAAGTACCCATTCTACGTGGTGATCATCCGCGACCTGAACTGCGGCCCCGACGTCACTGACGACTGTATGGACCAGACCATTGAGGGTATTGCCCAGACCTGGGTCGGCCAGGGCTTCAACACCGGCACCAGTCAGCTCTTTATGCTCGCCCCGAACGCGCGCAAGTTCCGGCTGCATGTCGGCGATAACTACCGACCCGGCGGCGTCACCTATGATGCCTATCTACCGATCTTCAAGGCAAATGCCTCCTCGGGCGCCGTGAAGACCCCAGCCACCGGAATCCTCGCCGTCATGGACGCCGTGGACGCCGATATCGCCGAGAAGGGCGACCCCGCCGTGCTCGCAGCGAAGGCCCTGGCCGTGAAGGAGCGCGAGCGCCGCACTGCGATCGTCGGGCTCCAAGGCGAGCTGAGCGCCATGATCGCCCGGCTCCAGGCGCTGGGCAAGGACCCTATCGCCACCGCCGCTGACCAGGCTGAGATCGCCGTGCTCGTGCGCGATGCCACACCGATGACTGGCATCAGCGACCCAACCATGGACGACATGGTCCGGATGCACGCTGCGCTCGACCAGATGCGTCCCGTCGAGAACAAGCTCCAGGCGCAGGTAGATGTCAGGGTCTCGGCGGCGACCTGGGCGTTCCTCTGGCGGATGCTGATGTGGGCCTCGATCCTCGGCGCCATCGCGCTCGCGCTCCGCGCCGCGGCGGAGCGACGCGCTCGGAGCGTCCAGCTCCGGCTGGAGTTCCAAGGGCGGGTCACGTACTGGGACGCGGTCCTCGGGGATATTAAATCCCGTGGCGACGACTTTGTGATCCAGTCCGACGCGCTCAGTCAGTACGGCGGCCAGACCCGTGTACTCGTGGACGACCTCGCCCAGCTCGTCGGCCACCTGCACCTGATGGTGGACGCCCAGGAGAAGAACGTCCGCGACGCCGAGCTGCTCGTGCGCGGCGCCGGGATGTTCAGCATCGCCCCCTACGAGGCTGCGCTGGCCCAGATCGACACGACCTTCACCCACAGCGTCATCGCCAGCGACGGTTCGCCGTTCGCTGGGACCACCGAGATGGAGATCAATCCCTCCACCTTCGTGCAGCTCCGCGAGGAGCGCTTTGCTGAAGCCCGTGAGATCTGGACGCAACTCCAGTACGCCACCACCATGAAGAACTCGCCGGCGCCGGAGGCCCTGAACGACCCCGATTTCAAGGACCTCCTGCTCGTTGCCCAGCGGTCCTCCGTCTTCGTCGTGCCCGAGTGGTACTCCCAGCACACCGCGGCGCAGGGCCAGGGCGCGCTGCTTGCCGCTGACCAAATCCGGGTCGCTGACCTCGTCGCCTACGCGACGCTGGTGACAAAGAAGCGCGAGGTCAACGCCCGTGTCAAGAGCAACCTCCAGCGCCTGATGAAGCTGATCCAGGTCGCGGAGCGCTGCTGCGCTGACGACTTCGACAAGCCGGGCACCGACGCCACGATCATCGACAGCGCGGAGCACGACCCGGAGACCACCTTCCGCTCGCTGAACAGCGCCAAGTCCGCGCTGACGACATTCATCGGCGAGGTCGTTCAGGGCGCCAGCTTCGGTGACGTTCTCGACAAGGTCGAGACCCAGATCAAGCATATCGCCATGCTCCGCGCCAAGCTGGAGAACCAGGTCGAGGCCCTGATCGAGGGGCCGAAGCTGGGCCGCGAGGCGCTCGGCGCCGCCTACGACATCCGCAACGATGCCCGCGGCTCCATCGAGCGGGCCGGCGGGGCCCGCGCCGCCGCCCTGACTGTGCATCAGAACGTCCCGGTCATGTCGGCGACCGCCCAGGGCGCCATGCTCTACGGCATCCGCAAGCTGGAAGACGCCGAGAAGGCCCTTGGCGAGGGCAAGGCGCTGTTGGCCGTTCGGCTGGCCCAGGAGGCCCAGAAGGCGTTCCTGGGCGCCCGCTCGGACGCCCAGGGCCTTCTGCGGGCCATCCAGGACCTGGACACCGCGAAGGCCGCCTATGAGCGCCGGCTCCACGAGCTGCCGGCCATCGAGGCGCGGGCGCGGGCGCGCGTGGGCAAGATCCGAAGCAGCAGTCGGCGCGGGCGCTTCCACACCCCGGACGCGGTCCCGGTCGTGACCGAGGGCCCGGTGGACTACCTCGCGCTTGATCGCCAGGCGCGCCAGACCGAAGAGGCGTGGAGTAAGGTCGAGACGCAAGCGACGTTGGCCGCAAAGGAGGAGTCCAGCAGCTCGTCTCGCTTCTCGTCGGGCAGCGACGACAACAGCCCCTCGCCCTCGCCCTTCTCCGGCGGCGGCAACGACGGCGGTGGGGGCACCCCGTCCTTCTCCGGCGGCGGCGACTACTAGTGGAGAGCGGCGCTATAAACGCTCAGGAGGGTCCGGGTCATGTCGATAACAAGAGTTTTTCTTCATCAAGTCACGCGCTTCGGGGTCAAGCTCGCCAAGCTCGGCTTGTTCTCGATGGGGCAGTCCTTCACGGGCCCTTGTGGGCATCAGCTCACCGTCACCAAGGGGCTGTGGGGGTCCGACTGCAAGACCTGCGGGATAAACATCGAGGTCTCCGAGGTCCAGGCCATGTACTTCTCGGCGACGGACTACGCCCGGCGGCAAGAGGACCACGCCCGGTACCCGCGGATGGAGCGCCCCGCTGCTGGACGGCAAGCCGATCAGCACCAAGAGCGGGAAGTCGAGCTGGCCCAGCGCAGGCGCCGCCCAGAACGCGCTCAACGAGCACCTGCAACACTTCTACTACGGGGCCTTCGCCCACGGCAACTGGCGCAACCCCAAAGGGCCGTTCGCTTGGCTCGCTGAGCTTAATGGCGATCACGGCCAGAAGTTCGACCTCGGCGCCGTCCGCCTGGCCCTGCTCGCTTCGGACAGGCTGCGGGTGGTGCCTCTCACCGACATCACCGGAGGAAGCACATGAAGAAGGGCAGATCGGGCAAGAAGAACCTCGGCCTCACTCGCAACCAGCGGCGGAAGCAGGAGTATGCCGCCAAGGCGGCGGCCGAGGCCACGGAACGGCGGCGCAGCGGTGCCGTCGGCAAGCACGCCCGCGACACGAAGTCCGTGCGGCTCGTCGGCAGCGCCATCCATCAGCGGCCCTGCGGCAACCACGCCTGCGAGCCCTGCCGCGACATGGCCGCGCCGAAGTTCCCCGGCCGACTCTTCGGGCTGGAGCGCATCCGCACCGAGGAGGAGGCGCAGGCCCGTGGGCTCACCTGGGCCAACGGCGTCGTTTCCGCTTGACCGCCGCCGGCCAGATCTGGTAGACTGGCCGCATGGCAAATCCAACCGACCTCCCCGTCTGTAAGCTCATCTTTATCGTCGGGACCGACACGGCCCAGGTCGATGCGGCCCGCTACAACCTCGTGCGCGTCCACGGCGCCCTCGACCCCATGGGGTTCAAGGCCACCGTGGTCGAGGGTCGCACGATACTCTTCGTCGAGCACCCGGTGTGTGCCGAGCACCCCCGCGATCAGGCGAAGTGGCTGCGTAGCGAGCTGGCTGTTTTGATGGCGCCGGAGGCCCAGACCGCGTCGATGGTCATCCGCACCCACAGCGAGGTGTTGATCAACCTCGCCGGCGAGCTGATCGAGGACGCCCAGGTCCTTACCAAGGCCGATGTCGCTGTGGTGTTCTGCGAGGACGGAGAGACCCGTGTATGTCGTTTCGACGAGCGTGGATACGTCCAGAACTGGCCCGTCGGCTACTTCTCGCCGTGATTCTGCTATTCTCTCACATGATCCGCCCCCTACACGCCGCCGTCCTCATGACCCTTTTCCCCGACTTCCAGCCCGGAGAGCTGCTCAAGGGCGCCATGACCCGAGAAGGGCTCCTGGAGCCCGGAGACAAGCTCTCCGCGATCGGTCGGGTCGGTGCCATGGCGCTAATCGAAAAGGCCGCCCAGGACGAGCTGGAGCGCAAATCGGGGGTGTCTGTGTCTGTAGGGTGCTCTGAATGTCATGAACTCATCCTGGGTGTGGATTACCCGACCACTTGCGGTCGATGTGTCTACGCTGGTTTTGCTTGACACCGACCGGGGCGCCGTGGTAAGACTTTTGGGAGGAGGCGTTCTATGCGACAAATTCGTGAACCGCTGGTCCTCGGACTGGCGCTCTGGTACTTTGGCCCCGATGCCGTTCACCGCTACATCACACGGGGGTAGCCGGTGCTCCTACACCCCTTCCACCCGATCTCTATCGGGATACAAGTGATCTGCGCCGTGGCGGAGTTCTGGGTCATCGGCCAGTTTACACGCCGCCCGTTGTGGTTCGCTATCGGCATGTGCCTGCTCAATTTGACGCTGGCACTATTCCAGGTCGCGATCGGCGTCTACGTGTATGCTGCGGTCTGTGTGGTGATGGCGTGCCGCCACGCGGGGAACGCTCGGCGGCTGCTTCGCGCGCTAGCGCAGTCGGCGCCCGAGTCGGCGCCGACTTGACATTGGCAGTGTCATCGCCCCCGGCACCGGCCGCGGCACATTGCGCTCAGCGCGTTCCGTGCGCTCCGCCGCGTCTTCGTTCATCTTGAACAGCGCCATAAAGAAGCGCAGCGACACGCCGTTGGCGCGAGCAATGGCCTCGATCGGGGTCACTTCATCGGCGGACAGGCTACGGGAGATCGTGATCAGGGCGAGCCCACAGCGCTCCAGCTCAATGGCGAGGGTGTTTCTCAGATCGGACATGCTCTTCCTCACAGATTACCGTCGGTGCTCAGGGAACTTGACATCCGGTTTTCGTCGTGGTATAACAGATTGGACTGAAGATCACCACCGGAGGACGCTGATGAGGACCTTGACACCGCAGGAGCTGCTGACCGCGCTGGCACTACGCCAGTATCCAAAGTATCCATCGCTGACAAAGAGAGGCACGCCGGGCTCGGCGAAGGCCCAGACCGTCATGTACGACGCTATCCACGCCCGCAAGCGCATCCAGAATTACGACATCTACCAGGTCCTGGCGGCCATCAACAAGCAGCTCACGCAGTGGGTCAACGACGGCTGGATCACCAAGGAGTTCACAAGCTTCCGGATCACCGACCGGGGCATGGAGGTCCTCAGGGGGCTGGAGGGGCGCCAGGGCCTGCCCGACTTCATCGTCCTCCGGGGAAAGCTCCCCGACATCGACCAGGAACTGGAGGGGCGCCAAGTCACACGATCGTCGCTGATCACCTGCCCGCATGGGTCCAAAAACCTCGCCCATTGCATGACCCAGGAGGATGCTGACGCCGCAGGTGGCTTCTACCGCACGGCGAGTAGCCTAATGAAGGGCCTGGTGGATCAGCAGCAGGAGTTGGACACGAAGCTGGCGGAAGCGGGTCTCTCACTCTCTGCTGAGCTGGGCGATCCGGAGGAGCTAGCAGCCGAGGTCGCGGAGATGGACGCCGTGGCGCAGCAGATGGGTGCTGCGATCCAGCGCCAGGTGGACCGTGCTGAGCAGGTGATCGAGGGCCGGAGGGCCGGGGGGGCGTCGTGAGAGGCACCGGGACATGGCTACTCGCCGGTGCACTGCTCGTAGCGGTCGGCTGCGGCAACATCACGAAGCTCACCCGCCGCGTACCGAACACGGAGAACGAGTGCTCATTCACTTTCGTGGATGAGCGGGGCTACCAGGTCGGCGATGTTACCTACGGTGCGTGTCCGGCCGACTTGCCGTAGTTAGGCAGGCGGATCGGCAACGGGCGCCAGGGCCGCAAGGCCCAGGATGACGCGCTTCTGGATCTCCTCCAGCGCCACGCGGACGCCGGAGTCCAGCTCCGCCAGCTCGCCCTTCTTCAGGATGTCGCGCACTGGCTTGACCACGGCGCTCGACTGATCAATGCCGGGCGGCAGGTAGGGCGCGCTGGGCATGACCGGGGGCATCGGCATGGCGGGATCGGCCGCGGCTGCCGCTGCGTCGGTGTCACGGATCATCTGAGCAGCCTGGGCACATGCCTGGGCGGCGGAAGCGAGCTGCTGGATCTCGGAGAAGAGGGTCTGGTCCACGATGTACTCCTGGGTCTGGGTCCGGATCGCAGATTACCTGCAAATAAATCTTGACAACCAATTGCGACTCTAGTAGGCTCTGATCTACGGAGGCCCGATGTACTACATCGAAATGAAGAATGGCCTGGCAGTGAGTGCGACCTTGTCGCCGTCGGCCCACACCCTCGCCATCCCCGGCCTCTACGAGACCCGCAACGAATGGAAGACTTTCGAGCGCGCTGAGCAGATCGCCAAGGAGCTGACGGCGGTCGCTGGGCACTGGATCGCCACCGACGCCGGCGCCCACACATACCCGCGCTACGATGTCAGCCTAGCACCAATGATCGGCGAGCTTGTCTCCTGTAGTTTTAACGGCGATTCGCGTCCGTGCGGCATTATCACGTCGGTGAGTAAGACCTTGAAGAAGGTTGTGACGTCGGACGGCAGCAAGTTCTACCGCCGGCGCCAGAGCGGCGCATGGATCAAGAACGGCACCTGGTCGATGATCAGCGGTCACCACAACCAGCGCAATCCTTCTTTCTGAGGGTGACGATGAACCGAGACCGAGCGATGATGTGGGCGTTCCTGGCTGGCCTCACCCTCGGGGTGTGCAGCTCCGCGCCGCCAGAGCCCCCAACCACCGCGCCGGCGCCTACCTGCATCGAGAAGACCTGCAACGCCGGCTACGAGTGGCACGCCGGCTGCTGCAAGTGCTGCTCGAAGGACTAGCCGGCGATTTGGATCCAGCTTTCCGGGCAGCACCCCCAGGGCCGCTCCAGACAAATATCCGACAGCCAGACCTCCAGGTAGTGCTCCGCCGGCGGCAGCCCCCACTGCTCGGGCACACCGGCGCCGCTGACCTGGATGTGGGGTGCGTAGGCCCGCGCCTCCTGGATGTCCATACGGCCATCACCGCGATCGTGGAGCCCGCCGTTCTCGTCGAACAAATACTCGCGCAGCTTGGCGATGTCGTCGCTGGTCAGTCGCATGTCCCAGAGATTGGGACTAGACGGGCTTGCGCGGGAGCTGGACCCTGGCCTCGCCGAAGGTGGGCGCCGCCGGTTTGGCCGGCAGGCCCAAGGTGCGGTGAAAGGCGGCGGCCGATCGCTCCTTGGCGACCCGGTTGGCCTCGGGGTCGTCGGTGAGTGGCGCGTGGACCCGGAGTGGTGTGACGACGGTGTGGCCCGAGCGCCCCTTGCAGGTGTGCGACTTGCAGTAGCAGTCGTCTTTGCACGGGCATACGGACGTACATTCGTTCGCATGCTCGCACCACATCGCCAGGCTCTTGCCCTCCTCGGGGCTCATCGCAGGCATTCCGATCGCACCATCTCCCGGACGCGCAGCTCGATGCGCTCGCGCTCCCAGAAGAACGACTGGCCGGTCGTCAGGGCGCGGCCGAAGTAAAAGACAGCGACGAGCGCCAGCGCAGCGTTGAGGGCGTCGAATGGGTGGACGTGGGACCAGATTTTGTTCTTGGACACGATCGACTCCTTGAGATGTCGCCTGAATATAGCGACTAGCGCTTCCGCGCCCGCATAGCCTGGAGGCGCTGGAGCAGCGGGCCGGTGCCGCCGCCGGCCGCAGCGCTGGTGTTGATCTTGCCGTCGATACTGACCGGCCCGCTGACGTTCCCCTTAGGATCGATCGTCTTCCGCCCCTCCTCGAAAGCGCCCAGTTCCTTGTGAGCACGGGCGTTCGCGTCACGCATCTCGTCGGGGGTCCGCTGCCAGTGCCCCTGGAAGGTCCCCATATGGTCGCGGAACTGCGGGAATCTCGCCTTGATGTCCATGTCGGGGGACCGGGCGCCGGCGCGGCGCGCCAACATCGGCTCCATGAGGAAGGCAGCGTTCTCCTCTTGGACTCGCTCAGGCTGGGGCAGCGCCACCTTCGACGAGACCTGGCCCACCATCGCCTGGTGCTCGCGGAGCGATCGGCCCTCGGGGGTCATGAGAGCGTGGCCCGCCTCGTGGCCTGGGGAGCCGCGCATGTCGCTGTAGGTCAGCTCGCGCTGGTCCTTGCCGACGCCGAAGCGGTCAGCGCGGCCCGCGTATGCACGGAAGCCGATCTGTCGCAGATAGCTGAGCATCCGCCCCTTCGACTGCTCGTGGGGCATCGCCTGCTTCTGCGCCTTGGCGTTCGGGCCGGGCTTGGGTGGCTTGGGGCCGATGCGGGCCTTCATTAGGTCCAGGGCCTCAATCAGCGACTTGAAGTAGCGCGCCGAGCCAGGCGGGAGCGGACGGTGATCGTCTACGGTGGCGTCGAATTCCGTCGGTCGCGCCAGCCCGCGAGGACCGGCATAGCCCCCGGCCGCGGACACCAGCGACGATAGTGAGGGCGCTGGTTTGTGGATGCGGGGCGTCGGTGTCGTCGGCGGCCGGACCCGCTCGCGTGTTGCCGCTTCCTGCGCGGCGCGTGCTTGCTGGGGAGCTTGCGGCGCCCGTAGCGCGGACTCGTGGACCACGCGAGCGCGGCCATTGATCCGGACGTGGTGCATCCCCGGCCCGTGCTCGTGGGCAATCCCGACGTATTCGCCGTCGCCCAGCCCTTCGACATGCACCGGGTTCCGGGGCGCGGCGGCTTTGCGCAGCCCCTGAGCGATGAGGACCAGACGGATCAGATCGAGCATCGGCTACCCGACGAGGCAGATGACACGCTTGGGAGGCAGCGTGGCGGTGCGACCGTTGTCGAGCTTGATAGTCACCGTGTTGCCGAGCTTGCTGCGGGCCGTCACTTTGCCGCCGACGTAGCGGTCGCGGGGCGGCGCCGCGCGTCGCCCGAGCTTTTCGGCCCACGACGCGACGATCTCGCGCCAGGTCCGCTGGTCATAGATGATCCCGTACATGCCGGGCTTGAGGTCTTCGTAGCGCATGACCCAAAGATTGTGGCGAGCAAAGATTTTCTTGACACGCCGGCAGCGCGGCTGGCACTATACTGGTCATGGCGCAGTCCTGGCAGAAGATTGATCAGAAGGTCGAGATCGTGAAGATGTCGAAGGACATCGAGGAGGTCGTAGATTCCGGCGACCGCCGGCGCATGAACCGCCGCCTCAAGGAGCTGCGCGACAGCGCCGCCCCGTATAAGGTGTTCTACAAGCTGCGCAACCAGGAGACCCCATGAAGGTCCGAGACGCACTCGGTGATCGCTGCAAGAGCTTCGAGATGGCGGAGGCCGGACGCCTGGCGATGCAGGGCTTGCCGCTACTGGCGCGCCTCGACGGCCGCGCCTTCCATACCTTCACCCGTGGCATGCGCCGGCCCTACGACGAGGACATGCAGCGCTGCATGGTCGAGACCACCAAGTTCCTCGTGGACGGGCTGCACGCCCTCATTGGCTACACCCAGAGTGACGAGATCACGCTGCTGTGGCACGAACCGGACCCGAAGTCGCAGCTCCCCTTCGGCGGGCGCCTTCAGAAACTGATGTCGGTGCCGGCGGGCATGGCCTCGGCGAAGTTCGCGCGGATGGCGTTCGCTGTATGGCCAGCGCGCTCTTCCATCATCGTTCCATCCTTCGACTGCCGCGTGTGGCAGGTCCCGACGCTGGATGACGCCCTGGAGGTCTTCGTGTGGCGTGAGGACGACGCCACCAAGAACTCGGTCTCAATGGCGGCCCGCGCCCACTACAGCGACAAAGAGCTGCACGGCCAGGGGCGCGCCGACCAAATGGACATGCTGATGCAGAAGGGCGTGAACTGGAACGACTTCCCGGCGGCATTCAAGCGCGGGACCTACGTCCGGCGCGTCACCGCCGAGCGCTACCTCACCAAGGAGGAGCTAGCCCGGATCCCGGCGAAGCACCGGCCGGCGGCCGATCAGCTTGTCAAGCGCTCCACGATCGAGACCGTGGACATGCCGCCGATTCGCCGGGTCTCCAACGCGGTGGAGGTTCTTTTCGTTGACGCGACCCCCTCGCCGAAGTGGTGCGACGCCTGACCGGGGTATACCGGGCAAAGTGCGATCCCCCCTCATCCAACTTCGGCAACGTCAAGACCTGGACGCAATGCTCCAGGGGTTGGCAAATTCCCAACAATTTCGGGCTGAAGCTGGTTTTAACATAGGGGGTTGGTTGGGGACACTGTGGAACGACGTTGCTGGCGCCTGTAAGACCGCCTGGCTCCAACCGGATCTGACGGGGTGGATCGGTTCAGGCGAGCAGGTGCCCGTGGCTACGCGGCGATCGGCCATGATTTTATTGGTCGGACCAGGCGAGGCCGCCTACTACCGTGCCGAGGCTGTGTTCCTTAACAACACCCGGATCACACCCACCTTCCTAGCGGTGCATCCCCTCGGGGTAAGCAATCTCACCTACGGGCCACCGAAACTACAGATACGCGAGGGCGAGGTAGGTGTGGAGGTCAGGGTCCGAGAGACCGTAGCGGTTTTTGTGTGGTTCGATCCTACAGGAAGTGAATTGTAATGATAGACTCGTTGTTCTCGATGTGGGCTGAGCAGCCCGAACCTCTGCCGCCCGCGCCGGGGGGCGGGTTCTGGCAGCGCGCCGCGGACGGCCAGAACTGGACGGCCATTTCCGCCGAGGATGTATTAAAGCTCGCCGTAAAGCCCATCGATGTAGGTGGGCAGGCGCTCATTAATGTGGGTAACTCGCCAGACGACAAGGCGGCTGTCAACCTGGGGACGTTGAAGGCGATGCTGGTGCCAGGGCTACCCGTCCTCCTGGGCACCGTCACCACCGCCAACGGCGACGCCGCGGGGGTCCCCATTCCCAAGCTCGTGTTCGCCCTCGGTATCGATCGCTCGGCGCTCGTCGAGCTATATGTCGGTGTCCGCGACACTTCCTCGAAGAATACCGCTATCTTTCGGCAGAGCCTGAGCTTTTACGCCAACGGCAGTTCCAACATTGAATTGGTCTCCCAGTACGAATGGTTTGGCCCGAAGCAGCTCAAGGCGAAGATCGTCCCGACATTGTCGTGGGCGCTCGATAGTACCACGGCACAGCTCAAGGCTGTCGGCATCCCCGGCATGCGGCTGTCTTGGGTCGCCGCCGCCTCCTACACGATCCTCTAGCTACTTGATATTGTAGCGGTACGCGCCGTACTTGTCGTCGTAGAAGCCGTGTCCGGGGGCCGAGCCCTTCTCCCGCCCTCGGTAACCGAGCTTGTGCTTCTGCGCCACCTTCTGGTGCATGCGATGGGCGCTTGTTGAGTGCTCAGCGCCAGACACAGTCCGTACATTGTGGTGGTGGTGGGCGTGGGTCATGAGCGCTTCAAGGGCTGCCGGGCCAAGGCCCTTCCGACGGTGATCGAGGTCCATGTCGGCGCGATGAATGCCGAGCTGGCCGGCGAAGATGGCGCCAGTGACGCCGCCGACGTAGCTAGGCTTCCGTGACGGGTTGTTATGAAACACCTTAGCGTGGAGCGAGTCGCCCCTCTGGACAATGTGTAGTTGATAGCCCAATGCATGATGCTGATTGGTCAGCAGGTGCGAGTAATTGAACACCCTCGGCACCGTGCCGACCTGACGCTCGATCTCTCGCTGTTTTTCTGCGTCCACGCCCTGCGTCGGCTCTTCACCCAGGTCATCGCCGACTTTATTGTTGGCAATGGCCATCTTGACCAGCGGCGGTGGGTAGTGGGGGCACTCGTCGCGCCCGCCGGCGATGCAAGCCAGACAGCGGTTCGGCCGGAACTCGTCGTTGTGCCAGAGCGCCTGTGGGCGGGCGATGGGCTTCGCGACTACGCCGGCCGGGGTCTCCTGCTTCTTCCCGTGCCTCCGGACGAGGTCCAGGAGGCCCTGCAAGGCCACTGAACGCTCCGGGGTGGGGGTTGGGCCGTTGGCGCGCTCGTAGCCTGCCTGGTGGCTCGCCACAGCCCTTCTGGACTGCGCCAGCTCGTCTTCAGTCATGCCCTTGCGCAGCTCCCGCGTAAGGAGCGCCAGCCGGAGCATGGCGACGAAGCGCGCCCGGTCCACGAGCTACTCGCTGATGAAGAAGGTAACGATCATGCCCGCCTCAAAGTCCGGCGAGCCGCCTGCGTCCATGTCGATGACAATGGTGTTGCCGCTGACCGTGACGGTGTCAGTGGGACCGTCGAGGTTCAGGCCGCCGGCGGTGCGAACCTCCCACTCCAGCGACGCTGCGCTCGGAGTGAAGGGCAGGTCGATCGTCAGGGACCCGAAGGTGAGCATGGCCGCTGTCACCGTGACAGCGTGCTTGACGAACTTCTTGCCGGGGCCCTGGCCGGTGAGGTTGAGGTTCGCGTGGGACCAAACGTCGCTGGCGTCCGTGAGGGTCTCGGAGACCGCGATGCTGGTCGGGGCCTTGGCCACCGCGTAGTTTGCCAGGCCGTGGTAGCTGGCCAGGACCTCACGGACGCGGACCACAGTGCCCGCCGAGTTGTCGGCCACGACGGCCCAGCCGGCGGCGGTCGCCGCTGCGCCGAAGCTCGTGGTGCCTTCCAGAATATTGACCGCGTCCGCAACGCCGTTGATGGCGTTGACCAGGACCGCGAGACTGGCCGCGGCGCTGGCGCCGATCTTGACCTGGGTCTGCGCCACGGCGGCGCCGAGAGCGGCTACCCACTTGAAGGTGTGCCCCCCGATGACGACAGTATCGTTGGCCGTCGGGTTCGTCGCCAGATTGAGGCGTACCGACGGCACGATGCCATCCCGCAGCGACGTGAGCTGCTTCCCGAGATCAACACTACCCAGGAAGGTGGTGCCGAGCTGCTGCTGGAGGAGCGCGGCCTCCATGGCCTGCTTCAGGATCTGCTCCTGCTGGGTGGTGAGGATCGACTTGGCCATGTCTGCATTACTCCTTACTGCGAGAGATTATGAGCGCTCGTGCATTTTTTATTTGACTCCTGATCTGGGATCTGGCATGATGTGTTTATGGAAAACACGATGACCCCCTCCCAGAAGCGGACCCAGACGATGATGCTCCAGACGCTGCTCTCGCAGCTCCCGGCCACCAAGCGATGCCCGAAGTGCGGCCTGGAGAAGGACTCGATCGACTGCTTCGGCACCCGCGTGACCCACGCGGTCAGCGGCACCCCGATCCGCGCCCAGATCCAGTCGTACTGCAAGACCTGCCGCGGCAGCAAGGTGAAGGTGGTCGAGACCACGGTCCCGGCCATCAAGGTCGAGAGCTGGACCGACGCGGTGCTCCTCGTGATGGCCGGTCAGGGCACAATGAAGCTCATCGACATCGTCGCCGGCGTGGGCGCCATGGCGGCGGTCGCCTCGAAGCTCGCCTCCAACAAGAACTGGGGCGCCAAGGTGCGCCAGGTCGTTCAGCAGCTCCGGGCCAAGGGCCAGGCAGCGTCGCCGGCCAAGGGCCAGTGGCGCCTAACGTTCTAGGCCGTCCCGGCACCCGGCGGGGCCAGCGTGTACTCGACCTCGATCGGGCGCGCTGGCTCCCCGAGCTGCTCGCGCAAGTCGGCGTCGATGCTAAAGAACTCAGCGACTTGCTCATCGAGCTGGCGGTCTAGCTCCATGGCCTTTTGTCGGATAATCGCGTTCCAGTTCATGCTGTGAGATAGCGGAGGTCCCAATGCTGCCTGTTCGCTTGTCCATCTCGCTGGTGACCAGCTTCCTGGCCGTCTTCTGCCTCAGCCACGGGCTGTGGGTGGTGGGCTCGGTGTGGGCGCTGATCACCCTGCCGCTCATTTCGCGCCGTGTGGCCGTGGAGCTGTTTCTAGGGTCCTTGTGGGTGCTGCTGTGGCTCAACGAGAGCTTGAACGAACCCGAGCGCTACTACTGGTACGCCAAGGCCAGCAAGTGCGGGCGCTGTGACGACATCCACGCCACGCCGGTCTACGGCTCCATCCAGGGCAAGATGTGGATGAACTTCTGGCGGGACCTCAACTGCAAGACCTTCCCCATCTTTGCCGCGGCGGTACGGACCGACCTCACCTGGCACAACGAGAAGGAGAGCCCATGATTCCGATCAGACTACGTGTGATCGTCGCTGGACCCGCCAACAGCGGCAAGAGTTTGTTGGCGGCGCTGTTGGAGCGCCTGCTCCTCGATGCCGGCGCCGCCAACGTCACCTTCGAGGACCCGGAGCTGCTCCACGGCGCCCTGGCGGTGCGTCGCGAGGCTGTCCAGAAGCTGGCGGGCGTCACTAAAGAGACCAGCGATATGGTCCATTATCTCATCCTGGCCAAGAACCAGCTCCTGCGCGGCGCCGAAATCGTCGTCGAGACGATGCAGCTCCGGCGCGACGGCTCCATGGACACCGGCGTCAAGCTCGATTCCAACGTCCTCGTGCCGCTGCTCGCGTGCGAGCCGACGGTCGAGTCGCTGCGCGCCGCGGGGGACATCGACAGCGACGAATACGACCCGCAATGGGTGGACGAGATCCCCGGCATTCGCGATCTACTTCTGGAGCTGAACACCCTTCTCGGCGTCGTCAAGCGCTCGCATCCGACCGAGGCCGACGAGCTGCTGGGAGCCATCCGCGACGCCCACCTGCGCATGGCGTCGAACACCGACCCCGAGTACCGCGCCGCCCAGCAGCGCCGCGTCGGGGGATGGCTGGAGCGCCTAACGACCATCTACGAGGCGCCGGGCGGCGAACAGCTCATGCTAGCGGCTCCAGCACAGGTCCCCGGCCCGTACTCTGGGACGTGATCGTTCTGGCGGTTCCCGCTATATATTCGCATCAGGAGGACCGCACCATGAAGAAGCCCAACCTGGCCGTCCAGGCCATCGAGTTCGTGATCAAGATCAAGCAGTCTGCCGCCGGTGAGGGGCAGAACCGCTTCGAGGTCGCTTGCGACCAAATGAAGCTCTCACGCGGCTTCAATATGTCGGCCGCGGCGAAGGAGTCCGAGGTCATCACCGAAGCCAAGAAGGTCATCGCCAAGGCCATCATCGAGCGCGCCATCGCTTTCATCGCCGAGGGCAAGGTCGAAGGGGCGGTTGTACCCACGGCGGACATCGGCGCGCTGAAGGTCTCGATCAGGCTCCCCGTCCAGGTGGCGGTGGACCAGCTCGTCGAGCAATCCCTCAAGACAGTGGAGTAGCCGAAGGAGCTACCGATGCCGTGGTGGAAGCCCTGGAAGCCGATCTTGGTCCTGGCGTCCGAGGCCAGGGTGTACCTGACCCGGTGGTCATTGCTGCCGGTGAACCGCTGGTGCCGGGTCTACCTGCACCGTATCACCGGCCCCGATGAGGGCCGCGACCTACACGACCACCCGTGGTGGGGCATCTTCGGGGTGCTCCGCGGCTCCTACGAGCAGGAGATCTCGCCGGACGGGGACCCGAAGAACGCCCGGCTCGACGAGGTCCGCTGGGTGAACACCATGCGCCCGCGGCGGAACTACCACCGGATCACGCAACTCCGGCGCGCCGCGGTCTGGACGATCGGGTTCTGCTGGATCCGCCGGCCGCGAGAGTGGGGCTTCTGGGTCCCCGGCAAGGGCCACGTTGATCGGCATTCCTACCGCTTGTCCGAGCGCGCGGTCCTAGAGCGCCCGCTGGACGTCCCCACCGACGATTAAAAATAAAGCTTGACTCACGCTGGCGAGTCGAGTAGCCTGGGATTGAACATCCACCGCACGGGAGCACGAACATGCAGCGCGAGCCAATGCAGATCGAGGACGAGGTCGCCCGCCTGAAGGGACTGGCGGAGAATCGAGGAGCGAAAATCTCGATCACCAACCGCGACGACGGCACCTGCGTCGTCATGATCAAGCGGGGCGGTCTCGCCGCCGATACCCAGATCAACTACCTGTGGGTGGACGAGGGTATCACCGTCCAGCCGAAGCCGCGCCCGGAGGATGACGACGGGGGCTTCGAGCCGGTTCGTGAAGCCGTGCGTGGCGCCTTTGAGCGCCATGTCGCTAACGGCGGCGGACCGCTCTTCCTGGTCAGCCACAGCAAAGGAGTCCTGAACCTGGGCCTCCACGACATCTTCCTGGCCGGGCTCCCCGAGGACTTGCGTCAGCACTACAACTGCAACTGCTGTCGCTCCTTCGTGAATCACTACGGCGCGCTGGCTACGATTAGCGAGGACGGGCGCCTGTCCCAGCTCCTCTGGCCCGAGGCCGGAGAAGCGCCGTTGGCGTTCCGCGAGGCCACCCGTGCGGTCCGCAACGCCGTCGAGGCCGGGGAGGTCGAGTCGGTCTTCGTCACCGCGGAGCAGGTCCTCGGTACGCCAACGACTGGCCCCTGGACCCATTTGCACGCCCTGGTGCCGCCAGCGCTCCGCTGCCGAGGACCCCTCGACTTGCCGGACGAGCAGCCCCTGAAAACCCCCGCCCAGATCATGGCCGAGAAGCGTGAGGACCGCGGCATGCTCCTCCGGGGGCTCCAGGAGTTCCCGATCGAGATCGTCCGCACGGCGCTCGCCTACCTGACTGGCGGCGACTTCTACCGCAGCGAGAAGGCGGTGGCCATGATGACGTGGCTGCTGGCGCTGTACGAGAAGCTCCCGCGTACCGCCGGCCCCAACCCGTGGAGCAAGCTCGCGGAGTCGTTTCACAACCAGCTCTGGCTCGCCGCAGCGACGGCGCCGATGGGCTTCTGCCACGTCAAGTCCGGCATGGTCGGGACGCTGCTGGAGGACATCCAGGCGGGCTACCAGATGGAGGCGATCAAGGCCCGCTGGGCGCAGAAGATGGACCCGGCGAACTACCAGCGCGCCCAGACGGCGCCCTCGGCGGGGAACATCGCCGCCGCCGAGAAGGTCATCCAGCGCATGCAGGCCGTGGGGTCGCTCGACCGCCGCTTCGCCCTCCTCGACGAGATACCGCGCACCGCGTTCCTATGGCGGGGCATCAGCGCGCCGCGGAACCCGGTCGCGCCGGGCGGCATCTTCGCCAACATCAAGCCGAAGGTACCGGCGGCCCCGCCGACCGACGGGACGACGGCCGTGCCTGGCGAGCAAACCATCACGTTCTCGAAGCTCCTACGGACGGTGCTCCCGAACGCCCGCGGCATCGAGCTGCTGGTCCCGCGTACGTCTGAGCGCTTCGTCGGCCTGGTGACCGCTAGCCATCCCTCTGCGCCTCCAATCCTCCAGTGGGACGCCGACGAGGAGCGCAACCCATTCTCGTGGTTCTACGCCGGTGGCGGCATCGACGGCGAGATCCAGCGCCGCGTGCTCCAGGCCGGCGGCATGCACGCGGGGGTGGACATCCGCTTCTCGCTGTTGTGGAACGATTACTCCGATCTGGACCTTCACGTCCACAGTCCGCACGGCTACACCTGGTACGGCGACAAGCGCCACGGGCTGCCGGGTTGGCTCGACGTGGACATGAACATCGCCCCGACCACCATGCAGCCCGTCGAGAACATCCGCTGGGCCAGGGATGAGGCGAAGGTCGGCCACTACAAGGTGTGGGTCCGCAACTACACGCCGCGGAAGCCAGGCGGCTCGCCGTTCCGGGTCGAGATGGAGATCCAGGGCCAGATCTACCACTTCGACGACATCGCGTCGGCGCGCATGGGCCGCGACACCCCGGTCGCCGAGTTCTACTACACCGGCGGGCGGCTGGAGCGGCCCCCGATCGGCGTCGGCGTGCGGGCCTCGGCGTGCAACGTCTCCGAGTGGGGCCTCCAGCCGGGGAGCTACGTCAAGGTGACCGGCATCCTGCCCTCGCCGAACATGTGGGGTGCCACCCCGCACCGGAACCAGGGCGAGCACACCTTCTTCTTGCTCGACGGCTGCCGGGACTCGACCGCCGGCAAGGGGCGCGGCTTCCTCACGGAGATGCTCCGGGCCGAGTTCCACCCGATCCGCTCGGTCCTGGAGGCGTACACCGCCCAGACCGACGTGGCCGGCGCCACCGACGCCACGGCCTGCGGCGTCGGGATGAGCAACGGCGGGGCCTGGAACCTGCGCCTGCGGGTCAACAACGGCCTGAGCGTCGTGAACTACTTCATCGACCGCCTGGACTGATGGTCAAGAGGCCCTACAGCGGCGATCCAATCGCACACCCACGATCCTGCCACCTACCGGCCGCCGTTGGGCCTGGCGGTGGCCCAGGAACGTGGGGCCGGCCTGCCCGTCCTGAGACACTTGGCGGCTTCTTTCAGGGCGTCAGGGGCTTCCTGAGCGTCATTTTGACCGAACTAGGAGACCTACTCGGAGCTGGGCTGATTTCTTGATCGGTGCACTCTTACCATCTGGCCTGGCCTGACACAAAACCTCGTGTTTTTTGCCAGTCCGAGGGTCTATCTCCCAGCAGCGAGTTGCACCGGCTGAGCCCCACAAGCCGAACAAAAACAACAATGCAAGAACAGAACGGCAAATCATAACCGAAAGATTATTACGACGATGCACTTTTATAATTGACACGCGGCACGCGATCTGGCAATATTCTTCTAGGAGGAAGAGGGCATGATTCCCGAAGTCCACGGTCGCATACTAGTCTCTAGCGGTCCGCAGGCAACAGCGATGTTTGGGCTTAGCTCGGGCGACGGCGCGCACTTGATGAGCATCCTACGTGAGCAGATCTACAGCGACAAAATCCTCGCGGTCCTGCGAGAATACGCTGCGAACGCGCGGGACGCACACCACGATCCCCGGTGCCCTCACAAGCGTCTGACCCCGATTCGGATCAAGCTCCCGACAGTACTGGAGCCCACGTTGGAGATCCAGGACTTCGGGCCGGGGCTGACCCACGACGAGGTCTTCCGGGTCTTCTCGCAGTACGGCGCCTCGACGAAGCGCGACTCCAACGAGACCGTGGGTTACCTCGGCATCGGCAGCAAGAGCGGCTTCGCCTACAGCGACTCCTTCACCATTGTCTCCCGCAACGGCGGGCGCTGCCGCACCTACGTGGCCGTCCTCGACGCCTCCGAGCGCGGCGAAATCCGGCTGCTCAGCGACGAGGAATGCGACGAGAACGAGACCGGCATCACCATCCAGATTGGCGTCCGCGCCGACGACATTGACGAGTTCCACGAGAAGGCCCGAGATGCCTTCAAGTTCTACAATCCGCGGCCGGATATTAACATCGACCTACCCGAGGCCGTGACAGAAAGCATCGTGACGCGCGGCGATGGGGGCTGGCTGGCGATCATGGGCGGCGTACCGTACCCCATCGCCCTGTCGCAGCTCGACGTGCCGAAGCCGATCCGTCAGAGCGGCGGCGTGGTGTTCTTTGGCATCGGGGAGCTGCGGGTCGCGGCGTCGAGAGAGGCCCTCAAGTACGACGAGTTCACGAAGGCGAACCTCGTCAAGAGCCTCAACGACACGCTCGACCGCTACGTGACGAGCTTCACCCGGTCGGTCGCCGAGCTGACGACATGGGCGAAGCGCGTGAAGCTCCAGGGCATGGGGCTCTTCGGCGGCCTCCTGGCGAGCATCATCTTCCCCGGTGTCTTCGAGGACAACCTAGACATGGGGAAGGTCAAGACCAAGGACATCCGCTTCAAGTTCACGAAGATCGGCATTAACGAGAAGACCCGTCTGGTCTTCATCGACGACACCCGCTCGATCAAGGGCTACGGGCTCGGCGAGCGCGACCTGGTCGTGCGGCGCGCCGTGGACTCGACCTACGTCGAGGCGTGGAAGGGCCTCCAGGCGATGATCAGGGAGATGCGGATCGAGGGTATCTCCGTCGTCAGGTCCTCAGATCTGGAATGGACCCGGCCACCATCAGGGGCGCGGAGCTACAGCAAGACCCGCGTCAAGAACTTCCAGTTCAACCCGGCCTTCCAGCAGCCGCGACGCGGGCGGCGTGCGGCGCTGTCGAACCACTGGGAGCCGGTCGAGCGCACCCAGACCGACGACGACGTCTATGTGGTCATCGAGCCCGGCTATCATACCCCGCTCTACGACGAGTACCGGAACGACGCAAAGCTGCTGGGGGTGTTCGGCATTCAGATGCCCACGGTGTACGGCTACAAGCGCTCGCCGGACGGTGGCAATGTACACCCCGGCATCACCTACCACAAGTGGAAGGAGCGGATCTATGACATGGTGGTCGCGAAGATGCCGGTGGTCGAGACCCTCATCTCGATGCTCCCGTATCAGCCCTACACCTACTCCGACTACAGTACGAAGGGGATAGGGAAGATGATCGAGGCACTGGGCGAGAAGCACGCCGTCACCGAGGTCGTCTCCACGGTCCGCGCCGCCAAGGTGCTCTTCGTCGCTCACAGCGGCAAGATCGACGCTGTAAAGACGCTGGTCCAGCGCATGAACCGGAGCGAGCGCGAGCCCAAGGACCTTCAAGCTATATACCGGCAGTACCCGTTGCTCCACGAGCACATCGGGCCGCTGCTGTCGGAGAACCCGAAGCACTACATCGAGTACGTCCAGGCTATCGACTGCCTGAACGCCACCCGCCAGAAGGAGGTCGCTAATGCCGACGCTGCGTAACGAGGACGATCCGGAAGACGATGATGACGAGGACGACGCTGGAGAAGACGGTGTGGACGATAACGATGATGACGAGGAGCCGCCCATGATCGACGCCCGACCGCTGAACTTTGCCCTGACCCATCAGAGCTTGACCGTTTCCGACGGTGGCCGCAGCTATAACATCCAGCGGGGCGCCGCGAACTACGCGGCGCTGGTAGCGGCGCTGGAGACCAAGGACTGGGCCGCGGCGCGAGAGCACCTGGTCGTCAGGACCAGCCTGAAGCAGTGGGCCAATGGACGCTTCATGTTCACGCCCGACAACAAGGCGCTCCTCTTCGACGGCAAGGCGGTGCCCGAGAGCTTCAATCGTCGCGTCCTGGAGATGGCGGCGAAGAATGAGTCGCCGTTGAGCCTCTTCCGCTTCTACGAGCGGCTCCAAAAGAACCCGTCCTGGCGCTCGGTAACGCAGCTCTTCGACTTCCTGATGCACAGCAACATCCCGATCACACCGTCGGGCATGTTCCTCGCCTACAAGGGCGTTACCGCCGACTACGAGGACGTCCATTCCAGCACCTGCTACGACAAGACCTGCGGGCACAAGACCTACGACAACCGGCCGGGCAACACCAACAAGGAGCCCCGGAACGAGATCAGCGACGATCCGGCCGTGGCTTGCCACCGGGGGCTGCATGTTGGGTCGCACCGCTACGCCGTCAACTTCGGTGTCCGCGTGGTCGTCTGCATCGTGGACCCCGAGAACGTCGTCTGCGTGCCGCAGGACTGCTCGCAGCAGAAGGTCCGGGTCTGTGAGTACAGCGTGGTCGGTCATTACGGTGAGCCGCTCCCGAGCACCGTGATGGAGGAGCCGGTGGTGCCCGCCATCAAGACCGGCTCGGAGTTCGGCGACCTGCCGACCGCCGAGGAGCTGATGGAGCAGTACGGCATCGAGGAACTGCGCTACATGGCCGTGCACGATTTCCATATCATCGGGGCCGGCCACATCAAGGGCGGCAAGGCCGCGGTGGTCGCGGCGATCATGCAGGTCATCGCAGGATCTGGCAATAAAAACAAGTAACCACTACCCAATCTTGTAAATCGACGATCAACCTCCAACCAACAGCCTTGAGGCCCCACACATGCGCCACTTCCTTCTTGCCCTCGTCCTGATGCTAGCGGCTTGTGGCTTTCACAGCAGCGCCCCGCCCACCGGCGGCCAGAACCTGTTACAGGGACAGCTCTGGTCCTGGGTCTTGCACGGCGGTACAATCGAGGGCTGCTCCCCCGAACAAGACGTTCGGCCAATGCGAACCTATGTCCTTCTCGACGGCGTCCGAGTCGGCTCCCCGTCGGAAGGATGCTGGCCTGTGTGGGAAGCCAAGAGCCCGCCCAGAACGGCCGCTTACCTGATCCAGTATGGTGTGGAAGGGCAGGTCTGGATCGAGGGGCGGGAGATCAAGCTCGCCGGGGCTCAGTGGGGATTCAGCGCAGCGACGTTCAATCCTGAACGGGGCTCTTTCCTTATCACGAGCCCAGCCTGGGGCGACCTGAGCGACGTCACCAGCGGCGTAGAACTTCTCCGCTAAAACCTCTTGACATCGGAGCTGGGATCTGGCATTGTAGCTACACCGGGGCCGATGGTATCAGTGGTAGATACACCAGAGGACCACCACTCTGGGCTATCGCGGGTTCGACTCCCGCCGGCTCCAATGGCAAAAATATATTTTGAGGTTCGCCCACGCTACACTGCGGGCTCGCCGGGGCAGGTCGATGAATCGACTGCTCGGCGGGTTGCTCACGAGGAATGGGCCTCCTACCAGATCGCCCTCAGCGGCATCTACGGCCGCGACAAGCTCGACGAGGCCATCCAGGCCGGTCTGCTTGCGCAGCCGGTCCAAGGGCTCTATATGCCACGGGGCATCGTGGAGCGCGTCGAGGAGCACAACGATCATTGGCTCGTAACGGACCTGCTCATGGGTCGGACCTACTGGCGACCCTTCGCAGCACCTGGCGGAAGAGGGCCCAGCCAGTGCACGCGGTGCCAGTGCGCCATCAAGAAGGCGCGGCGCCCGGTGTTCGTCTTCGGCAGTAACGAGGGCGGCCACCACGGCGCTGGCGCTGCGAAGCACGCCATGCGCGAGTGGGGCGCGATCTGGGGCACGGGCATCGGCCACGCCGGCGACAGCTACGCGATCCCGACAAAGGACAGGAACATCCAGACCCTACCCATCGCGATCGTCGCGCAGTACGTCCAGGAGTTCCTGACCTACGCCCGCGCCAGCCCCGACAACCTCTTCTTGGTGACCCGCGTCGGCTGTGGCCTGGCCGGCTTCACCGACAGCCAGATCGCCCCAATGTTCCGGGGCGCCCCCGACAACTGTCTGCTCCCCGGAGGCTGGTAATGGCCGCGGGGCAGGGGGTTGATGGTAATCAAAACGTAGGAGGAAGAAGTGAATATTAGAGCAATTTTGTTATCGGCAACAGTATTGGCGATCGGCTGCCCAGGCGATGAGTGCGACAGCGACAGCGACTGCTCGTCAGTCAGCGATGGCGCGGGACGCAGCCGCTGCGTTCACGCCGGGTTCGTCAGCAAGACGGACCGATGCACCGACAAGTCCGACTGCGGCAGCGGCGACACATGCGCCAACACCAGGCGGGACAGTGACGGTGACGTGAAGAGCAACAGCGGCAACTGCGTACACGTCGTCAGCAGGTGCGCGGAATCGACGGTCGTCGAGAACGCCCAGCCAGGCCAGTCCGTCGGCGGAGGCTGGCACGTTGACTCCGTCCAGGTAGGGACGGCCGGGGTCGCCGCCACCTTCAAGCGCGACTAAGACATGACGCTCGACTGCCGGATGGCCTCCGGGAAGCTCCAGAACGCGCGCAGGCGGGCCGCCCTGTACGCTGACCGGGTAGCTCGCCTGGAACGCGCCCTAAGCAATGCCAAGCAGGAACTGAGGCACTGGACAGGGCGGGAGCGCTCCTACGAAAGCCAGCTCGGAACTGAGCAGTCGAAGCCGCTATAGACAGGCAGGAGGGAAATGAACATGGAAATTTCCGATGGACAAAGAATCCTAGCCGGCTTGTTGGCCTTCATGATGCACATCTGCTTGGTAGTGGCAAGCCCCGGCGAGCCGCAGCCCGTGTACGCGACACTCACCGTGCAGGCCCCTGACACCGTCGCGGAGAAGGGTGGCATGGACGACAAGACCGCGAGCGGCCCCGACAAGAACGATCCGCGTACCCCCAGGCCCAAGCAGCCGATCACCCCAACCCCGCCGCGACCCGTAAGGTAGGGACATGTCCCAGGTCATGCCCCTCTACCGGACAGCCAAGAGGACCTGCCCGTTCTGCTCGCGGCCGATCGTTCTCGGCCTCTCCGGTGTCACCGAGGGGGTACTGGTCCTGGAACCGGCGCCGAAGAGCGAGCCCATGGTCCCACATCGGTGCGAGCTACAGGCCAGCGCTGCATGACCCTTCTACTAACGCTGATGCTCGCTACGCGCCTGGTCGTGGCCTCGCGCTACGGCGACCCCGGCGACCGCTGGGCCGGCGGCCCTAGCCTCCGCTGCCACCGTTACCTACCTGCCCGCACCTTTGCTCGCGCCGTCCAGCGCGGCTGTGCCCACCGGACCCTGCCCTGTGGCACCGTGGTGCGCCTGTGGAGCCCCAGGACGCGCCGGAGCACCCTATGCCAGGTGGTAGACCGTGGGCCCTACGGCGCGCTCTTTCAGGGCCACTGGAGGCTCAAACGGAGGGCATCAGATCCCGGCGAGTGGCGCGGGCAATTCGACCTACTTCCACCTACTGCGGATCGGCTCGGCGTCCACGGGCTCGTACCGCTCCTACAAATATTCCCTTGACACGATCCTGGCCGTCTGGTAAGGTAGTTGAATGAAGAAGCCCCGTGTCGCCCTGGTCGAGTACGTCGTGCGGATCATGCCGCCGGCGGACCGTGAGGTCTCCAACGAGGAGATGGAAGCAGCGCTGGCGACGCTCAGGGCCACGCTGGAACACCATCCGCGCGCCCGCGGCATGGATAACCTCGGCGAGCGGGTCTATCGCAACTTCATCGAGGACGTTCTAGAGGGCTTTACCGTCGAGACCCGCAAGATGGAGGAGTAGATGAACAACGAGGAAGAGCGCACGACGCACCCATCCTTCGGCGTAGTGGGAATCTACCGGACCTCGGGCAGCGGTGGCCGGCGTCTGTTCGGTTCGGAGCTGCCCGATCACTTCAACACCATCCGGATCAAGGTGAAGCGCGCCGAGCGCATCGCCACTGATACTGGAGAGTGTGTGCGTGGGAAGGAGCAGCTCATCGAGATCGAGATGTCGGCGGCGCAGTTCGCCGAGCTGATCACGACGCCCAACACCGGCGACGGCGTGCCGTGCACCTTACGCTACGTGGGGCACAAGCAGCAACCCGAGGAGCCCAAGACCGAGACGAAGCTGAACCGCCAGCGCCGGCTCGTCGAGGATCGGGCGCAACGCTTCATGCAGAAGGTCGGGGCCGAGTTCACCGAGGTCCGCGGTCTGGTGGACAAGCGTGGCGCGCTCACCGTCAAGGAGCGCGAGCGCATCGCGGGCCTGCTCTACTGGATCCGCCAGGAGCTGACGGACAACATGCCGTTCCTCGTCGAGACCTTCAAGGAGTCGTGCGACAAGCTCGTGACGACGGCCAAGGCCGAGATCGACGCGGCGCTGACAGCGACCGTCCAGCGCGCGGGCTTCGAGGCACTGGCGGAGCGCGCCCAAGAGCGGCGTCAGGCCGCGGAGTTCTTGAACGGGCCCACGCGGACCGTGCCGATGCTGTCGGCGTCAGTCGAGCGCTGCGCCGGCGACTGCTCGTATGGCGGCGAGGGGCCGTCGTGCGGCAAGCTTGGATGCCAGGGGTGAAGCTGTCTACCGGCCCCTGTGTCGGGGGCGCCTGGGTAGCGCGCGAGCAACGTCGGCGTTCCCCTGAATCTCTGGCCGCCGCAGTGCGTCGATTAAGTCCCAGTCAAGGTCCTCTGCGACACCCCGAGGACCTGCGATCAGTGGCCATCGCCCATGCGGCAGTCTCTCGATTTTGGCTTCTGATACCGGCTTCTGGTACGGTTCGACTATACCGCTTGGATGCAGAACGTGCGTCGTATTCTCGTCGGGTTCATGGTCGTGGTAGGGCATCCCTTGGTGATTTGAGAGATACATCGTCCGATTGGGATACATATCGGCACTCTCGACCCTGGCCTGCCAAGCTGCCGGGGCGCCCGGCAGGGCGTCGGGGTTCTCGTGAATGCTCCCGTTAGCGTGCATGACGTGGGAGGCGATCTGGGGCCTCGACGTATGGTGAGTCCAACCGTTGCCATGGGCGTCCTGCATCAAGTATACTTTGCCGCCCGTGGTGCCCTGAGCGACCTGCTGGATCCGCTGGAGCTGCTCTGGCTCGAAGGTCGGCTGGGGTCCACGCTTTAGGCGCGGCAGGTCCTGTACCAGGTTGCGCTTGGGCGCCTCGATTGGTACATCGTTCTGGCGCTGGTGCTGTGTGGGTCGCGGATCGGTATCGGGCTCTAGGTTGGAGAAGCGCCGATCGGGAACTGCGGGTTGCAGCTCATTGTGCTCGATATCAGCCGGGGCCTCACCTGGTTCCAGGAGAGCGCCGCGGGTATTAGTATTGGGCGCAGCCGTCTCCCCAAGGGCCTCGATCCGACCGTCGGGGTGGACAACATGTGAAGCATCGCGCCACTTATAGTGTGTTGATATCCATTTTTGACGGTCGCGACTGTTACGTCCGACGTACATTGGTGTGTTGAAGCCCTTGGCATCGCTGATGGCGTTCCGGATAGCGGGATGATTCGGGGCCATCCGATAGTCCTCATTGTCCACTTCGAGCTGGCGCCGCTGCTCCTCTACAGGGACGATTTTGCCGTCATGATGGATTATGTGTGTTGGATTTGTGGCATCCACTCCGTGAAGCCACCCATCGCCCCCTTGTCGGGGCTGGATTGGATGAGTGTATCCTGGGCCGTATCCCATACGGCTTATTCTGTTTTGAATGACCCTGATCTGCGGATGGTTGAGATCCGGGGTTTGTCGCTGTGGGCCGTCGTCCACTTCGAGCTGAGACCAATCGCGGCTCTTGCGGAGCGCCTTGATCCTATGCAGCCCCCGCATCAAATCGCTCTTCTGAAGCTTCTGAAGCCCGAAGCCGGCAGGGTGTGGGCGCCCGGAGGCTAGCTCGTCGAGCGCAGCGCCGGCGCCATGCACGGCCTCCTCGCCAGTGACAACATTATCGGAGTGGAGTTGCTTCTCTCGCTGCCAGTGCCCCGGTGCTGCCGCAGCGATTTTGGCCGCAGCCTGCTTGCGGTCGTAGAATTTGCCGTCGTGACCGAGGAAGCCGTCGGTGACCTTGTGCCACATGTCTTCGTTCGGCAGCGCGTCCGAGCTGTGGAATGGGCCGCTGGGGTAAATCGTGCCATCCGGCCCCTTGAAGGCCGCCTGGGCGAAGTGGCCCCTGGGCCTAGCCCCACCCTCCGAACCCGTCTGCTGGGCCTTCCTGAGCGCATCTAGAGCCACAATCAGCCGCAGGGCAGGGCGCAGGTCTTCCACGGGCGGAAGATTGGCCTTGACATGCTCGATCGAACCCGGCATGATGTGGCAAGCAATAGAAGACGCTGGAGGACACGTCGATGAAACGCACGTTCAGGGTCATGGCCACCAACGGGTTGTACGTTCATCGCCCACCCGGAGGCAATTTGGTCGCGATGCGCGACCCCGGCCCCGAGCTGGAGCTGGAGGAGGCCCGCAAGCTCGGGGCCGAGTGGCGCGACTGCGGCTACACGTCCATCCTGAAGCCGGTGTGGCCGTCCTCGTCGCTGGACGTCTCGCGGTCGCAGCTCATCGGCATGCTGGCTGCCCTGCGGGGCATCCTTGTGGACTTCACCAACGACTACGGCGCTAGCCCCATGGCGACGGCCCTCGACAAGCTCATGGGTTCTGACTATCAGGACCTTCGCGAGGCTATCTGCCAGGGCAAGGAGCTGATAGAGCTGACCGGCTTTGATCTGGACGACGCCGACGCCATCGAAGGCGGTTTCGACAAGTCCTGGCACTTCGAGGACGCACCGGCGACGCGCGACGACTCGCAACGCGCCGCGCTCGCGCTGGCGACCCACGTCCTCAACCACGGGCCCATCAGGAGTATATGGTCCAGCGACGCACGTCTGGCCCAGAAGACCGAGCGTCTGGCCCGCGCGGTACTGGCAACGACCAAGCCCGAGGTCTGGCGGACTGAGGTCTGGGGCATCGTCCGCATCACCGGCCGGGACTCGTATGGCGGCTTCGAGGTCGAGGTCGTGGAGCCGGGTCCCAACACCAACGATCGGGTGGGGAGCACCATGATCCTGAGCGCCAGTGGCTTCACCGACGGACGCTATACCCGCCTCACTGAGGAGGAACTGGCGGCCCAGGGCCTCGACTGCAACGGCATGAGGAAGCAGCGATGAAGTTCACCTACAAGGTCACGGTCGAGCCCAATGAGGACATGGGAATGGATGACCCCGAGGGCGTCAAGGACCTGATCGAGGAGTGCCTGTGCGACGGCGGCATGGACAACGGCGCCAACGTCAAGGTCGAGCTACTGACGGAGGAATAGATGTACTGGAGCTTGAACGTGAGCCCGCACGGCCAGTGCTGGGTCGAGGGTGATGACGTTGAATCGGCCCTAGCCACGGTGCGCGAGCACTACGGACGGTCCGCGACCGCCGAGTGCGTCTACGGCGCGGACGAGCGCCCGCTCTTCACGAAGAAGCCGCCGGCGGACCGCTGCTACCTCGCCGAGGACGCGACCTGGCGGCAGGCCGGCGGAGCGCCGATGCTGAGCACCACGGCGAACCTGCTCATGTCCTTCGGCGCCAGCTATCAGGAAGCGTTGAGCTACCAGATCGCCGACGAGGCCGGGGACAACGCCGGCAAGCACAGCGTTATGAGCGTGATCGACGCCCGTAACAAGCTCGCGGCGCGAGCGAAGGAGCTGGCGAGCGCGATCAAGAGGGCTCGCCAGCTCGGCAAGGAGCGCCGCGCAGGCAAGCAGCGGACCTCAGATCTGAGCGACTGGGATCTGAACCAGCTCCTCTACAAGCCCAGCGTAGAGGAGCACGAAGCCCTGCTAGCCGCCTACCGAGGTAGATGATGAGCGAGATCTACGTCAGCACCGATGTCGAGACGGACGGCCCGATTCCGGGTCCCTACTCCATGTTGAGCTTCGGCTCGGCTGCTTACTGGCACGACGGGGTGCTGCTCGGCACCTTCAGTGCCAACCTGCTCAAGATCGGCGATACGAACGGCCACCCCTCCACCATGGAGTTCTGGGCCGAGCAGCCGGCCGCTTACCAGGCCACGCGGATCAATATGGAGGAGCCGGCGGCAGCGATGGGGCGCTACGTCACCTGGCTGAAGGAGCTACCTGGCACGCCTGTCTTCGTTGCCTACCCGGCCGGTTTCGATTTTCTCTTCGTCTACTGGTACTTAATGAAGTACGTCGGCGAGAGCCCATTCTCCTTCTCGGCCCTCGATATCAAGACCTTCGCCATGGCCCAGCTCCGGTGCAACTACCGCGGCGCCACGAAGCGCAACATGCCCAAGCGCTGGTTCTCTAAGTCCCCGCATACCCACATCGCCCTCGACGATGCTATCGAGCAAGGGGCCTTGTTCTGCGCCATGCTCGCAGAGAACCGCCAGAAATAGCCGCTATCACTACTCCGAGATCGGAGGCTCCGGCTGAGTATCCCGCGCCAGCTCAGGAGAAGGGGCTCGCTGTGGATTGCAGTCATCATGCGATCCGGTCGATTCTGGAGCGCCACAGCCCTTAGAACAAGGAACGGTACCTGAAGGACACATAAATGATAGATTACCCGGACTACTCCGAGAACCACTTCGGCAGCACCTTCGTCAACCACACGAAGAACGGATGGGTGGGCGCGGTTGCTCGCGGCGCTTGGCCGGTCAGCGTAGCCGCCAGATAGATGGCTACAACGATAAGGCCAAGCGCCGCGATGTCAGCGAGCCCCATGGCTCGGTGGCGCCGGGTAAGGGCACGGGTCGAGTGTGTGGCACTGGTTGTCGCTGCCGCAGTATTGGCATGCAGCGCAGCCAGGAGAGCACATCGAAGCGGAGGGCGGTGGAGCGTCGGGGGTGACGCAGGCGGGCAGGAGGGCGAGAGCGACCACGAAGGCGAGCTTGCGGATCATCGGCACCTCTTGTTGGAGATAGCGGGAAGATTGGCCTTGACTTCGGATCGAGCTTCAGATATTCTAACGGAGATGGAGGTACGAATGCGAAACGAAGGCCCCGACGGCAAGCAGTCCCCTTGGGGAAAGATCGTGCAGACGCACATCTTCGGCAACATCGAGATCGTGGAGTTCACGTCCCCGACGCCGGGATTCTCGGTCTACATCGACAAGGTCAGCACTTCGCGCGGCGCCGCTACCCTTGACGGTGCGATGCTGATCGCGCTAGCGTTCAAGTACGACGGCCACGGCTCCGTGGCCGGACCGTTCATGGCACGCCTCATCGGACTGAAGGACGTTTAATGCGCATCCGCACTCTGTCCGCCGCCATCCCCGACCGGATCCTCTACGCCTGCCGCCCCGAGCAGATCGTCGGCAACCGCTGGGACGACTTCGAGGGACGCGAGTACGCTTCCACGCGGGTGGTGCCGACCTTCCCCACCGACGCGGACTCCGAGCAGTCCTGCACCACGGCGCGCGAGTGGGCGAACCACCGACGGTACGGTGGCGGCCCGGCCGGCAGCCCGCCGGTCGAGAACCCCGCGTGCGAGTACGTCGTCGAGAACAAGCCGATCGGGCACGTCCGCGTCTGCACCCTGGAGATCCGTAACGAGGGCGGCCGAGCCTACAAGGTCGCCATCCCGCGCTACAACGTCGAGCCCGGAACCGAGGGTACGCCCTTGTACGTGGATATGCGCGAGGACGTCATGTTGGAGGCCATGCTCACCAAGGGCGTAGCCGCCGGCGGCCTCGTCGAGGGCCCGTTCGTCTGGGCCCGCATCGGCTCGCAGATGAAGCTGATCCGCATGGGCTCGGCGCTCCACGACGTCGTGGTAGAAGCCGACGCGCGGCGTCGTACTCCGCCCACGAAGGCCAGTGACCTGGCGCTGGGCGGCGTCTACGCCGACGCCAAGGGCAACCACTTCATCTACCTCGGGCTGGCCGACGCCGAGGAGATCGTGGACACGCTGGACTCGAAGTCGGGCCAGCGCCACCGCGGCACCCTCGACGACCACGACGCGACCCGCTACGTCCGCAAGGAGCACCGCGGCGTGCAGGTGTGGATCGAGATCCCGTCGTGGCAGCGAGAGCAGCACACGCCCCAGCAGATCGTGGAGCGCATGCTGGGCGCGGTCGCCATGAGCCCCGAGGATGTGGGGCTGAGCGCCTACTACCTGCACCTGGTCAAGAAGAAGTCGGTGCGGCGTCAGGTGGGCGACGTGGTCGAGCTGCCCCAGCACGTCATGCAGGAGGTCCGGGCGATGGTGCGGCGCTCCATGGAGGCCGACCTGGCGAAGCGCCGCAGCGAGGCCGGGAGCTACCGCCACATGGGCTACGGCGTCGATCACTCCTGGGCGTCCTTGGCCTACTACTCGGCGAAGGCGACGGTGCGGCTGCCGGGCTCGTCCTTCCTGCCGCCCAAGGGCTTCGACGACATCTTCGCGGCGGTGAAATGATCCTGGAGCTAGGTGCCGGCGGGCCGCTTCCAGCCGCGTCGCTTGAAGATGTCGGGCTCGACGTAAGGGAACTCGCGGTAGCGGTTCTGGCCGTCGGGCGGCGCATCGAGCGGGTTGCCAAGGTCGCCGCGCTGGTAGGTGAAGCTGTTCCTGCACTTGTTGCAGGTGACGTCCTCGCGCTTGGCGGAGCCCTGGGCCTTGCCCTTGCGCCAGCCGCAGCCCCACGCGCCCGCGCTCTCCATACGATCATCGCCAGTCCAATGGACCTTGGCCTTGCCCTGGGGGGCTTCTGGCCCTACCCCGGTGCTCTCGCCCTCCGGCGCCCCAGAAGAGGGCTCCTGAGCCTTCTGGAGCGCATCCAGGGCCATCAGGAGCCGGCAGGCTGCGAGTAGGTCGTGCATGGCTGGAAGATTGGTGGTTGACACCGGATCGCCAGTCTGGTAGACTAGCCGGATGAACACCAACAAGCTCCCACCCAGCGCCTTCGCGGTCGCCAACGACGCCCACGGCCCCTGGGACGGTCCAGGCATCGAGCGGTCGAACGATGGCGCGCCCTGGACCACACGCGAGCATCTCAACGGCGTCGATCACTCGATGGAGGTCGCCCACTACCTCGACGACGACGGCGAGAGCGACTGGTTCGTGCGCTGGCCCGACGGCCGCATCGAGCGCGTGAGCTACGCCGGCGAGTCCAAGGGTTTCTGCGACGAGGACGGCGAGGTGCGGTCTTCGCCTAGACGCCGACGAAGCTGACCAGGACGTCCTGGTCGATGTCGGTGACCAACGGCTTCTCGGACGGCTGGATCTGGATCAGGTCCGCGCCGATGCCGTAGTTCGTGACTGGCACCACGCTCTCGACCCCGATGACCTGCTCGGCCGCCGTGATGATCGAGCTGATGGCGATGCTCTTGCCCAGCTTCGACTGATTGATGACGCTGGCGATGGCGCTGCGGACCGCGGCGGCAACGTCTGCGGCCGGGTAGCCCGAGCGCAGCCGCACCAGCATGGCGAAGGTGAGGCGCCGCACGAGTGGGCCCTGGATGTTGATGCGAGCCCCAGCCGCAGCCACGCCCGGATAGGTCGCGGTGTCGTCCGGGTCGCCGTAGACGACTTTGTTGACGACGGCGAGGAGCCCGGTGCTCTTGCGGTAGCCGTCCTGCCCAGCGGCCACCAGGGTGCTGAACGCGAGCTTGTCGAGCGCCGTGATGATCGTACCCGCGGCCTCCGAGAAGACCTCCCAGCCGCGCGTCCCTTCAAACTTTAGGTGGGCCAGCGTCGAGGGCGAGTCCTGGTCGATGCTCGTGGCGATCAAACGCTTGACGTAGCGCGCCGGCAGCGCATCCTTGGCGATGACCAGCGCGGCCTCGGCGCCCAGATCCACGTTCGGAGCGGCGGCGACCGTGGCCCGCGCCGAGACGCTCACCTTGAACGTGTAGTTGTTGAGGAACTCTCCGGCGCCGGCGTCGCCCACACTAGAGACCGTCCATACGCCCTTGTTGCTGGCGTGCCACAGGCTCGTGGAGATCGTCAGCACGTCGCCGGGCATCAGCGAGTCGCGGTCTATGAACTTGACGTCGAGTTCGCACCCGGTGTTCTCGACCGCGCCGGCGTTCTCGATCCAGAAACTATGGGCGCCGTCCAGGGTGTTAGTGGCGACGCGCACGATCCGGAAGGTACCCACGTTGGCGTCCACTATCTGCGGCACACCGCCGGTGGGGCTCGCTGCCGCCTTGATCACGGCCCAATCGCCCTCCAGCACGCCCGTGAGGTCGAGCGCGGTCAGGCCCGTGGCCGTGTAGCAGACGAAGGCGCCGTGGCGCTCGATCCGCATGGAGGCGTTCGCAATGGCGCCTGGCCCTGCGTCCGCCCACACGGGGGCGCCGCCGGCGTCGAAGGTGAACTTGCCCGCGGTGTCCACGGTCAGCAGCTTCGAGGTCGAGACGAAGACCGACTTGGGCATGGCCGAGGTGTTGTCAAGCGCGAACCACGCCTGGCCCACGATGGAGTCCAGGGAGCCGCGGGGGATCGAGACCCGGACATGCGTGGTACTGACGGCCTTGCCCGAGCCCTTGATCGAGGCCGTCCAAGCATTCGCACCGCCGCCCTGGACCTGGATCGAGCCGGCGCTGCCGGCCAGCAGAGAATGGAGCTGGAGGTGGCGAGCACGAGATGAAACCTGGGCCTTCACCGCGGTGAACATACCCGAGACGGCTGGCTGCATGAACCACGCGGCGACCGCCCGCGCGGACACGGGCACGATCCGCACGTCCTCATTGGCCCAGTCGGTGTTGCTGGCGAGCGCCGTCGTGATCGAGTCCTTGAACGTGAACGTGTAGTTGTCGTTGATGGTAGCTGGATTGCTCTGCGACGAGATCCAGTTCCTGCCGTCGGCCAGAGCAAAGGTGGTGCTGGCGACCGCGGCTTCTTCCGAGCTGCTCTGTCCGATAGTACCGGCACCCGTGCCAGTGACTGTCGGCTGTATCGGACACGACCCAGCCGTGTAGAGTGCGCTCACCGCTGCCGCAATGACCGTGGCGGTCTGGGCGGGGTTGGCGAAGAGCTTGAAGGCGTTTGCGTCCGTGAGCTGGCCCCACGTCAGGGTCGTGGAGGTCGTGCTGCCGAAGTTCTCATACTTTCCGATGAGGTACTGGTCGGCGAAGGCGGTAACGCGGATGGTCTGGCCCTCGTAGAAGGCCGAAATGCCCGCGGTGCTCTCCACGCGCAGGAAGTCGCCCACGGCGAGGGATGGGTTCGCGGCGGCCAGCGTGGCTTCGGTAGAATCGTAGCTGACGTTGCCGATATTGGCCGTGGCACCCTGGTCGGCTGCGGTCTCGGCGTAGGAGATCGTGGTCGCGGTGCGGACGGTGATCGAGTAGAGGCCCGAGGTGAAGTTCGGGTCGGTGCTCTTGACCCACACCACGTTGCTGACAGCCAGGCCCGAATCGACAACGCCCGTGGGCATCGTCAGGGTGAGCGTGGTGACGTTGGTCGTGCGGGCGGCGCTGGCGATGGCCAGGCCCATGGCGTAGACCACGGTGGCCATGCCGGTCGTGAGCGCGGTGCACGCTACACCGATCCGGGTGCCGGGCCGCAGGGTGTAGCCCGTCTTGAGCGAGCCAGATGCCAGCGCAATGGAGCACAGAACGCTCCCAGGGCTCGCGGCGAGGTCGTCCTGGACTGTGACCCCTACCGCGGCGTCCGGCGCGCTGGGGAGCACGTAGGACGCCGTAGCGGCGTTGCCCTCCGGCCCATGACGGAACCAGCGCCAGAGCACGCGCTTCGAGGCGTCCGCGCTGTGGGTGAGGACGCGGGAGCGCATGTAGGCAGCAAAGTCGCTGAAGTCGTAACTCAGGCCGAAGGCGCGCCCCAAGGAGGTCGGTGTGGTCGGATCAGCGTCCTGGTACTCATTGGTCGTACCATAGGTCGAACCCACGGGCTTGAGCTTCCGATATAGGTTATTCGTGAAGCGCTTGCTTGTGGTGTCACCGTCGGCAAGCACGGTGAGTTGGTCATAAGGCGAAAACGCGAATGGATGGGCCAGATATACGCGCTCTTCCGGGGTCCACTGCTTGTCGGGGGTCTTGCGGACGGTGAGGTAGTCTAGGCCCGAGGCGAAGCCGTCGTAGCTCTGGGTGCCGATCTGCCCCCAGTACCCGGCGTTCTGGGCGCGGCGGTCCTGGAGGTAGGCGTCGAGGTTGGAGCCCAGCCCGACCACGAAGTGGCCAGACGAGGGCAGCGTGGTTGCGGCGATGCCGGCCCAGGAGATCTGGGGCTTCGTAATACTGGTCGAGCCCTTAACGAAGGCGACGCGGAACTCGGGCGTGCCGGTCTCGGGGGAGCCACTCTCGATCGAGCCCAGGTGGCCGTCCAGGTTATCCACGCGGGTGCCGGCGGTGAAGGCGAGCTTCTGGCCGTCGGCGTCCGCGGCGATCAGCATGATGTCGCCGGGCTGGCGCGTGGGGCTGAGCCCGGAGGCCAGGCGGCGCGCAAAGGTGTTGGTGCTGGCCCGGAGCTGCGTGGTGCGGAACACGGCCGGGGTGGCGCCCTTGTAGGTGCTGTCCATGCCGCCGGCGAGGGCGAGGGCGTCGTTGAAGCTGCTGGCCGTGTAGTTGTTGCCCAGGGCCACGCTCGCCTTGATCGGACGGCCGCCCATGCGCGCCACGGTGAGGCCAGAGGTCGCCAGGCTGACCGTGGCGACGTTGGGGTCATATGCACGCCAGGCTGGGCCCACGGCCGCATCGTAGACCTCCACGGATGCGCGGGCCTGCTCTAGAGTCGTGGTGCCCATGCCGCCCGTGAACAGGGCACGGTTGCTAGCCAGGGCCGTGCATCCCACGCGGCGACGGATCAAGGCCCCATTGGGGTCCGCGGTGTTCGTCCAGGCCGTACATGCCGCTGTGGTCGAGATCTCGGCGTAGGGCGTGCCGGCGGCTTGGTCACCGAAGCCCACGACTACCTTGCCATTCGCCAGCTTGCACATGCCATGGTAGGCGCGAGCCTTATTTAGCACGGTGCCGTTGGCCCAGGCGCCGCCGACCGTGTACTGGTCGGTATGTACGCTGGGGGTGGCTGCGGTGACGTGGCGCGTGGTGGAGCCGCCGGTGATCAGCAGGTTCGTGTTGTCCAGTACGACAGCTCGGTGTGCTTGGCGTGCGGACTGGATAGGACCACCGTTAGCCCACGTATTGGCACCGGGATCGTAGATCTCCGTCTTGTCCCAGCACGCTGCGGCGTACTCACCGGCAACCGCAATGAGCGTGTTGTCGCTGAGCAGCGAGAGCGTGTGGCTAGCCCGGATGTCGGCCATAGACGCTTTCGCGGTCCATGTATCGCCGGTGGCGTCGTAGACGAAGGTCGTCGCGAGGTACGTGGATGAGGCGTCGATGCCACCGTTCACGTATACCAAGCCCGTGTGACCGAGGGCCATGGCGTGTCGGGTGCGGGCTGGGGGTTGCCCCGTAGTGGACGCAGGCGTCCACGTGTCCGTGGCTGGGTCCCAGGTCTCGCCCGCTGCGACGACCTGGGCGTCCGTTCCATCTTTGGTGCCGCCGAAGACGAACACCTTACCACTGGCGAGGAGCACCATGGCGTGGCCAACGCGGGAGACGGACATCTCTCCGGTCTGGGTCCACTTGTTGGTCGCAGGATCGAAGACCTCGCAGGTCTTGGTGGCTGCCGTGCGCGTGTGGCCCGAGTACCCGCCGCAGACTAGCACTCGCCCGTCTGCCAGGGTGACCTGGGTGTGATCCGCACGGTAGCTCCACATGGCCGCCTTCTCTAGCTCGATGTACGAGCCGTCGGTGGCGACCTTGGCGATGGTCCAGTTCCCCTTGAGATCCGCGTTGAAGGCGCTGTCCCAGCAGACCAGGACGTCGCCCTTCAAGACGTTGGTGAAGGCGCCCGCCGCGACGGTCAGCCGGAGGCGATAGCCCCAGTGCTTGACGCCGTCCGTGGGCACGGTGATGATGACGGGCGTCGAAGACGTGACCCCGGTCGAGATGATACTGGCCGCGCCATCCAGGGAGAACCAAAGATTGCCCTGTGCAGCGAGGTTGACGGCGCTGATGGCCGTGGATTCGAGGAACGCGCGCGTCTGCGTGGTGCCGGCCGCGAGGCGGTCGGTGCTGGACAGCGCGGCGGTCAGCTCGATCTGGGACACGTTGCGGTCGAGCACGTAGTCGCGGTTGGTGCCGGACACATCGCTGGCCTCGAAGACCAGGTTGGTGACCAGCGTGCCGCCCGTGATCACGATGCGCGCCGTGGACGACGCGCCGCGGTTAGAGACGAGCTGGAGAGCACCCAGGGAAATCGAGGCCGTGATGCCCGGCAGGCGCCGGTTGAGCACCAGCACCCAAGCCGCCAGGCTGTTCACGCCCATGGTGGTGTAGCCGGTGGAGGCGTCGATGAAGTCCTGGGCCGTGAAGCTGTAGGTGACCGCCGGCGTGGAGTCCACGGCCAGGATCAGGGTCTGCGTGCCGGACAGCGCCTGCCAGAACGAGAAGCTCTTCGAGCGGAGCAGCGCGGTGCGCCCGTCCTTCGATAGCAGGCGGTCGTTCTTGTAGAGGCGCAGCGTGTCGGCGCGGCCCGTAGGGAAACCGAGGTAGGTGTTGGCGTCGGTGCCCGACGGCGTCGCGAGTTCGACGTCTTCGTTGACGTCGGTCTTGGCGAAGACCGCCACCTTGGTGCCGGATTCGACCGTGCGAGCGCTCCAGAGCAGCCCAGTGTCGGAGTTGATACTGGCGACCAGCTCGTAGCCCGTGGCATTGCCGATGTTGGAGAACCGTGCGACGTCCAGCGTGTGCTCGGTGGTGATGCCGCCGACCGTGAAGGCCAGCTTGGCGCCCGAGACGAGGGTGAAGGGCGCGGTCAGCGTCGAGGTGAGGAACGCCTTGGCCACGGGCCTGTTCACCAGCTCGAAGCGGGTCTCGCCGCCCAGGGCTTGATCCGCGAGGGATTCGATGGCGACGCCGTCGCTCCGTTCCTCGTAGCCCGTGCCGTCATCGATGTAGAGTGTGCCGGGGAGGTCGCCGATGCCGGCGACGTAGGAGGCCGAGATAACCTTGCGGTTCTCGTCGAGCGCCTGCGTCCCCACGGCGTAGGTGATGAGCGCGAGGCCGGTGCCGCGGGTGCGGGACTGGCGTGCAGCCTCGATGCGCTCGCGGTAGGCGTCGTCCTTCTCGATTTCAGTGCCATTGGTGAACGGTAGCGGGTTCGTAACGGTAGAGCCTGCGAACGGGCCGCTGCCGACGAACTGCGAGATCGCCTTCGACGCCACGTTGCCGATCACGCCGCTCTGCTGGGCCACGACTGGGACGTTGGTGACGAGGACTTCGCCGTCGGGGATAGTGGCGGAGTAGAGCGTGGTGAACTTCACCGCGTCGCGGACGTTGCCCTGTGGGGTCTGGACCGTGGTACCGGCGCCGATGACACGGTTGCCGCCCTGGGCGATGACCACGGGCTCGCCCTGGTTGTGGAACCGGAGCGTGGCACTGCTGAGGGTGATGGTCCAGTGAGTGCCGTTGTTGGTCTTGCTGGAGTAGGCCAGCGGGCCTTCGTACTGCCCGGTGCCACGGCCGATGTACAGGGACCCCGAGGCCGGGAAGCTGGTCGCATCGGCGACGTTCAGCGAGGTCGTGCCCACGATAGGCGCAGCCTGCGCCTGGGAGACCACGGAGGCGATCTTCGTGAAGGCGATGTCGAGGACATCCACCTTGCCCGTGGCAGGGCTCTGGGGCGTGCGGGGGAGCTTCTCGTCCTTGCCCTTGCGGTCCAGAGCCACGCCGCGGCAGTTCTTGAGAGAGTCGAGGTTCAGCAGCGTGAACACGTCCTGGGACGTCCTCACGGCATTCTGGGCCACGACCTCCAGCAGGGAGAGCACGGGGCCGCCGCGCTTGAGGCCGGGGAGACCGTAGCGCGAGAGAAAAGCATCGGACATCTGCCCCAGGATTTGATTAAAGCTGCGGGGCTGAGGCGTGGTAGCCATGCGAAGAGGAGATTACAAGGCTCTTGACAGTCCATTCGTCCGTGTGGTATAGGGTATGATCATGGTCAGAACTATTCAGGGTTTGAGGGTCCAGATGAAGACAGCTCTGATGACGGCGGGGCTCCACTACTACGGCGGCCCCGACGGCATTAGCTTTCAGCGGCTCAGGGTGGATCGCTGCAACGAGTTCTCCAGCATATACATCGAGCTAGGCGTGACGGCCATGGACGGCTACCACATGATCGAGGAGCTGATGTGTATCCATAGCACCCACAGGGGCATCGAGCTGCTCGCCGAAGCCATCGGCGGCGTGGTCGCGACCTGGAAGGGTTACCACAAGCCCATGTGGTATAAGATCCTGGGGAGCAGCGGCGTCTACACGGTCCCCCGCAACGGGAAGATCGAAGCCCGCCCCCTCTTCGTTTTTACCGACGGTAGCACGATAAAGTTCACCGCCAAGGACGAGCACGACGTGCTGCTCTCCTTCCCGTTCCACGACGCCCACGCGGTCCGCAAGATGCTCCTCAAGGACAAGCTGGGGCTGGGCGACCACTGCTTCAAATGTGGCAACGATGTGAAGTCCCGCCCCATGTTCAACCACACCTTCGTCGGATGTATGTGCTAGTGAGGAGCACGCTCCTTAACTCGCATGTTACTTTCGTGCGGTCTGATCAAATAAATCTTGACGTCCCGATCTGGTCGTGATACAACTGGATCATGGCAAACGAAGAACGGCCCCTCCAAATCGTCCATACCAAACAGACCTATACCTTCAACAATCTCAGCGTTAGCCCCATCCCAGAAACCTTACGGCGCACCGCCAGTGGAACCGCCATCGACGTGCGTATCGAGGACGCGCGCAGCACCATCACTTACGCTACAGTGAACGTCGCTCTTGTGATTGATCGCCAAGGGCGCCCCTACTCCTACTAGGAGGCACGACATGGCGAACAAGCTGGGACGCGAGTGGCTGGAGAAGCCGCAGGCCATCGTCCAAACCGCCTTCGGACGCATGGAGGTCTTGTACCAGGGCACGGACCAGGTCAAGGTCTCGACCCGCCGCATGGGCGCCAGGCCGGCGCTGCTCGATCACGAGCAGGACGGGATGACCTACCGGGGCCGGGCCTTCTTCGTGGAGATGGTCCTGGAGCTGGTCGCAGGCCAGTGGATCGTGTGGCGGGCCCGCAGCGAGGACGGACGGACAATCTACGAGCGCGACGGCACCTGGGGCTTCGTCTGCAAGAACCCCGGCTTCGGGGGCGGTGACGCGCCGCGGACCTTCGCTGCGGCCATCAAGACCGAGGTCCTGCGGGCGGTGCGGGAGCACCTGGCCCTGGACTCCGTCCGACCCCTGCTGGAGCGAGCCGAACAGGCGGAGCTGAACAACCAGGCGTACCGTCTGGAGGACGAAGTCGCCAAGGAAGCCGCGGCGCTGGCCGTGAAGAGGACCGACCTCCAAGGCATCCTTCACGGCCTCGATCTCATCTCCCGCCGGATCACCGCGGCGGCCCGGAACGCCTGATCACGAATTTTATTGACACCAGATCCGCTACCTGGTAGGGTAAGGGAATGGAACGCATCTTCGTCGGCATCGCCTCCGATTCGCGCCTGGCTCGCTTCCTCAAGCACCTGGCGCTACACCCGACCATCGCCACCAGCGAGGTCTCCAAGCTTGTCACCCAGAACGCCCGCGAGGGCGGCACCACGGAGCTGAGCGGCACGCGCGCCAGCTTCCTGGTGGACCTGGTGGGCGAGGCCATCACCGGAAAGGAGCCCGTCAAGGAATCGAAGGGTGTCGCCATCATCGCAGGCGTCGGCGCGTTCCTCCGCACCGAGGAGCAGGCGCGCGGCATGGGGATGGCCGAGCAGAACGAGACGGAGTATCTCAAGCGTGAGTACGCCGACGCAGCGCGTCTCATCGAGGACCTGACGAAGGAAGTCGAGGGGCTCCAGGCCGAGCTAAAGGAGGCGCGAGCGCGCGTCACGGTCAAGGCCGACACCGTGGTGCTCAAGAGCGCCGGCGAGCGGCGCGTGGACGACGACGGCGAGGTCCGCATCGTCTTCCCGAACACGCCGGCGATCCCCGCCGCCAAGAAGAACTTCGAGAAGCCGAGCTGGTACAGCGACATGGCGGCAGCGCTCGACGCCGGCCTGCACGTCTCATTCTGCGGCCCTCCGGGCGGCGGCAAGAGCACGGCGCCCGAACAATACTTCATCGGCAAAAACCAGCCCTTCGTGGTCATCAACGGCGACGGCGGCCTACGGCGACGCGACCTGGAGGGGCACCAGAACCTCGTTGGTGGCGGCCGGTCCATCTTCCAGGTCGCTGAGTACGCGGCAGCCGCGGTGCTCGGCTGGGGCGCCATCCTCAACGAGGTGAACGCCGCCGAGGCGGACGCGCTCCTCTTCGTGAACGGCCAGATCGAGGTCCCGCACACCGTCACCATCGGTGGGCGCAGCTACCCGGTCCACCCGAGCTTCCGGCTGGTCGTGACCTACAACCACGGGTTGGCCGGCACGAAGCCGCTCCCGGCCAGCTTCAAGGACCGCTTCTACCCGATCCGCCTGGGCTTTCTCGCGGCTGGGGAGCTGCGCCGGCGCCTGGTGCTGAACGGCATGCCCGAGGCCGCCCCGTACGGCAACGCCCTGGTCGCCTACGCCCAGGCACTATGGACGGCCCACGAGGCCGGCGAGCTGCGCTACCAGATCACGCCGCGCCGCCTCTTCCAGGCGGTGTGGAAGCTGGAGTGCCAGCACCTGGGCGCGGTTCGTGTCGGAGCTGCGGCAGTCAAGAATGCCATCAATACCTGCATCATCGACGCGGTGGACGCCACCGCCGAGCGCGAGGTCATGAAGCGAGTCCTCAGCAAGAAGGAAGTCAAGGACGCCATCGAGGCGCTGTCGTGACGGCCGCCGAGGAGTCCTTCCCGGTGCAGCTCCTTCGGCTCGACGACGGAAAGCTTCTGGATTTGTACTGGTTCAGTGACAAGCTGCCGGCCGAGGACTGCGAAGCCATCGAAGCTGAGCTGGACCGACGGGGACTCGATCCTCAAAATAAACCTTGACCACCGGATCGCAGCCTGGTAGAGTGAAGCCATGATCAACAAAAACTCAAACCCTTGGGTGCAGATCCTCGGCGGCACTACCACCTTTGGGGCCCTGTCGGTGTCATCCGTCTTCCGATTCCCAGTCACTGATCTCCTGGCCGGCAGCCCCACCCCCGGTAATCTGACCAAGGTGTCTACTCGGTGCTACCAGGATGTAGCGGGACGGAAGTTTTCAACCGGCGCGGGCACTATGGTGGTGGTGCCCTAATGGCCCAAGGTGACAGCGGCCTCGGCCGTACCAGCAAGCTCAAGGCGTCCGGGCGCTACAACTTCGAGTGGGGCAAGCCCGAGCCGGAGGCTCCCGAGCAGGTCATAGCCGTCGAGATCAAGGACGGCAGCGAGGTTCGGCAGCGCTGGGAGCTTCAGGACACGGGCGAGTTCCTCTGCGCGGTCGCGGCCTGCGACAAGGACGTGGCCCAGAAGGACCTGCGCTTCCGTCCCCACCAGCCCATGCTGGCCGAGCGGGGCAAGGGCGTGGTCGAGAAGCATCTCTGGCCGCGCGGCTACGAGTGGGGCAATGCCCAGGAAGCCTCGACGGTGCGGCAGCTCGGGCGCCGCGCCAACATCGACACCGGCGACTTCGTGGCGGAGCTGTCCACCGTTATGCGGACGCGCCACCGCTACGGGCTCGCCGAGGGCGAGTTTATCGAGGACGTGGAGCGCGTCTTCACCGATGGCCAAGTCTTCGGCGAGGAGGAGCGCCGCCCCACCGATGTCCAACTCCAGATCACGGTCTCGATGGACCGCTCCAAGTCCACCTTTGCCAACGGCGTGGCTCGCATCGGCGGCCGGGCCTTCATCGCGCTCGACAAGACCGTGCGTCAGGCCGCGCTGGATCTACCCGAGGGGTGCCTGACCTACCAGCCCTTCACCTTCGCCGGCGGCGCCACACGGGAGACTCCCGAGGGTGTGCGGCGGTACAACGGCCAGTGGTGGCTTCCCAGTGACGACTGGGCCGACACGCGCATCACGCCTCTCTTCCGGGCCATCCAGCGCTGGGAGCAGACCGTCGGCAACCCCGATGCCTTCAAGCTGGATATCGTCATCACCGACGGTGTCCTGGAGCACCGCAAGGACGTGGCCGAGGCGAACCGCATCCAGGTGGAGCGCAACGGGCGGGGCGCGGTCGTCATGCTGAACTTCCTGCCCCGCGAGGAGTGGGGCGACTACCATATGCCCTCCCGTACGGTGATGTACGAGGTCACCGAGGACAACCTGGCCGCGCGGCTCCGCACCGTGATCGCCGAAGTCCTGGGGGACCTGCTGTGATGGCTCTGGATGGGCCTACGAGGCCCGCTGAGGGGCCTCGCGCTGGGCGATCACAGTGGCTCGCGGCTGAAAAGATAGCCGTAGCCGTGGCAACCACCACAATACGAGCCACGCTTCCAGTCAGCACAACGCCGGCACTTGCGAGTGAAGGGGAGGATACGAACGAAGGCACCGATCATCTTACGAATGATCGTCATACTCGCTCTCCCGCTCCGCCAGCTCGGCCGGGTCGGGGCCCCGGACCACCGGCATGAATGCCTCGGCGTCCTGCTTGGCGATGAACGCCTGTTCCTCGGCCGTCATCTCACCAGCCAGCCGGCGCTCTACTTCCGCGCGGGGCACCAGGGTGCCGAGGCCGTCCTTGCTCAACCTCGGCTGGGCCATGCCGATCTGCATCGGAACGCCCGGCTTGTAGTCCGGGTTACAGGTCCGACAGACCTCATCCAGCAGCTCGTTGGAGTCCATCGAGAAGTCGGGAACGTGGCCGCTGGTGGGGCCGTGTACGCAGTTTAGAGCGTGGCGCGCCTGCTCCTCGGTGCAATTGAACCGCTCCATGCACGCCGCGATCTCGGCCCAGGTCTGGACGTCGGCCGGCGGCTCCGGGGGCAGCGGCTCGCCGTTGCGGTGAGCGTTCACCGCGGCGAAGGTCGCGCCGTCGGTGCCAGGGGTGTAGCTGCCGCGCATACGCTGCCCCCACTTCAACACGTAGTCGCCGGGCGCCACGTAGTAGGCCGCGTAGTGCCCCGGCTCGTCGGTGGTCGGGCCGGTCGTATAGCCGCTCTCACCCTGGGTCAGATGGAAGTTGGCCCCGCATTCCTTCTCGCTCTCGCTCTTCAGCTCCTTCAGCTCGGCGATAGCACGGAGATCAGCCGCGTAGTTCTTCCGGATCGCGGCCGGCGGGAGCAGCGGCGCCATGCGGTCCACGATCGGCTGAACCTGCGCGTAGAAACTCGGCCATGCGCTAGTCTCCGGGGAGAGCAGCTCCGTCCAGGAAGCCCAGCGGACGCCGGTGGGCAGCGCCTTGGTCTTGGCCTCCCAGGCGCTCGATAGTATCATGGTCAGGCGGCGATCCCACAGGAAGCACGCGGTGTAGCGTTCGCCGTCGTGGAAGGTGCCGACGAAGCGCAGTCGCTGGGGCTCCGTCTTGATCTCGGTCTTCTCGTACAGCTCGCGGACCACGGCCTGGAGCGCGCTCTCGCCCGGCTCGATCTTGCCGCCGGGGACGCCGAGCAACTCCGAGTCTTTGCGCTTGACCGTGAGGACCTCGCGTTCCGGCGCTCCTTCGGCGCCGGTGAGGTACCCCTTGCTGTAGCTCAGCATAATGACGACCGCGGCCGTGGGACGCCGAGAAGCCGGCAGATCGGCGGGGCCGACGTAAGGGAGCTGGTCCAGGACGTCCGACGGCAGCATGGCCGAGATGGTGTCGATCTCTTCGGTTGACACCGGCTGGAAGCGGTCCTGCTCGAAGTCCGACACCGTCATCGCGTTGGCCACGTCGATGTAACCCGCGTTGCGGGTCATGGCGCGGAGGCCGGTGGCCTTCTGTACCATCGGATCGGTCATGATGAACAGATCTGCCAGCGACCTTGCGGCCTTACTGGTGACCTCGAAGGTACGGGGGTCATTAGCGTAGCCACCGGCGGTACCAACCGGGTCGGCCGGATACTCGATCTCGGCCTCGGCGCGCTGCCGCGCCAGCTCCGCGGTGTACTCGCGGATCATGTGGGTCGTATCCTCAATCGAACCGGCGAGCCGCAGCCTCAAATGGAAGAGCCACTCGTTCCAGAGCAGCACGTCGTCCCAGGTTAGTCCCACGTCCCTGAGGGCGGAGTGGACGGCCCCCCAGAGGGTCTCTGGGTCGCTGTGGACGGCGCCCCAGTCCTGGTCGGGGGTCTTGCCTGGCGGGACGTAGAGACGGGCCTGGCCGGGCTCCTGGAGGCCCTTCTCGAAGATGGTCACGGCCAAGACGGCGTCCGTGCGGTGCAGCGCCCAGGGCTCCATCGAGTAGAAGCGGCCTGCGCCGACGGGGATGTGAGCAGTCTCCAGTAGACGCTTAATGCGGCGGGTGTGCCGGGGCGTCGGCTGAGCATCGTCGAAGCTGGAAGCACACTCGACGATAAACTCCTCGAAGGTATCCCGGATGATGGTGTCGTCGTTGATCGGCACGGCCAGCAGCGTGATATTACACAGCGAGCCGCCGAGGACGAAGCTGTCGAAGGCAAAGGGGTGGTCATGGACCGTGCCGCCGGCGGGGTCGCCGGGCGGGTTGTACGGGGACCAGACATGTAGCCGGCGCCCCTTGGGCAGCTCGACCTTGATGAAGCCGTTCTGGTGCAGCGCGATGCGCGGCGGGCCGGCCGGATGGTGCTCCGGGCAGCCGCCGCAGTCGATCGGGTTGTCGGCCTTGCAGTCCATGATCACATCCCAAAGCCGGTGTGGATGACGAAGTCGAACCCAGCGATGGGGAGCGGCCCACCCTTCGGCGCCTCGCCGCCGAAGACCATGCAGTCTTGCTTAGACTCCAGGTACTTGGACAGCTTGTTGCACGCCTTCGCCTGCCCATCGGTCATGTCGTAGTTCACGTAGCAGCCGTGGCACTTCTGCATCCAGGCCCACTCCTTTAGCGAGACCTCCAGGGCGTAGATATCGGTGGACTCGGGGATGTTCTCGTAGATGATCAGTACCTTCATAGGACCCTCCTGAAGCGTCCGTCGAGGAACATCCAGGCTGGGCGGACCCACCAACCGGAGCGGCTGACATAGAGGATCAGCTCCTCGGATGCGAAGGTGTTCTCGGTCCCCTCGACGAGGAGCTTGCGCTCACTGTGGCGCACGAGGCCGAGCACCCAGTAGAGCCCGCCTTTCTTGTGGCGATAAAGACCAAAGAGCCGGCCTTCGCCGCGCAGCCAGCGCCACACCGGCGCCAGCTCGCGCCAGTACGCAGCGCAGAACACGAGTAAGAGGATCGTTAGCCACAGCATCAGCCGGCCTGCCGCGCGAGGGCCTGGGAAAACCGGGGCTCGGCCAGGCCGGTGCCATATGCCCAGGTGTAGAAGCGATCGTCATCGAGCTTGACACTGCGCCAGCCGTAGGAGCCGACCTCGATCGGGCGATCGGCGGTGCCGGCGACGACGTCCTGGCCGATGTCGGTGTCCAGGATGGCGGTGCGGAGCCCCGCGACCCCGAAGAACTCGCGGGCCCGGCTCAGTAGCCCGCGCTGCGTGAGACCTAACAGCGGCGACTGGGGTAGCTCCTCGGTCATCGCCGTGGCGAAGATATGGATCAGCTCCACCTTCATGAACTCCAGGAAGACGTCGCGATAGCAAGGCGTGCACGTCACGTAGCGCCCCGGATCGAGCTTGCCGTCGTGCATCAGCGAGAGGAAGCCTTGCTCGCCGCTACCGATGAGCTGGCCGCCGATGAGCTTGAACTTCGACACCGTCCAGGGCTCCGCCTCGGCCGGACTGATGGCAGTCACGATCTGCTGCGGCGCCATCCACGGGACCTCGACGTACTCGAAACCGTGGCCCTTATAGAACTCGACGGCGAGGCCCAGGCGTCGCCAATTAATCGTTGCTCGCTCCACAGTCATCTCCTCTCGCCCCGACGGAAGGACCGGCGGGTCGCGTTGGCCATCTGCTTCAAATCCCGCATCTTCCATCCCGGATAGCGTCGCTGGAGGACCTCGCGCAGCGCGCCGTAGATGTCCGCCAGCTCGCACAGCTCCAGGAGCTTGGCGCCCTGCCCTTGGGCGTCCTCGGCCTCGTCCAACTCCTCTCGGATCTTGGACAGCTCGCCGAGGACGCCCTTCGGGATCGCGCGGGTATGGTAGCCGAAGCCCTTCTTGCTCATGGACCTAGAACCAGCGCAGAACGAACTTCTTGCCTTCCACCATTTCCCCGAGGAGGGCGCGAGTTTCCTGGAGAAGATCGGACACACCCGTGTCGCGCAGCACCATACCGCAGTCGGGGCAGTCCACATCGTCGATCGTGGTGGTCATCTCCACGCTCTTGGCGCCGCACAGCGGGCTCGGCAGGATGCCCTTGGCGGCATGCAGGCGCTTGACGGGCGCCGTGGCGGGCGAGCCGCCGCCGGGCCGGGGCTCGCTCTTCCGCAGCTCGTCGGCGCGGCCGATGAGCGGGTCCTGGCGGAGCGCCTGGACCTTGCTAGCGACCGGGCCAGCCGAGACCGTGGCAGTCATGACGTTGGCGCTGTCCGCGGCGGCCAGCATGCGGCTGGCGATGTTGCGGAAGCCCTGGACAACGTAACTCAGGGGCGTTGGGGCGCTCTGCGTGCGCGGCGCGTGCTGGTCGGCCGCGGCGATCAGGTCCATGGCGAAGCTCTGGAGCTTGCCGATGAGGTCCTGGCGCGCCTGCTCGCGCTTCACGCTGAGGTTGAGGGCGCTCCGGACCATACCCCGGATCTCGTCCCAGTGCTTGATGGCGGTGCCGGTGCCCGAGATGTCCTCCGAGAGCTGGCGCTGGCGCGTGAGCAGCTCGTCAGCCGACTTCATCTCGGCGCGGACCTGCGCCTCGGCCTTCTCCAATCGCGGGGCCAGCTCGGTCTGGAAGTGTTTGGCGGAGTCGCGCTGCTTCGCCATGCGATTCAGCGACTTGTCCATCTCATCGCAGAGATTATCGACACTCCGCACCGCCTCCAAAACGACGTCCTGGGGCGGGCGGTTGTAGCGCTGAAGCGTCGCGTTAAGCTTGGTCAGGATCTCGGTCCGCAAGAGCGTATGGTCAGTGCCTTTGAAGTCCGCCTCCATGCGACGGAACAGCTCTTCAGCGCTGCACACCCAAGCGGCCTGCATCTGGTCGGTCTGCGCCGCGGCGAAGGCCAGGGCCCACAGGGCGTGGGGGTCCGTGATCTGGTCGGAGGAGGTCTGGGAGCAGACCTGGCAGGACCAGAACTTGCCGTAGCGCCCCGTCATCGGCTTCATCGGCTTCTCGTGGCACTGCGGGTTCATCGTGAAGGGGACCTTCTCGTGCTGGCTGAACGCCGTGTAGGCGGCTAGGTACAGGGTGTAGAGCTGGGAGTTGGTCAAGGGCTTCTGGTAGCACTGCGTCACGGCTGACTCCTTTTGTTCTCGGCCGGCAATAGCGTGAAATAAAGACCTCCTGCGGGAAGCCGGGGGTATCCACGCGGGTAAATAGATGTTGACAGGCCCGATGGACCTGTTATAGTGATCAAAACGGGGACGAAACGGTTTCGACGGGAGAACAAAGCGAAGCGGTGCGCGACGAGGAAGTCAGCTCTCCTCGAAAGTAAACTGGCAAAACACAAACGCGAACGACAACGGTCGCTACGCCTCCCCCGCCGCTCTCGCGGCTTAAAGAGGCCGGGGCTCGGCACCTGGAAAAGAAGCCGAGAAAAGCGTTCCTGGACGTTAAAACCAGGTGGTGGACGGCGCCGTGAGGCGCCCCTATTCCATGCTCGCAGGACCCGTCGATTATCGTCGCTCGGGGCCGCAAGAAGCGCGTAAATCGCCGATTCGTGAGTTTTTTCGGACGCGGGTTCGACTCCCGCCGTCTCCACTACAGCCAGGAGCCCGACAGCGTTAGCTATGGCGCTAGGTCAACAAAGGCCAGTTGGGCTCCTGGCCTACTCTAGCTAGAAGGACGGCATGATGCGAGGATTGTTGATTTTTCTGGTCTTCACCATTGGTCTCGTGGCAACCACCTGTTTGCTATTCCCTGGGCGCGGCGACATCCTGGGTATGGTGTGCATGGCTAATGTCCTGGGCTACATTGAAGCCCAGATCCGTCGCTAGCCCCCGACGTCCACCGACACTGGTATCAGTTTGTCGTAGCCAGCGATGGCGACGTTCACCGCTAGCGTGGCCACCGGGCCCACCTTCTGCACCGCGACCGACTCCACGCCAGCGAAGGTTGGATCGTCAGCGAACATGTCGCGGGCCGCGTTCGATAGCTCCTCGGGATCGAGGTCGGCGGTGTTGGTGCCGATCGGCACGTCGAGCCCGAACTCTGGGTGATGTAGCAGCGAGCCGCGGGTCACGCCCAGCGCGATGCGGACCTGCTGGACGATGTTCGTGAGCCCGACGGCCACCGGCGTGTCGCCGTCCGGCGTCATGACCAAGTCGCCCGTCGGCGTGAGCAGCAGGTCCATCCCCGCGACGCGGATCAGCGGATCGAGTTCGTCCACCCCCGGTACGCCCTTGGTCTGGTAGTCACTCTCGGCGGGCTCGATGCTCGACGGGATGTAGATGACGCGCCGCGAGTTGACCGTGTCGGGGAGGAAGCCGTGGATGGCGGCGCCATCGGATGCCTTGTACAGCGAGACGTCCTTGTCCACGTAGACGACGGCCATGGTGGGCGAGACCTCCTCGATGCGGGTGATCTTGCAGGCGAGTCGGGTTTTGGTCTTGCTGAAGACGGAAACCGGCTGGCCGGCGCGCAGGTTCTTGGTGTCGGCCACCATGATCTGCTTGCCGCTGCCGTTGACCAGGAACGAGACCGCGAAGCCCTCCTCGTCGATGTAGGGCTGGCGCAGCCCGTTCAGCGTCGCGATCTCCAGCCAGCGATCGGGGTCGCCCAAGTGGCGCTGCGCGAGGCGCTCCAACGTGCCGCCGTAGGGGAAGGGGACAGCGAACTTCGAGCGCGGCACCTGGAATGCAATGCCCGAGCCCGAGGCCAGGCCGGCGATGTACTCCAGGGACGAGACCGCGAAGCGATCGGTGTCGCCGCTGGCCGCGAGCGCGTCGAGATGGATACCCACGTCGTTGAGCGCGAAGAGGACGTCGAGGTCGCCGTCCGTGGCTTCGCGGACCTGGGTGCCTGAGGCGCGGCCGTAGACGCGGTTGTAGGTGTCGTCGCCCATACCTACAGCATCGGCGTAGAACTCGGCGACGCTCCGCACCTGGTCGCGCGCCGCCTGGAAGTCGCTGCGGCTGAGCCCCTGGACGCGCTCGCGCTCGCGGACCATGGCATCCACCGAGCCGGGGCTGAGGTTGAGGTCGCCTGGCCGGATGCCGGCGAAGAACTCGTAGTGGTCGTCCGGGTTCTCGAAGATGCGGTTGGCCGGGTCAGCATCGAGCGCGGTCGAGCGCGTGCCGATGTCGCCGGCGCCGGTCTCGCCCTTGGACAGCGCGGCGCCGAGGACCCGCAGCTCATCCCATTCAGTGGCGGTTTCCGACGTGGACTGGTCGAAGGCAGCGCCCAAGCCCTCGCCCGCGGCGCGCACGGACGCGAGTTCCAGCACAGCCTGCTTCGCCGAGCGCAGGATCTCACGGGGCATATCGCCCATGGCGACGATGGTGCCAATGGTGTCCTTGATGAACAGGGCGATCTCGCGCAGGGGCTTCAGCACCAGGTCGGCGAGATCGCCGGCGATAGCGAAGAGGGTCTGGCGAGCGCGGTAGAGAACGCGGCGCGCGTCCTCGATTGCCTTGAGAGCGCGGGAGAGTTTGTCCGGGTTGCGGACAATCGGCGAGAGCCGCTCCTCGGGCGGCGGCACCTTGTCGAGGGAAACCCGCCTGAAGGCGCGGCCCTGGAAACTATACTGATACTCAAAGACATCGGGGACCGCTCGACGTAGCGAGAAGTTCTGCGGCGTGACGAGGTAAACGGCTTCGTCCTTCCAAATCGCGAAAGCCAGGCGCGCATCCTTGCCGTCGTCGGTGGCCTTGAGGCGCGCGTAGCGCTCCAGCCAACGCTCCAGGAGCCGGAACTGGAAGTAGCCACTGGTGCGTCCCACGGCACCGCTGCCGTCGATCTCGCTCTCCTTGATTAAGTTCGACGGCGTACGGTTCGGCGACAGGTCCTGCTTGAGGCTGTCGATGGCCCGCGCGGCGCCGCGCGCCTGCGACAGCGTACCGGCAAAGATGGTCTCGGCGAGGCTGGCCTGGCGGAGCGCTGGCGCTTCGCCGCGCAGCGGCAACACACCCGTGGTTCCCGAGAACTGGATGGGGCGCGGCGCGAAGTTGCCCCACTGCTCAATGTAGCCGCCCAGCGTCGCCTCGCCGGTCACCGGGAAGGGCATGTCGATCTGAAGCGCCTGGGGCGGGATAGGTAGGGTGAAGACCCACTGCTCGTCGCGCTTGTACCCCTGCTTGGTCTTCCGGAGGAGTAGGAGCTGATAAGGGAAGGAGCGATTCCAGTTGAGCGCGTTGATCGTCCTGGAGTGATACCACCGGGGGACGAGCAGCTCGTTGGACTGGTTTTCGGCCGCGAGCTGGGTCGCAGAGTGCTGGATGGCGTTCTTAGGCGGGCCCGACATGCCCCTTAGATTGCGCCCTGGCGCCCCTAGCGTTGCGCGGCTTCCATCCTACCAGGCGCGCCAGAACGTGGCTCCTGGGGCTTCCTGCGGCTCCCCCAGGCCCTACGCAGGTCCTCAGCCCAGATCTCGACCTGGACCACGATCGGGAGCACGAACACGTCGTAAAGCAGGGCGCACATGGATGGCGGTGTGACCTTCCTGCGCCGCCTGATTTCATCGTGGCATCGGCCGAGCATCTGATTTATTTTGCTCCTCCATGCAGAAATAGCTTGGAAGAAATAAAAAGACATGCTAGTATATTCTTCCAGACGGCGGTGATGATCTCCAGCGGGCAGCAGGGCCCAGAGTAAGTCCTCTCTCCCGCCGTCAATACTTTGTGGTCGCCCGATGAACCATGGGGAGGAGTCCTCCCGTCGGTGCTAGGCGATCCACTTCTTGGGCGATGGGGTTTCATGACGAGGGAGCCGACATCGAAGCTGGAGCCCGCGGCGGGCAAAAGCAACGATGCCCTCGTTCCGGGGTTCGACTCCCCGGCGCTGACTTTCACGCTATCTGAATCTGTAGACGCGGCCTCGTAGCTCAATTGGCAGAGCAGCGGATTCTTAATCCGTTTGTTGGGGGTTCAACTCCCTCCGAGGTCATCCAACATCCACGTCGCCCAGCTAGGCGACTAGTCGGGGAGATCCCCTCGACGATGAAGCCGGGCAGCGCCGGCAAAGATCGGGCCCGTCGGCCTCTCTTGAGGGCTGATATCAGGACGCGATCCAAGAATCCCTGGGACCGGAGGTCCAGTCGGTACGACGGCTTGGTTGGTCGCAGATGCGGCTGATCTGAGAGATGAAGCGCGGAGCCTTCGGGTGATGAAACGCCAATCTCATCGTACACAATTTCGGCCTCGTCGTCTAGCGGTAGGACGCCGGCCTCTCACGCCGGAGATCGAGGGTTCAAATCCCTCCGAGGTCATGGTCTATAGCTCAACTGGTAGAGCGTCGGTCTCTGAATCCGAAGGTTCCAGGTTCGATCCCTGGTGGACCAATCAAGACGTCGTCACGCTAATTGGACTAGGCTGCTGGGCTTTCACCCCGGATGATGAGGGTTCGACTCCCTTCGACGTCATAGAAGACCGCGTCAGCGGTTTCCGTACTCTCTACGCCACGATTGACGGTAAGGTCACCGAAGTCGGCTGTAAACCGGCTCCCTGATGGGCAATCTAGCTCGTGTCTAGGACGTGGCATCAGGTCCCGAAGCCGAACGGCAAGGCGCCCGGTTGTCAGCCGATAGATAGCGGGTAGGACGGGTGGCGGATGGAGTACACCACGTTGCGATAGGGGTCGGTGCCGCGGAGCTGGTCGCGGGTCAAACTCAGCAGCCACAGCCGCATGCCGTTGTCGTCGTTGACGACGTTCTGGACGTAGCGGACCCGGACCATCTCCCTGGTCATATCGCGGACCATGTCCAGGTCCGGTGACGTCGAGCCGAAGACGTGCATCACGTAGTCGTCGCCCTGGACCTGAGCGACGCGCCGCCACCATCCTTGGAACCGCGGCTCCAGCCCCGTTTTCTCCTGGAACTCGCGCATCATGGCCACCGTGGGTTCTTCCACACCTTCGATGTGACCGCCCACGCCGTTCCACATCCCCGCCATCCACGCCGGTTTCTCCTTGCGGATCGCCACGACCTTGGTGAAGCTGGGGTCGAAAAGGTAGCCCAACTGGTATTGACTGGGGACGGCGGCCAGGGGCGGTGGGCCGAGCAGCCGGCCCACCATGGCGGCGGGCGCGGGCGAGTCGTCTGCACCGCAGAACATCAAGCCACCGCCGGCATCAGCATCTGGCCGCGGCGCTGGCAGTGACAGGTCTCGGGCATGAACTGGAAACGGCCCGTCGGCTGCCCGGTGGTGTTGTGGCAGCGCTTGTTCTTCTTGCCGGAGCCGCAAGGACAGGGCTCGTTGCGGCCGACCAGCGCGGTGCCGGAGCGCCGGTAGGGCGTGTTGATGGTGAACTGCCGCTTCCCAAGGATCGGGTGCTCGATCTCCTTCATCGCCGGGCCGGTGTCGAGAAGGAGCCGTATCTCGCGGCGCCCATTACAGGTCGAGCAGCAGTTGGCGCGGACCTGGTCCTCGAAGAACTGCATCTCAGGCACAGGCCGCTCTTGCAATCGCTGCTGCTGGCGCTCGGCGATGAGGCGCTCCAGCTCGGCGCCGGGCTCCTCGATCTTGCCGCCCAGGATCTCGTCCAGCAGCGAGCCACCGCCGAGGCCCATGAGCCCGGCCATGGCCCCGGTCACGAACAGTAGCGGGCGGCTCTTGCCGCCGCCGTGCGCCCCCGGCAGCTTGACGGCCTCGCCCAGCGGAAAACCATCGGTGTCGAGGATATTCTTGGTGTCGTTGTCGGTCATGCTTCGATATAGCGCGGCTTCAATCTCTGGAGCATGCCCATCCTCATCCTGACGGCAGAAGAGAAAACGGCGGTGGATACCGCAGATGCGGTGCTCGACGACGGCCTGGGGTATGGGGCCTCACGCTCCGGTGTCCGGGCGATCGAGGCCATGCCCAGGTACCTCGACCCTATCACCGCCCCTTTTAAGAAGCTCGTCAAGGCCGGCTTCCTCACCACGCTGATCGCTGTCATGCGGTCCAGCGTTGGTGGCGGCGGTGGAAATGCTATCTACGGGGACGGGAGTGACGGCACTGTAACGATCACGGGCGGCACGACGACGCTGTCTCAAGACATGTTCTATGATGTGCTCCTCATCGAGGCATCAGGCGTTCTGGAAACGGCTGGTTATCGAGTCTACTGCAAAACGTCGTGCACCGTCGATAACGGTGGAAAAATCCAAAACAACGGATCGGCTGCAAGTGGCGTATCTGGAGGCGCGGGGGGGCTCGCCGGCGTATTCCTTGCGGGCGCCATTGGTGCCACCGCCGACGCTTTTGGCGGTCAGCCTGGCAACGGCAACAGCAACAGCTATGGTGGCAATAGTGGCGCCGGTGGCGCTGGAAATGGAACCAGCGGTGGAGTGGGTGGGGTATCGAACCAGCCCGCTGCAAATTCTGGTGGATTTCGCACTATCCCCTATCTCCTAGCGGGGGGGGTCTACGGCACGGGGTCTTGGCAGGCGATCTACGGTGGGTCTGGTGGCGCTGGTGGCGGTGGAGACACCATCGCATCATTTGGCGGTGGAGGAGGAGGTGGTGGTGGAGGTGTAGTGGTGGCAACCAAACTTCTCACGATAAATGGCGCCGGCGCCATTCGCGCCCACGGGGGCGCCGGTGGGGCAGCGAGCGGAACAGATGGCGGTGGTGGAGGTGGTGGTGGTGGTGGGTGGATCGGCCTCGTATATGGATCTAAAGCAGGCTCAGGTACAGCAACCACAACTGGAGGAGCTGGTGGGGCCAAGACTGGGGTCGGAGTAAATGGATCAGCCGGTAGCGCTGGCACCGTGATCGAAATCGTCAATTAATAACTTGACAGATCAGATCAATCCCGATATCCTACAAATATGATTCAATTCCCCTCGCAATGGTCTCCGCAGCTCGGACGGGCGCTTCGGACCCGCCTTATCGAGACATTAGCCGATGCACCCTACCAGGTGAAGGCAGCGCCCGAGAGCCCCGAAATCCGGCTAATGCACGCTTACGGATTCAATCGCACCGAGCTATCCCACCAAGGCGTGATCCGGTTCGTACATCGCCTTCTCTTGGAGGACTGGCCAGTACCTGCGGGGCCGCCACCGGCGGACTTCGAGTCGTGGCGCGACGTCTCGACCACGGTCGCAGCCGGCATCTGTGCCACACTCGACATCGAACTGATTTAATCGTTGGTGTTGAGGCGAGACTCGAAGGTCGAGCCTCGGCCCTCGAAGCTATTGATTGCCTGCATCGCAGCTTGAATCAAGGCCATTATGGCAGTGAACTGCACCCCAAGGGCCCCTATGGCTGGGGCGGCGATAATTGGACCAACGATTGGGATTACATGTAGGGTGGATGCGGCCTTAAAGCTCTCCGCACAAGTCGCCACTAGCACCGTCAAGCTGGTGAGCAACGAAGTAAGCGTGGTATGTAGCTGCTTCTCGGCACGCCGATAAGTCGAGAACTTTGCCATCTTTTCGCTGGCATCGCCGATATGGATGCCCTCGTCAGCGTGCATCTTGATCTTCCCCTCGCCGGGAACGATCTCTAGCCGGGTCTCCGGAACACCCTCTTTATTACGGTCGTTACGGGCACCTAGAAGGACGCGACCGTCCTTGAAGAAATCTACCCTGGAATGAGCAGTGTCAGAAGTGTCCTCCACCTGCTTGCCGTCCAGATCGGTGGCCCCATTGTGAACAAAAGCCATCTCGCCGCTGCTGTTAATGAAAAACTGACAGCCGTTGAATTCAGTGAAAAAATGGTGTGAGTCCTCACTGTAACTCAGGTCTTTATCGTCGTGTTCGTCCCGCACGCCACCCAGAATGATCGCAGAGTTGTGCTCGCCATTAACACACAGCATAAGCACCTTCGCCCCTTTGCCGTTGCCCGTGTCGTCCTTCTCCCGCCCTTTATCAATCCGAGGAGTCCAAAGCATGCGATCGGCAAGGCCCCCAAAGGGGTTGACCATCACACAATGTGAGTATTCACGACCAACTGCGATGCCGGTATCTACATCGCGGTGTTGAACCAATACTCTATATTCATTGACCTTTTTAGAGACAGACCGCTCATCCTTCGGTGAGATGAATTCGATAACCTCACCAACGCGGAGCGCGAGATTGCCATAAAGATCTAACGGACTATCGCTGACGGACTCCAGATAATGAGGAGTGATTGGTCCGTCAGCCATACCAATAGGAGACTCGCGGAACGTAGAGAGCACGTTTAGGAGATTGCGTGCTCAGCGACCTCGGCCGCAGAGGGCTCGCGGGTGTCGATGACGACGGGGTTAGCACCGGCTGGCCAGATCACCTGGAGGATATGGAGGCCCGTGGAGAGCGCCCAGGGCGCGGCGGCGCGGGCCAGGTCTTCGTGTGCACCGGCGGCGCCGGCGAGCACGACCAGCGGGTTCCGGAGCAGGCCCGGAAGGACCGAGACCACGACCTCGTGCAGATCAGGAATTTCATTCATAGGCGGCATGCTACCAGGGCTCGCGGATCTTGTCAAGCGCTTTGATCGCCACCGCCGCCCACGATGGCCCCGGTGTCGAGCGCCAGGATAGAGGTGCGGTCCGTCTCACGGTCCTCGATGGCCTTGCCGCCGCCGTCCAGAGTCAGGCCGGGGTCGAGGGCATGGCGCTCGTCTTGCATGAGATAGGGGTAGAGGTAGGAATCGTCGAGCGGCCGGCGCGAACGGTAAGCGGGGTCGGTCTCGATCCGCATACCGTGCGTGAGCGTGAGGGACGTCGTGAAGTGGCGATGGCCATCGACCGTTCGCCCACACGAGTGGGCGTACCCCTCGATGTGGTACACGATCCCATCCCACTCCAGATTGTCGCCGTGCGTGATGGGCGCCTGGATCCCGTAGCTCACCACAGTCCCGTTGAGGGTCAGGTGCTGGCCCATGAGCCAGTCGCTGGCGACCTCGGCCCACTTCCGCGGCCCGAACTTCGTGTCCTCCAGCGAGCAGTTCACCGTCGTCATGTACGGCCGCAGGCCCGAGCGCTGGATGTCGAGGTCGTCGCGGATCGGCGGGTTGCGGATGAGCTGGTAGGTGAGGTGGTTGTTCTTCTGGCTAATCGCCGAGTGCCCGAAGATGTGGATGAAGTTGAAGCGCGTGGCGTTGCTACGCCCCAAGCCGTCCTCGTAGACGAGCAGTGGGTGCATGACCCACCGCGGAACCTCGTGGTAGGGCGTGAGGACCAGGTTGTTCTTGTCGTGCTGGCGCTTGACCATCTTGTCCGACGAGAACGGCATCTGCCGGACGATCACCTGCGGGACCACAAAACCGGCCTCGTTGACGCGCAGCGCCGTGTACATCTCGTTGATCGTCGGGTTCAGCCACTGGCTGAGGACGCTCCATACGGGCTTATTACTGAAGTCGGGGACGGTGGGGATGAACTGCCCCAACATCTTCTTGTCGGTCTTCTTGTGCTGCGGCACCTTCGTCTCGCCCGCGGGCGGCGGCTCGATGCCGTCGGGGATGAAGGCGCGCCAGGCGTCGCTGCCCGAGTTCTGCGCGCCGGCGGCGTTGACGTAGCGGTGGATGCCCGTCATCAGCTCGACGAGGTCGGCATAGGCGAGGATGCCGCCCTGCTTCGAGCGCGAGTTCTTGCCGAGGAGCTGCCCGACCTCAGTCGGCACGAGGTAGGCGAAGGGGGCTTCGCCGGAGCCCTGCGTCAGGCCCGTGGCGATCTGAAGCTCGGCATCGCCGCCGGGGTTGGCGGCGCGCTTCGCGATGCCATCGCCCAGGAGCATGTCGAAGAAGAACGGGATGGCGCGGTTGATGTCGATGGCGGCGCTGCTCGCGGAGTCGCCCTGGGGCGTGTCGAGCAGCTCGATCACCGACTTGCCCAGGCGCGCGAGCCAAGTTCCCATGCCCTTAGTGTTCTCGGCGAGCTGGGGGTCGAAGAAGACCTGGGCATCCATCTCGGCAAAGCCGATGGCGCTGAGGGTGTAGCCGACGGTCTTGATCCCGCCGCCACGCTCCACGCGGCGCTGGCGGCGGGTATCCTGCACGCGACCGACGAATTTGAAGCCGTCATCGAAGCGGTTGCAGATCTCCAGACGACGGATACGCTCGACCAGCGCCAGCCCCTTCTCCTCGGAGTTGACCATCCACGCCAGCACCCAGTCGCCTGGCAGCACGGCCGAGTCGTACTGGACCTCGCTGGGGAGCAGCGATGCGCTGAAGCTGGAGGTGTGGCTGCCCTTGCCGCCCTGCACCTGCATCTGGGCGCAGTCGTCGGTGATGATCAGCATCTCGCCGCGCGTGCGGGCGCCGTCGGCGGGGTTGGTCGAGAAGCTGTTCATTAGGTCGCGGGAGTAGCTCGACGGCGCCGACAGCCGAATGACCGCCATGACCCAGAACGGCACGACGCTGATATCATCGTCCAGGACCGCGCGCTCCTTCTCGTTGTCGGGGCGCTGCGCCAGGAAATCGTCGATGAGGTTGTAGCGGGCCGCGACGAAGCGATTGCCGACCACGCGGGCGGAGTAGCGATCAGCCATCGGATTTACCTAGCTCTCATCTTATCGGCAGCTCCGGCGGCTTTGATCAGCGACGCGGTGAGGGTGTCAGCAGCCGACGCGGCCTTGCCGAACGCCGCGGCGACCGCCGCCGGCGATCCGCCGACCTCGTTGCCAACCTTGGCAAGACCACCCGCGAGCCCGGTCGAGCCTCTTGTATCGATGTCGCCGCGCAGCTCAGCCGCCGAGCCCTCGCGGATCTGCTCCAGGCGCCCCTGCTCCTTGGAGCGCTCGGACATATCCAGGGCCTCGACGGATCCGGCGGCTGCGGCACCCGCGCCGCGGCCCGCCATGAAGGGGCCGGTGCCGTACTGGCCCCGGCCGGCCTCTAGCCGCGCGAAGGAACTCCCGGCCATGTCGTTTGGTGCGAGCCCGACGGACTGGAGGTAGGCACCACGCTCGGTAAAGGCGGTGGACTCCCACTCGGCACGGGCCTTACCCTTCAACCCTTTGCGGCCCGAGTCGAAGTATGCCTTGAAGTCGCCGCCGAACTTCCCTTGGACCTCCTGGGCCTGAGCCTGCATCGGGTCAGCTTCGCCTTGCATGGGCGACATCCCGACGTTGCGGTCATAGGTGCGGGCCATGGTCTTGTCGGCGTAGGACTTCACCATCTCGAATGTGATCCCGCGAGCCTTCAGCTCCGGCGGGACCTCGCCCTTGCCGATCACGTCGAAGAGGACGCGGGGGTCCATCTGTGCCAGGTACTCCTGAGCGAAGACCGAGGCGTTCGGCGCGGCATGGATGGCGTTGAGCAGGTTACTGCCGGACTGGTAGGCGTCCACACTGCCGCCGGTGACGGCGCCCATCGCCTGGAGGCCCTGTGGCATGAAGCTCTGGATCTGCATGTCGCCGGCACCGCTGCCGCCGCGCCCGTAGGCATTCATGGCGCCCAGGAGCCCCAAACCAGAGGTCGGTGCCATGCCTGACATCATAGCACCGGCAACGGTGCCGCCCATGCGGTTGGCGGCGCCGACGTCCATGCCGCCGCTGCCGCGACCGATCGAGTTCTGGAGGTTCTTCCAGAAGGTGCCGCCGGAGCCGCCGGCGTCGTTCATCGCCGCGGTACCCCAGATCTGGCCGGCATTATGGATGCCACCGGCGCGCCCGCCCATGACGGAGAACATGCCGCGGTGGCCCGCCTCGCCACCGGCGACCTGGTCGATCGAGTTGAAGGCCCCGATGAGATCGCCGTCGGTATGGACGCCCGAGTCGGTCGCCTTACGGAGCGCGCGAAGGCCGGAATTGATCTGGGCGCCCTGGGAGCCATAGGTCCTGGCGTCCTTGGAGTCGCCGGTCATCTTGCGAGCGCCCATACGGAGCGCGTTCATCCCAGCCACGTTGCCGCCGGCATTCTGGTAAAGCTGGTCGCGGGCCTCGAAGTAGAGCGGCGCTGCCTGCTTCATGTTCTGAAGGTACGAGAGCTGGTCGGTCGTCATATCCACGGGCAGGTTGTCGAGCCCCCGCTTCATCTCGTTGCCGGCGGCCAGCGGGTTGAACTTGTTGCGCCACAGCGACCCGAGGATCGTACGGTCCTTCTTCTGCCCTTCGACGTCGAAGGCCACGCCGCCCGAGGTCCCGCGCTCGAAGCCGCTGGAATCCCCGGCGCCGCGGGACAAGGCGTTGAAGTCCTTGGAGAACTGATCGTTGCCGCGCATCAGACGGTACGCGGCCTGAAGCGACATATCGCCGCCCTTGAGGCCCATGGCGGCGTGGCCGAAAGCACCGCCTTGCTTCATGGCGCGACCAATAAAGTCGTGCGGGGCCTGCTCGGCCTCGTGCATGCCCGAGCGCAGCGTACCGACGATCACCTTGCCGACAGCGTAGCCGACGGCGCCGGCCATCGCGACGCCGCCGAGTTGCTGCATGGTGTCCTGTGTCGGGCGCCTCCCCTGCATGAGGTCGCCCATCGCCTCCTTGGCGGCCCCCCACTTCGTGGGCTTGAGCTTGTTTTCAGCAAACTCCAGATGACCAAGGCGATCCTCGCCGGACCGGATCTGGGCCTGGGCGCCCTGAAGGGCGTTCCAATGGCCCTGGGACGCGCTTGGGTCGCGAGGTGTGATCCCGGCCTTCTCCAAGGACCGAAGGTGCTTGTAGGCAGCGGCTAGCTCCTCTGCGTCCTTCTTCAGCCAGCGCAGCTCGGCGCGCTGCCGGCCAGCCTCCTCCTTCACCCCTTTGGTCATCTCCTTGAGAGAGTCCTTGGAGGCGCCAGCGATGGCGGTAAGGATCTTCTGGTTATCGTTGAGGGTGGAGGTGAGCCAGCTCGCGGGGCCGGACGTCATCTTCGATGCGAGCTGGGAGCCCGGCGAGATCCCGGCGCCGCGGACGCTGAGCGGCGTGAAGCCACCACCACCCATGCCACCACCACCGCGCTGCATGCTCTGGTTGAGCCGTAGTAGCTCGGTCGCAGCGCGGGTTACCTTCGAGGTGAACTCGTCCACCAGCCGGCCGGCGCGACGAAACGCGCTTTCGTCGGCCCCGATTGAGAACTTGAGCGTCTTGTCCTGTGCTCCCATCGACGGAAAGATTGAGCTTGACTTCGATCTGGAGGGCGATTAAGATGTCACTATGAGATCAAGGACGATCAGCGGCCCTGGACAGGCGTTCCGTACAGTCGAAGGCGGCAAAGAAACTGCGCGCTTGACGGGGCGAAGGGGGAATGAGATGGACAAGGCCGATTACGGACACCCTCACCCGCCCGACCCTGCGGACGCCGGGAATGGAGGTCGCTCAGGACGGCAGAGGAGTGCGCCGTGGAGTTCCACGCCCGCGAGCACGTCGGCATCCATAACGCCCTCCCCGAGGGCTTTCGATCGATTCGCGCACAATAAGTCCGCGTATCGATACAAGATGACAACCATGCGATCCGCCGCACTCACCCGGTCTTCACGTATGACGAGTACCTCGCGGCCCACCCTACTCGGTCTGGCATCGATTTTCCTGGCCTTCGGTCTAGCGCGGCTGCTGGAGTCCTGAGAGCCCATGGGTTCTCATCTCAATCCTCATCGTCTATCTCGAAGCGCATGTTCACGTCGGGCGGCAGCGTCGGCCGGGTCTTGGGCTGCTTCGACATATCGAGCCGCTCGGGCGCGGCGCCACGGACCTCTCGGGCAAACTTGCGGGTCTCGGCGGCAACCTTCCGCATCTCCTGCGCCGCGGCGCGCATGACGGCGTCGCCGGCATCTTCCACCAGCGTGAACTTAGGCACCGCCTTGCCGGCCTTGGCGTCGGCGACCCACTTCCTGGCCTTCTTGGCCTCTTCGGCCTCGACCTGGCGGAGGAACAGATCCCCGATTTCCTCATCCTCAGCTTCGGCGGCGAGGCGTGCGATGCGCTCCTCATCCGTCTCGATGAGGCGGTCGCGCTCGCGGCTGAGCCACGGGCGCTGATCGGTGTCTTTCTCGTCTACCTCGCGCTCATCCAGCTCTGAGTACAGGTCCTCGAAGTAGTTTTGGAGGACGAAGTACAGCGGCAGGTCAGCTACGCGGTCAAGAGGCGTGTTAAAGCGCTTGGAATATTCACGAAATAAGTGGCGCAGCCCGAACTCCGGATCGGAGTCGGGGTGGGCGACCGCGCGGAGCGCGAGGAGCCGGGCTGCGAGGAAGGCATTCATCGGCGCCGGCTACTCCTCCCCGGCGGCCTTCTTCTCCTCCGCCTCTTCCTTCGCCTTGTCGGCGCGGAGCTGCTCGCGGGCCTTGCGGGCCTCCTCGTTGTGGGTCTGGATGTAGTCGTCCTCGACCTTCATCGCCTGGGTGAACGCCTCGACGGCGACGTCGTAGGGGATGTTCTGGCCGCCAGCCTCCTTCCACCACGACGGAGACTTGACGATCCGCACGTCGAGCTGGGAGTAGATCTGGGCGATCCCTAGCTCTGCCTGCGTGGCCGCCTGGGAGTTGACGCCCAGGTACTGGCGTCGGAGTTGGCTGGCGCGCATCAGCTCACCGCCCGACATCTTGATCTTGTAAGTGAACGTCCCCTTCCACTGCTCACCGTAGGTGTCGGTGATATTGATCTCGTGGGGTTCGCTCTCGTTGGTGAAGTTCTTGCTCGACATCTTTCCTCGCTTCTGCTCAAGATTGATAGCGCGTCGCTCACGGAAGCTGGCTTTTCCGGGCGGCACCGGCGAGCCTGTCCGCCAGCTCATTGCCCGGATCGCCATTATGACCGCGGATATGCCTGAAGGTGACGCGGTCGCCACGCTGCGCGAGTTCCGCCTTGATCTTCCCGATCAGCTCCACATTCACCTTCGGATTCCATGGCTTGGTCGAGCACCCTATCGCATATTCGCTGTCCGCCCGGATGATCAGCCGCGCCTCGCGGGGCACTAAGGTTAGTGCCTTCAGGACGGCCGACAACTCCGCGTGGTTGTTGGTGCCCAGGCCAGCGGTCTCCGAGACCCGATGTAGCTGCTCCCGGTAGGTCTCGCCGTACTCGTCGCCCGTGCCACCGCACTGGGGGCAGCCGCCCAGGTCATCGTGCTCGCCGGTACCCTTGCAGTCGCCGCACGGCTGCCCCGTCCAGCCCACGGTCACGCGGTCCACTACGACGCCGATGCCGGTGGGCTGGTCCGCGACGGTCCCGCTACCGTCGGTCCATGCCTCGTAGATGACCTCCTCGTCGCCGGGCGGGTTCAGGTCCCATCGGATCCGCTTCAGCCCCCGCGCCTCCAGCTCGGCGTTGACGCGGGAGAAGGGGCGCGAGCCGACAAAGGGGCGGAGGGAGGCGCCGGGGTGCCCGCCCGCGGACAGCGGCGAGGGGTGGGTGGAGGTGAGGATGACGTGCTTGCGCATGGCGCTGCGGGCGAAGGGGTACTCCTCCGACATGCGCCGATAGAGGTTCCGGAGCACGTTCACCGCCTTCCTGCCCCACAGCACGAAGACGACAGGGTCCGCCTTCATCACCACAGCTTGTAGGACCGCCGACGTAAAATCCTCCCAGCCGCGGTTCATGTGGGATTCAGCGTGAGCACGGCGCACGGTCAAGCAGGTGTTCAGCAAGAGCACGCCCTGGCGCGCCCAGCGGTCCAGGGATCCGTCCTGGGGCCTGGGATGGCCCAAATCGGCCTCCAGCTCGTCCAGGACGTTGCGGAGCGATGGGGGGAAGGGGGTGGCAGGGGGTACGGAGAACGCGAGCCCGTGGGCCTCCCCAGGGCCATGGTAGGGGTCTTGGCCCAGGATCACCACGCGGACGTCCCGGAGCGGGGTCAACTCCAGGGCGCGGAAGATCTGGTGCTTGGACGGATAGACGGTCTTCTGGGCGTACTCGTCGATCAGGAACCGCCACAGGTCCACCCAGACATCGTCGTCAACGTCCAGGTCGCGTCGCCAGGTCTCCGGGACGACCGGGATCTGAGCAATGACTTCGTGGTCGGGTAAGAGAAGGCGCTCGCCGGGGTCGAGGGTCATACCCAGCTATAACGCGCTAGCGGGTGTGCTCGTCGAACAAAGACATGGTCCGCGGGAAGGCGCTGGACAGCAAGGTGTGCACAGCGTCGGCGTATTGACGGATCTCCCACTGAGCTTTGGGGCTCCTCCTTAAGGTCAGGAACCCCAGCCAATTACGCAGGTTGGCGCTGGCGCGCATCCGAGAGTACCGAGCCACCGGCACTGGTAGGCGGGCTAGTTCCTTCGGCACGCCCAGCTCGATCCCCAGCTCGTAGACGCGCTGGGCGTGCTCATAGAGGTCCGCCAAGGCCGCCAGCCAGACGAGCGCGTCATGCTCCGAGATATCGAGCTTCCCTTGCGCCTGCTTGTTGCTTCCCGCTGTCCGTGCGCCGGCCAGGATGCGTTCGACCGTCGGCGTGTAGTTCTCGTTGGGGAGAGGTACGTACCTGGCCGACATCTCGTTGTAGGACTGCGTTCTGTGGCGGTGCCACTCTCGGTAAACGAAGATCGAGGCTTTGACCTCGATCACCATCCCGGCCATCTCGAAGGGGGTGTCGTGGCGGTTCTCGTACAAGAAACTCAAAAGCTTCTCGTCGCCGGGAGCGTCGAACTTGTGTCCGCCCCGGCCGCAGTCTACAAGCGGTCGGCCGCCACTCGGTAATGGGCACTCTCGCTCTGGCGCGTCGAAGGCGTCGCCGCAAGTAGCACACTTCGGGCCCCAGCCAAGGAACCCTTTGGCGGTGCTCATGCGCGCCGCCTCGACAACACGCTCGTCAGAGCCCCAGGATTCAACGAGAGTGACGTAGCCATGATCCAGAACTTGCATGTACCGATATAGCGTGTCTAAGTCGGTGCTAGTACCGATATCCGCAGCGGCGACTGTACCGATCCGCACTGGTGCTTGTCACCAGGAAGGCCAAAGCCCGTCAAGTAGATGGCCACGCAGGCGCCGCAGAGGTCACCGTAGGCACCGACTACCGGGCTCGGGACGCGCCCGCCCAGGGTTGGCCTTCGCCTGCTCAATCTCCTCGGGCGTGAGGCCGGCGGCGACGTGGAGCTTCTCGATGTAGGCTTCCATCAGGGCTCCAGGGTCGTGCCGCACTTCGGGCAGTTGGGCCACAGCGAGAGCTTGCTGCCGTCACGGCACCAGTCGCAGTTGTAGCCCAGCTTGGCTGGCGCGTCGTAGGAGGGGTCGTAGCTGGAACAGCCGGGCATGCAGCCCCGGACGAACGTCCCGCATCCCTCTACATGCTTGGGGAACACGATCTCGTCCGGCATCGAGCAGTACGGGCAGGCGCAGTCTACGAGGCCGCAGAAAGCGTGGCGGTGCTCCCTGCAACAGGAGCAGACCTTCGGCAGCGGGTTGTGCTCGTGGTCGCAGTGGTGGTGCCGGTGGTGACGGCGCTCCAGCCCGACGAAGAGGACGAGGCTCGCGACAGCGACGATCGCGATGAGGCCCCAGGTCTCGCTGTGCTCCTGGTGGGCCGCGGCGGCGCCGCCGCCGGCGAGCCCGAGCAGCGCGCCGAAGGCGAGCAGGTGGGCTGGGCAGGCGAGGCACGCCAGGAAGGGCAGGAGAAGGACCAGGCGGTGGCGACGGGTGGGCTTCGACATTCACGACCTCCGGGGTCAATATACCGGGAGAGGGCGGGGCTGTCAAGCCTATTCGGTCCTGTGGAATGTCGTTCGCGTATGAACGCTCTATTCGCGGCGCATGACGGGGCCGGAGCCCGGTACCAGGAACTGTTTGAGCTTGTTCCGGATCTCGGTGGTGGTCCGGTAGAGATCGCGCTTCTCCTGGAGCTGACGCTCCAGGCGCCCGACCTCCAGGCCGATGCGCTCGCGCTCCCCACCGACCTCCACGAGCAGCTCCTCGACGGCAGGAACGCCCTTTTGGGTCAGGAGAGCCTCGGTGTACTCGACGCCCTTGTAGGTGAAGAGGATATTGGTGGGAAGACCTTGGGTGCGGGCCATAGAAACCTCCACGGCCTTATAGCGCTAGACGCAGATCACCGGCGAACCATGGTCCATCCACGCCTTGGCAATGGCGAGCAGGCCCGGATGTCGAGGACGCGCAGCATACGCGGCGTGCCACCGTCGCGGGAGCGGACCCGCATGCACCACGCCTCCTTCTGTTTCGAGAGCTGGAGGTAGAGCGGGTCCTGGTGCTGCATGTGGACCGTCTTCGGCACGCCGGCGAAGATCGCCTGCCAGCCTCGTTCCGTCTTGACCCACGCGATGACGTTGGTCTTGTCGAGCGAGACGCTGGCGTCATCGCAGTCGATGATAGTGAAGTCGTGGAAAGGCAGGGCGATGATCGGGATCATCTCCTCGCCGTCCTTGGTCCAGGCCATGGTGGGCTGGGTGGGCGGGTAGAGGGTGTGCTTGCCCTCGGCGTCGGAGAACATCGGGTTGAGGTACTGGTCGGCGAAGACGGTGACGAGGACGGCCTTGATCTCTTCCTTCTGGGTCATCGACCGATCTCCTTGCGCAGCTCGCGACGGTTCACCCGGTCGATGTAGGCGACGAGGTTCAGGGCGTCGGTATGGCTCATGGCCACCTTGGTGCCGTTGCTGTAGGTGGCGAGCACGCTGCTCTCGTTGGCTTTGAAGTCAGTCAGAGACCGCGTAGGTCTCGGCGCCGGCGACGTAGGGCTCGCTCGAAGCCCTTAAGGATGCGGGGTTCTTCATGATGCCTCCGCTAGCTTATAGCGGGTCCACGAAAGTGAATCGTCGCCCCTTACAGCTAAAGCCCTTTCTAGCGGAGGCGCTCACAGCCGCGGCTGTGACACCAAGCACTCGACCCGCCTCGCTGTAACTAGCGTAAATATTACCCAAATCGTCTTGAATTTTCCTGCCGCCCAAAGAAGTCGCTAGCGCCGCTCGATGGACCTCGGACTTCGGCTTACCCTTGTTGCCGGCGCTGATCGCCTGGCGCCACTCCTCGGGAAGTGTCCGGCCAACTGCGGCTTGGGCGATCTTGTTCTTGTGGTCCTCTGTCAGCGTCCGTCCCTTGCACTTCCCCTTGTTGCCGGCCCCGATCCTGCGCTTGGACTCCTCGGTGTGGGGGTGTCCACCGCTTCGACCACCTTCAGCGAGGTTAGTGAGCGGAGCGCCGGCAGCTCGGTGGTGGTTGATCCAGCGAACCTCGGCAGCGTCCAGGGGCTCGGCTGTCGGGAACTCTTCCACGATCTCGACCGTCGGGACGAGCCCCTCGGCGACAAGTTCGCGGATCCAGTTGCCCTTGTAAGTGAGATCTTTGACCAGCTCGCACCGTCGCCAATGACGCTGGGGGCGGCGCAGGCCCGAGAAGGACTTGCCGACGTAGCGGACCTGGCTGGTGCGGGGGTCGATGAGGACGTAGATGACGTAGCGGTTCTTGTAGCTCATGCCGTGAGATTACGGCACCGAGCTAACTAGACCGACTTAGTCTCACGGAAGATCCGTGCTATCGCTTGGCTCGGAGTTGTCTGTGCTCTCATCGTCTACAATGATCCCGACGTAGGTCATGGTCAGCTCGGTGAGCTGGCGCGCCGTGAAGGCCGAGGAATACCCGGTCGGCCGCACGTCGCGGATCGTGGCGACCGCAGCGAGCGTCTGCCGGTCCACGACGACGATCTGGATGTACTCGTGCGTCAGCAGGTCCTTGATGTTCGGGACCCGGCCCTCGACGTGGGCGCCGTGACCGACGACGCGGTAGCCGCTGGCGGTGCAGTGACACGGCTCGACGCTGGTGTAGTCGAGCGAGGCCGCGGTGAAGCGGCCGAGGATGAACGCAGGCTGTACATCGAGCTGGAGCGAGTAGCTGAAATTGTTGTAGATTCCGACCACTCGGATCTGTCGTGTATTGGCGTCCAGCATCCCAATTTTAGCACGAGCACCAGACATCACGCGGGGGGCTGCCATCTACTTCTCCTCGATGTACTTGAAAATCCTGCCCTTGCAGGAGCGCGTCACACCGCACAACGTCTTATGAACAGAAGTAAGATTGACTCCCAGTTCCTTCGCCGCATCAGAAAGCGTCTGAAAGACACGGCCATCTTGGTCTTGAAACGGCCTTCCTCCAACAGCTCGCGACTTCTTGGCACGGGATTCAGCAGTCTGAACATGACCCGAAAGTGTGGACGCGATCTTGTCCTTCCACTCCTGAGACATAGGAGGCCGCTTCTTCCCTCGGAACTGACTCACTCGCTTCTCGATCTGCTCCGCCGACTGCTTCTTGCCCATGTGAGCAGCCGACATCTTCGCGCGGCGCTCAGGCGAGGGGTTCGGTGCTCCACCGCCACGGCCCCCTGGAACCTCGTTGACCAAGCGGAAGCCCAGCGACCTGAAGTAGGCGATGTAGAAGATCTCGGTGTCGAACATCGCCTCGCGCGTGGGCTGCGTTTCCACCAGCTCGATCTTCGGTCTCACCCCCTGATCGACAATGCTCCGGACCCAGTTGGTGCGGTGATTCCGGCGCTTCAGCTCGGCTGGGATGCAGTGTCGATAGAGCCGCTTCTCCAGCGGACCTGAAGTGCAGCCGACGTACCTCAGTTCGTCGGTGACGGGATCGGAGAGCGTGTAGATCGCGAAGTCCATGCTCCCTATTACGCGCTCTGCGTGACCTGCGAGACCTGGAAGAAAATTGGCACGAAATAGATCAATCCCGCGAGCTTGACCTCGACCGAGCACTCGTACACGCCGCCCTTGGCGATTACCTTGAGGTTGCGGTAGCCGTCCGGAGCATCGTCGCTGGGGGCGATGTACTTCAGCCGCCGCAGGTCCTTAAGGACCGTCTTCAGCAGCTCCTTCGCCAGCGTCGCGTTGACGTCGGCGATGGACTCACCGACGATGGAGTCCTCCATCCGCTGGCTGGTCGTCAGGGCGATGAGGTCGCCGACGTAGACCGCCTGGATGGAGTTGTAGTAGAAGTTGTTGTCCTTGGTGTAGGTCGTCTGGTCCGACGCGAACACCCAGCGGTCCGACTGGTCGAGCTTGAGCACCAGGAGGCCGCTCTTGAGCGCGTCTTCCAGGTTCGTCTCGTTGATCGGATCGAAGTCGCCGGTCACATGGACGACGCCGGACTGATTCGGCTGTCGGTTCAGGATGCCGCGGTAGCCGCCGGCCGCCTGCATGCCGGCGGCGAGGACGGCTGTGAACCACGGTTGCTCCTGCACGATGCCCGCGGTGCGGGAGACATGCTTGGAGTCCTGCATGGCGAGCGCGACGCGGAACGCGGCGAGGTTGGCCGCGGCGAGGCGCTGCGCCAAGAAGGCGCCCTCGTAGGAGCAGACCGCCTGGCGGTTCCGGCGCCGCTTCATCGTGGACATCTTGAGGCAGTGGGTCCGGCAGTAGGCGTTGATCGCGTCGATCGTGTACGTCGAATTGGAGTCCGTCTTCCCGTCGGTGATGTCCGACGTGGCGTCGCGCGAGAAGAGCGGGATCAGGAAGTTGCCGCGCAGGCGCTCCAGCGCGTCCACCGCGGTCTGGAAGATGGCGTCAGTCGTGGCACCCAGGGTGCCGCCAGCCAGGTAGGTGTTGCTGGCCATGACCGCCGGGATGCCGGCGGCGGCAGGAACGTTGAGCGCCGTGGTCGTGCCGAGCTGCACGGTCGCACTGCCCGTGTCCACCGCGTCGAAGAAGCTCGCGGCGTCGATCTTGATGCGGCCGTTGGCGTTGCCGAAGGTCGAGCAGATTCCCTTGGCCGAGACCTCGTCCAGCATGAGCGGCGACTTCTGCCCGAGCAGGGCGGAGCCCAACGAGCAGGTGTAGCCGGTCTGGCTATTGATGTACGTGGCGAGGTCGTTCAGCGTCGGGTATCGGCTGAAGACCAAGGTCAGGTTGGCGCCCGAGCCGCCCGTCACACTGGTCGTGAGGCCGGTGGAACTGACGGTGACCGTGCCGGTCGTGCCCGTGTAGCCGATCTTCAGCGCGACGTCGCCGCCGGCATAGACCTGCTCCTGCACGCCGTCGAGCTGGCGGTTGACGTTGAGATAGACCGCGTACTCGCTGGCCGACGTGAGCTGCTTGGCCGCCCCGGTCTTCGAGACCCAGGTGACCTTGGTCGTGTTCAGCGTGTAAGCCAGGTCGCTGAGGCGGCCGGTCGAGCTGGTCAGCTCGTTGATCTCCAGGGTCTTGCCGATGCCGTCCGTGACGACAGCGGTCTCCAGGGTGATGGTCACCGGAGCGAAGGCCATGAGGTCGGTGATGGCCGTGATGGCCGTGGCTGCGACCGCTTCGGGGGCCGTGATGGCGCCGGCGGCGCCGGCGGCGTCGAGGAGCTTGGTGGCGGTGATGGTCGTGCTGGCGACAGCCGTGATCACCCACGACCCGCGGTTGGCGTTGGTGGCGCCCTGGATGGCCGAGCCGCTGGGGATGTAGAGCGAGTCGCCGACGGTCGGCGTGACGGTCCATGCCACCGAGCGCGTGAACGTCGCCTGGTTGCCCGAAATGCCGCTGACGGCGAGCGTGCCGGCGACCAAGATAATGCCGCGGTTCGTGCCGCCGCTGGCGGCGACACCAGAGAGCGCGTCGATCGCCGTCACCTGGGTCGCGGGGAGATCGGCCGCGGCGTACTGGACCGCGAGCGAAGCTCCGCCGTTGACGCGGAAGGACAAATCCGTGGTGTTGTTCGGGATCAGGGCGGTGAAGGTGCCCGTGGTTGGGATGGTCTCCGCCGTCTTCTGAGTGACAGTGAAGTAGACCAGGTTGCCCAGCTCGCCGTAGCTGCGATCCGCCAGGGTGTGATAGGTGCCGCCGCCGACCTTGTCGAGGGCAGCGGACGCCTTGGCCGAGGAATTCGTCTTGATGAGGTAGAGGCGGCTGGGGGCGCCAACGAGCTTCTCGTCGTTGGAGGGCGCGACCGCGCCGCGGTACGCCTCCACGAGCCTGCCGCTCTTGAACTTCGCGACGACCGCGGCCTCCTGATCCGGCCCGAAGGCGCTCAGGGCGAGGTTGGTCTCCAACGAGTGATGCGGACCACCGTCTGCTTCTCCGACGAGGAAAAGCACGCCGTTAACCGCGACTCCCGAGGCGCTGTCCACAACCTCGATACCGGGGTACCCGCCGGGAATATAGAAGGTACCGTCCTTGGGGCTGGTGTACGACTGAGCCATGTTTCCCTGATCCTCTGCGCGGCTAGATTGTCTCTGCTACTTTATCCCCGGAGCGCGGGCGCCGGGATGGCCGGTGGTCACAGTGTTGATCGGCTTGTTGACCTTGGGCTTGCCGGCGCCGCCCGCAGGAGCGCCCATACCGGGCGCTGGAGGAAGGCCGCTGGCCGGCTTTTGGGGCGCGATAGCGCCGGGGCCGCCGGGTGCCTTGGGCACCATGGACGCAGCGGGCGATCCAGCAGAAGGCGGGGCCGCACCAGCGGTCTTTCCGGCACCAAAAATCTTGGTGTGCATGGCCGACAGGAAGGAGCCGGGAGGCTTCGGCCCACCAGCGCCAGCAGGGCCCACGACCGGCTTCACAGCCTGACCGGGCTTGGTCGGGGGAGCGCCAGGCGATACTTGACCGCCGCCGCGCGCCGTCATGCCGGGGAGCTTGGCGGCGCCCTGGGGCTTGCCGAAGCCACCGCCGGCCGGCGTCATCTGGGTCCACGCCTTCCAGAGCCGCTCGACCTCCTGGTCGAAGGTGTGGGCCTTGAAGTCGAGCGGCGCCTCGCTCTTGCCCAGGCGGCCGGCGAGGGCCTCGGTCTCCGGCAGGAAGCCTTTCTGGGGGTCGCCGCCCAGCAAGCGCTCGTAGATCGAGCACATGCGGGCGTGGCGGGCCGCGGAGCCCTGGTCGTTGCGGCTGAGCGCGGCGTTGAGGCCGTTGAGGTGATGGGCGGACCCCTGGATCGCCTCGGCCTTGGTCATCTTGGACCTCGCCGCAAGAGCTGCCGAGCGCGCGGTGTCGTTCTTCACGCCCTCTCGGACGTCGTCTGCCCAGTTGCTGGGATTCTTGGGATTCTTGATGTGCTTTCCGCCGGTGCCACCACAGTTGGCACACTTCCCGCCTGGGAGCGCGTGGTGGGCGGCGCAAGGAACGGCGGACCCGTCTGGCTTCTTTGCTGGGATCTCGCCCTTGCCGAACCTCATCTTGGTCTGGGAGGGGTCGAGCATGCCGGCGGGGCCGCAGCCCGCGTTCTTGCCGAACTTGACGGCGCGACCAGCCTCGGTGAGGCTGTGCATGCCCGTGGCCCAGCCCTGCTGATCGTTCTCGCCAGTATACTGGCGGTGCGGCTGGATCAGACCCATCGTACCCAGCTCCTTGGCGACGGCGGGGTGGAGCTTGGTAGCGCCTCGGCCGCCGGTCTGGACGTGAGCGGCCTGAAGGTCGGCGAGGGCCTTGTGGGCCTCGGGGCTGAAGACGTTCGGCTTGGCGCCGGGGAAGCCGGTGGCGTTCTGGTGCTGCTGCGCCATGTCGCCGGAGCCCTTGGCCGCCTGATCCACCGCGGCGGCCTGATGCTGCTCGGGAGTCATGCGCTTGAAGGCATCGCGGCCTGGGCGGCTCCAGTCGAGCCCTTCCTTCGATAGCTTCGGCCCCTTGGAGATCTGCCCGCCGCTGCCGTCGTCCTTGCCCTTCCCCGCGTCCTTCCCCGCCTTCGGCATGTTATCCAGCTCGCCCCCGATGTTCTTGATCCGCTTCTTGGGATCGTTCGCGTTCTTGGGGTCGATATAGTCGTCGCTCTTGCGGAGGACGATGGGGCGGTCGCAGGGACCTGCGTGCTCCGGGCCATGACAAATCAGACAATTCCCGAGGTCCATGTGTCCGCGTTCCCTCTTCCGCAGATCCGCCAGGCGCAGGGCCAGGGCTTGAACCTTGGCCGGCAGATCGGGCTTACTCATGGTGTGGAGATTAGGCGCTATGGTGGGGTATGAGGAACTGGTTACTGTCTCTGAAGACGCGCCTGCGTAAGGCTGAGGATCTGGATCACACCGGCATGCTGGCCGGTGGTCGGCAGGTCGTGGTGAAGCTGGCACTAGAGATGAAGACGGCGAACGCCCTCGGGTCGCTGATCAACGCGCTCGTGACCGAGACCCGCGACTACCGCAACGGCGACTGCGCCGACATGCTGCGGGAGATCCTGGATCAGGCGGTCGCGGCGCAGATCAGCCCCTACGGGGAGCTGAACGTCTACGTGAAGGTGGGCAGGGAGACCTTAGCGACGTTCGACGCCTGGCGGAAGCACTAGCGCCAAACGGCGGCGATGAACTTGGCGCGGCGCGTGGACGACACGTAGTCGATGATGAGCTTGCCATCTAGGTGATCCAGCTCGTGCTGGAGGCAGCGAGCAAAGAGACCAGCCGCCGAAACCTCGCGCTCCGCGCCGTTCGCGTCCAGGGCCTTGACCCGGACCTCGACGTACCGACGAATCTTGGTCGGCGCGCCGGGGAACGACAAACACCCCTCATCACCCAGTTCGGTGTCAGCCGAACGGTAGGTGATCTCCGGATTGATAAACACCAGCGTCTCGTCCGGCTTACCGTCCAGGTGACCAGCGACGACGAAGACACGGACGTGGTGCCCCATCTGCGGCGCCGACATTCCTAGACCGCCCTCTGCCTGCATGCCGGTGACCAGCTCGTCGATGAGCGTGGCTTGGTCCTCGGGGAACGAGTCGATCGGATAGTCGAGGGACTTGGTTCTCAGGGCCTTGAGATCAGTCGGATATTTCAGCACCTTCATCGTGTTCCTCCTCCTAGTCGGCGTTGTACCAGTCGGCACGATCCGCTGTATCAGACCAGCGGTCGTCGGGCATCTCGGGCTGGGGCTTCGCTCCGTCTCCGACGCTGTAGGTCTTGTAGCCGGGGGCCGGCAGGTCGTGGAGCTTGTCGAAGTCGAAGCCGAGGCGCACGAAGCCGTGGCCCGGCAACTCCGTCCAGTAGCTCTCCGCGGGCTCCGACGGCCATGTCTGGGTCTCGCCGGTGCCGCGGTGCATCTTACCGTCGTGCGGCCCGTTGGTGTAGATGAACTCGTGGGACTGGTCGCCCGGCGCGAAGATGACGGCCTCCTGGCCGAACTTCTTGCCGAGGTCGGTCATCTGCTCTCGCGACGGCCCTTGGATGACGTAGCTCTTCTCCGGGGCGTCATAGTGGCCGCGGGTCGGCTGGAACTTCAGCCCCATGTTCGTGAGGGCGCTCTGGAAGGCAGCGTGACCACCGTCCTCGGCGTCGGCGCCTGGGGCTGAGGTTTCGTAGCGGGGCTTCTCCGGGCTCATCAGGCCCATCGTGGGGCCGCCGGCGAGCAAAGGGTGCTGCTTCGGGTCAGGCATGGGGCTCCTCAATGGTCAGCGGTGGAATTGAACCACGTTCCAGACGGAATTGAACCGCACCCGGCGCTCGGTATGTTCGGCATCTCCAGGTCTTCCTGCTGACTCCGTCATCAGATCATGATCTCTGGTCGATGTCAATCAAAATTGATCATCTCCCCGTCTTCTATCAGTTCTTCGTCTTCGTCACCGACCACCGGCTTGTTCGTGGTGTCGGATTCCATGTGGCCACCGCCGGAGAGGCGAATCTGGGTCTCGGCCTGGTAGGCGCGCTCCTCCTCGGTCTCGGGCCACCACTGGAAGACCTGGCCGTCGATACGGATGAAGCGCGAGTGGATGGTCTCAGTGGACCCCTCGAAGTAGCGCCCGATCTCGACCTGGTCGCTGTCCAGCGACGAGCACTCGTAGCCGCGCGCCTCCAATAGATCCTTGCGGCGGCGCAGGAGCACGAAGGTGAGCAGCGAGTGTAGGTAGGTCAGGAAGACACCCTCGCTGGTGACATGGGCGCCGAGGGCATAGCTCTCGCGGAACTTCGCAGAGCCCATGGTCACCACCTTCGGGGGGTACATGCCCTTGATGCTGGCGCCGTTCAGCTCGGCATGGATGTCCGCGTCGATGTAAAAGGACTTGTTATCAACGACTTCGCTGATCGAGAAGCGCTCACCGTTCCGGGTCACAACGACCTGGCCCTTGGCGGGCACGATCTTGGCGGCATCGGTGTTAGAGAGCGTGAGGAGGCCGGAGACACGGTCGTACTGGGCGGGTGCGAAAGGTGGGAGGATGTCGGGCCACCCCTCCAGCTTGTCCTCCCGTACCTCGTAATTGGTGTCGCTGAGGGTGTTCTTGTCCTCGGAGGACTTCATCAGGGCAACGGTGATACAGGGAAAGCTCGCTTCCCCGATGCGCTTGCCGTAGACAACGGGGATCTCAGTGCGGAGGAACCAGCTCTTCGCCGCGGCGACATCCTTCTCGCCGTACTCCTTGGCAGTCAGCTCATCCTTGGGCAGCGACGCGAAGCAATAGTCAATCAGGTACGGCTTGACCCGCAGCTCGTGCAGTCCGGCGACGATAGCGGTGCGAATAATTAGGTCAGACTGGAAAATGCCAAGGACCTGGGTGGTCACCATGGCTCGAAGATTGCAAGCTCACTGGATCGGCCGCTGGGCTCGTGCTGGACGCCCAGCTCCGCCGGAGCTAGGTCTGGCCGCCGAGGCGCTCGGTCAGCTCCTCGATCAACCGAGGTGCGATGACGCGGTCCCACTGGCCAACCGCCCAATCCGCAGCTTCATCCATAAGGTTGACTGCGGGCAAACCTGGGTGGTCCCAGCGACCCTGGCCCTCTTGCTTCGAGGAGGCGACCCGGAATGTCATGATGGAGCGCCGGGTGCTGTCCTGCCCCTTGGCGTTCTTCGTGGTCTTCTGGTGGACCTGGAGACCTTTCAGGACCGGGGTGCCGCTCTGTCCGTCTGGGGACCAGCCTTGAATCGGCTGCCCGATGGGGCCATGTCCTTGGCCGACCCCCTGGTGGGTCTTCGCCGGCGACGGCACCTTGAGCTTGTGGATCACGCCTTGAAGCGGCGAGCCGCCGGTGTCCTTCTCGATCTTGCCGTAAGGCACCTGGGCCTGCTTCATCGCCGACTTGATCGTCGCTAGTAGGTTCGACTGCGCCGGCGTGATGATCGAGGCGCCCTTGTTCTGCTCGAAGGGCACGATGACATAGCTACCGCCGTCCTTGGAGCGCTTCGCCTTTGGCGAGCCGAGCAGGTCCTCCAGCATGTTGTGCTCGGAGAGCCCCTCGTCAATCCAGCGCGCCTTGCCGTCGAGGTTGACGACGAAGGTGTTCTCGTCGATCTGGAAGTGGCTGAGCGCGTTGACGAATATCTCGCGACGGGCGCGGAGTTTGATACTCGCCTCCTCGACGAGGTGGGCGCGCGTCATGGCGATAAGCTGGTTGCCTGTCTTCTCGACTAGATCGTGAGCCGCTTTATCCATCGACAGGAACGGCTCCAGCCCCTGAAGATCGAGCCCGATATTGATCACAAGATACCATCCCAGAGGGTCTCAATAGGATGAACCTCTCCGGCCAGGGCCTGCCGGAGGACCTTGGTGAGCCGACCGTACTTCTTTGGACGCTCGCGACCCTGCGGGACCTCCGGCACCCAGCCGCGGCGACACTGCTTGGCGGTCCGAATCCTATGACAGTTCGCGCAGATGAGCCGGCATTTTGCGATCTCTTTCGCAACAATATCGAGATGAAGACAGGTCTTGAGGACACCGGCCGAGATGCCGAAGGACTTGGATTTTTGATCGATATGATCAAAATCCATGCACTCCGGCGGGAAGCTGCTCTTACAGTCCTCGCACGGGCGAGCTTTCTGGGCATCCACCCAAGCGAGGCGTTCGGCGATCTTGACGCGCCCTTTATTATTTCTATAGTGAGTGATTAGGTCACCCTATGGGGTTTGCTAGCCGTTGATGTTGCGTGAACTCGTTGGATGGCCATAGTCGGCGCCGGCGCTCGCTGGTTCACGAGACGCGATAACTCCGACTCGGCCCTGCTTCCAGACTTCTTCCCCCGAGGGCTTGAGTACCTTGAAGCGGCCGGTGCCCTCCAGGACCGTACCGGCCGGCAGGTCCAGGTGGTGGTGGGCCGGCGCATGGGGCATCGGGAGCTTCGAGTGTGACTTCAGCCTCGGGATCTGGAGCTTCCGCGGGGCAGCGGCAGCCGGGCGCTGGGCGGCATCGAACTTCTTGACGACCTCCAGCGCTGCGTCGCGATCGAGGCGCTCCGGCTCCGGGGGCGGATCAGGATGAACAGCCTCGCCGAGATTGACGGCGGTGTCCACGTAGGCCAGGTGGTGTGTGTCGCCCCGCAGGCGCGCCGCTGCGATGCGGTGGTGGCCGTCCGGGCACCCCTTGCGGGTGATCACGATGGGCGGCGCGTCCTCGCCGGGCATCCCCGCGTAGCGGCGCACGTCCGGCTTCGAGGGCGGCTGGCCTTGCGGGAGCGCCTCCAGGGGGACCCGGCGCAGCTCGTAGATCGCGTCCCATGGCATGCCGCGCAAGTCGCGGCGGGAGCCGGTGTGGAGACGCGAGATGTACTGCTCGATCTCTTGGTCGCTGAGCTTGGCCGGCCATTCCGCCTTCGTCATCGGCAGCTCGGCCTTGAGGTCGTAGGAGTAGGGGCGGTAGCGATCATCAAAGGGCCCCGGAGCAGTTCGAGGCGACTCGACCTCTTGCGGGGCGTAGCCGAGCCCGTGCTGGGCCGCTACCTTCAAATGCACCTTGGCCGCCATCGTCGAATGCATGCCGCCGTGAACATAATTGGCCGAGAGGTGATTCTTGGCGTGCGCCATCAGCGCCGAATACATCGGCACGCCCTTCCCGCCACGATGATCGACATGGGGGATCTCGGCGTCCTTGATCTGGAGGGCTCCGCCGCGGACCGCACCTTGGAGGTTACCA
>ERZ1292625.197-Hain-H41-01um-R1-197-length-104462-cov-9_pt1 | contig 99697 bp, 99 predicted proteins | sample MGYA00564400_ERZ1292625 | MGnify/ENA primary metagenome ERZ1292625 (study PRJEB36523, sample SAMEA6512639) | groundwater metagenome | collected 2019-01-08 | study: AquaDiva: Metagenomics assemblies of 32 groundwater samples
TGGGACCTCGTCATTATCAGTGACGCGCTCTAACCACCTGAGCTAATCGCGCACCCTGCCAACCATTCAATTTTCAATATCCACCACCTGAGCTAATCGCGCTTTTAGTAACTTTCAGAATATACCAGAAAACAGCATATTTCGCAATGGTTCTAGGCTTCTGCTATGATGGGAGAATACTTGTCCCGTTAGAAGTTTTTTTGAATTTCAACAATATAATAGAAAGCGATAACATGGGAATTTATGATATGAATAATTTAAACAGCAAAACTTCTATTGGGGTGAGTGAAGCGGACTATAAAAATTACTTCAGAGGTAAAAAAATTACGATAATTGGCTTGGGGCTCTTGGGACGCGGGGTGAATGTTGCAAAGTTCCTCGCGGAGCTTGGCGCGGATCTTACGATTACCGACCTTAAGTCTGCTGAGGTACTTGCACCGTCTCTCAAACAACTCACGAGGTTTAAAAATATTCGATATGTGCTGGGGAAGCACGAACTCGCAGACTTTAAAAATTGCGATATGGTTATCAAATCGGCGGGTGTGCCACTAGACTCGCCCTACATTGCCGAAGCAAAGAAAAATAAAATCCCAGTGGAGATGGACGCGTCACTTTTTGCAAAATTCACGCCAGCAACAATTGTAGGAGTGACAGGTACGAGAGGGAAGTCCACCGTGACGCACCTTCTTGAGCATATCCTCACGCGCGCATACCCTCGGCATGTTTTTGTTGGCGGTAATGTTCGTGGCATGGCAACACTTCCACTTCTCAAGAAAACAAAAATAGGTGACATTGTAATTCTCGAGCTCGACTCATGGCAGTTGCAAGGTTTCGGCGATGCAAAAATTTCTCCGCATGTTTCAGTGTTCACAAATTTCTTGAATGACCACATGAATTATTACAAAGGGGATATGGATAAATATTTTTCCGATAAAGCAAATATTTTTAAATATCAAAACGAAGATGAAGTGCTAATTCTTGGGGAACAAGTCTCGAAAGAAATTAAGTCCCGTTTCAAGGGTAAAATAAAAAGTGGAGTCCTTGTGGCAAAGAAAAGCATTGTGCCGAAGGCGTGGAAAATAAAAATTCTTGGCGAACACAATCGCGCAAATGTTGCTGTCGCAATTTTAGTGTGTCAGGAGCTTGATGTACCCGCGAAAGCTATTAAAGACGGTGTAGAGAGTTTTCTTGGAGTGCCGGGGCGACTTGAACTCGTTCGCACTATAGGCGGAGTGAAGTACTACAACGACACCACTGCAACAACTCCTGACGGAAATAAAGCGGCGATTGAGGCGCTTGGGACAAAAGAGAAAAATATCGTACTCATAGCGGGCGGGGCGGATAAAAATCTCGACTATACAGAAATGGCGCGCTTGCTTCACAAAACCGTAAGGGGACTCGTGCTAATTGAGGGTGCTGCAACAGAGAAGCTCCTCGCAAACATCCCTAAAAAAACTTCATACCCAGTGCACATTGTAGACACTATGAAAGATGCAGTTCTGGCGGCGCGCGAGTACGCGCGCCGCGGAGACACCATCCTGCTCTCTCCCGGCGCCGCAAGTTTTGGCGTATTCAAAAATGAATTTGATCGTGGCGATCAGTTTGTTAAGCTGGTGAACAAATTATGAGTGAAGCATTTCTACACAATATTAAAGTTGCACACTTTATCGGAGTTGGCGGTATTGGTGTTTCTGCGCTTGCGCGTATGATGCTTCTGCGCGGAGTCTCGGTTACTGGCTCGGATCGTGACCGTTCGCTCATTACAGAAAGTCTTGAGATGGCAGGCGCAACTATTTTTATAGATCATGACAGAGCGCATGTGCCAGAGGCGTGCGACCTCGTGATATATTCGCCCGCAGTACCGGAGGACAATCCAGAGCTTCGTGTGGCGCGCGAGCGCGGAGTGCAAACACTTTCATACCCGGAATCGCTCGGTATGATTTCGCGCGGAATGCGTACGATTGCAGTGTCTGGAACGCATGGCAAAACCACCACAACAGCAATGCTCGCAGGGGTTCTTGTGGGCGCACACTTGAACCCAACTGTCATCGTGGGGAGCCTCCTAAAATCTGGTTCGAATTTTATCTCAGGCACGAGTGATATTTTTGTCGTTGAAGCGTGCGAATACAAACGCTCATTTTTAAATCTCTCACCAGAAATTTTGGTAATCACGAATATCGACAACGACCATCTCGATTATTATGGCACTATCGAAGGTGTGCAAAAGGCCTTTGCGGAGCTCGTAGAAAAAGTGCCTGTCACTGGCGCTATTGTGTGTGACCCGAGTGACCCGCTTGTTGCGCCCGTCCTAGTGAAAGCAGTCGCGCGTATCGCGGACTATTCACTTGGAAACCCGACGTCCAAGTTGAAGCTTTCGGTTCCTGGTGAGCATAATATCAAAAACGCAAAGGCAGCGCTCGCTGTCGTGCGTATTCTCGGTGTGAATGAAGACGAGGCAATAGAACTCGTCGCAAAATTCGAGGGCACATGGCGTCGTATGGAATACAAAGGAAAGCTTTTATCGGGCGCGCTCGTGTACGATGATTATGCGCATCATCCAACAGAAATAAAAGCAACGCTTCAGGGATTTCGCGCAAAGTATCCCGCTGGGCGCATTCGTGTCGTTTTTCAACCGCACCTATACTCACGCACGAAACTTTTGCTCAATGAATTTGCGGAGAGTTTTAGTGATGCTGACGAAGTAATCGTCGTGCCTATCTACGCCGCCCGTGAAAAACCCGACCCGGAAATTACTGCAGAAAAACTCACGCAAGCTATCAAGGCGCATCACAAAAAAGTGAGCGCTATTAGTGAGTTTTCCGCTGTTGAATCGTACATAAGTACGACCACAGAAAAAGATGATATTATAATCACCATGGGTGCGGGAGATGTTTTTAAAATAGGGGGACGCTTGACAGAAAGTAAGAAAGTATTACAATAAGCAGTATGACAAAGACACTTTCGTTTGAGAAGATTCAACGAGTAACAAGCAAGGGGCAGATTACGCTTCCGGCGGTGTGGCGCAGGGAGTTTGGCACTGACCAGGTTGTAGTGACAGCAAAGGGTGGCAAAGTGGAGATTTCTCCCGTGCGTCGGTCTCGCGAAAATGAGTACACTGTCTTTGATGCTATCCGTGACAATAAAGGGAAGGGGATAAAAGCAAAAGATCTGATAAAAATGCTGGATAAGATAAATCGGTAGGTATGAACGAAATCGAAAAGCTTTTTCGGAAGATTAACAAAAAAGATAGTATCGTTCTCCGCGATGACATCAATTCGCTCCTTCAAAAAAAAACCCAAAGCAGTAATATAAAGAAGCTGCAAGGGAGCGACTTTTACCGCTTACGGGAAGGAAAGTTTCGCATCATTTTTCATTATGATTCAAAAGACGAGGTTGTTATTGACGCAGTTCGCTTAAAAGGAGAGGATACCTATAAGGATTTTGTATAATTTATTAACGACGTAAGGCGAGAGAAATGAAAAGTACCCTTTTCTTTTCCGAGCTGAGGAGTTAATATTGTACCAAGTTATATGGCAACACTTTTTATCATCGGCACACCTATAGGCAACCTCGAAGATATTACCTTGCGCGCTTTGCGCGTGCTCAAGGAAGTTGACCTCATTTTGTGTGAAGACACACGTGTCACCAAGCGTTTGCTTTCAAAATATGAAATCGATACGCCGACGATGAGCTACCATGCGCAGTCGAAGCTCGCGAAGGTGGACAAAATTTTGGCGCTCCTTGAAGAGGGGAAGAGTCTTGCTCTTGTGTCTGACGCGGGCACGCCGTGCATTTCGGACCCCGGGGTGCTCCTCGTGTCCCAGATTCTTATGTCAAAAGTCAAAGGTCAATTGTCAAATGTTTCCGTCGTTCCAATTCCGGGACCGTCGGCGCTCGTGTCTGCGCTTTCGGCGGCGGGCATATCTGTCGCAGAGTTTACATTTCTTGGTTTTTTGCCACACAAAAAAGGAAGAGAAACACTGTTTAAAGAAATTGCTAATTCGTCGCGCGTGATGGCTTTTTATGAATCTCCCCACCGAATTTTAAAATCACTTGTGTCGCTTGAAAAATTTTGTGGTACAAAACGCGATATTATCGTCGCGCGTGAATTGACCAAAATATACGAGGAATTTGTGAGGGGAACTGTCGAAGATGTCCGCGCTCATTTTGCTAAAAATCCAGATCGCGTCCGCGGAGAATTTGTGGTAATAGTCGCACCAAAGTAATAATTTGCATACTGGGCACGGCATGAGTATACTAGCACTATGACAAAACACACCGTAATAATTTTTCTTAGCGTTCTGATAGTTATTGTGGCTATTGGAGGGTTTCCCGCATGGGCGCGCACTACCATTTTGGTTTTGAGCGGAATAACTATTGCGGTCCTTGCGTATCTTTCATCGGTCGTGTATTGTAGTAATTGCAAAAAACTCATCGAAGATGCTGAACAAGCGATGCCCGTGGCGCCCGCTAATACAGAAGAAGCTTCTATTGTCCATACGCAAAAAATCCAATGAAGCCCACCCGTGAGCATTTTTTTGTAGCAGGTGTTGTTTTTACAACCGCGTTCCTTCTTTTTTATTTTTTTATTCCCGCATTTTCTTCGGTGGCGTATCGACCGGATACAATTACCGCTACGACTACTTTACCATCGGCTAATTTGACTGAAAAACCATTGGTGCCGGAGATTATTGTTACACACATAAAAACACCGGAAGCGGTAAAGGCTATTTATATGACAGCGTGTGTTGCATCGATGTCGTTTTTCCGCGAAAAGCTCGTGCGTATTGCGGACACGACAGAAGTGAACAGTATTATCATCGATGTAAAAGATTACAGTGGTACGATTGCGTTCACTCCCGTACACCCGCTTTTGAAAGATAATGCGGGGAAGGGTTGTCGTACTAAAGACCTGCGCGAATTCATCGCGGAGCTTCATAAAAAAGGGATCTATGTCATCGCGCGCATTACCGTTTTCCAGGATCATTACTATACAAAGATTCACCCTGAACTTGCTGTGCATAAAAAAAGCGACGGCAGTGTTTGGAAAGACAGAAAGGGTTTGAGCTTTGTTGATGTAAGCGCCAAGCCATTTTGGGAATACATAGTAGCTCTTGGCAAAGAATCGTACGCAATGGGTTTTGATGAACTCAATTTTGACTATATCCGCTTTCCTTCAGATGGCGACATGAAGGACATTGAATTTACATTCAGCAAAGGTATGACCAAGCCCGAGGCACTCGAACATTTTTTTGTGTATCTTCACAACGCATTCAAAGACACAGGAGTAAAAACATCCGCAGATATTTTTGGAATGACGACAATCAACACTGATGATTTAAACATCGGGCAAGTGCTTGAGAGAGCAATGCCGTATTTTGATTATATTGCGCCGATGGTTTATCCATCGCACTATCCTCCGCTATTCAACGGATGGGGGAATCCAAATAAGTATCCTTACGAACTCATTAAATTTGTGATGACCAAGGGGGCTCTACGCGCCGAGGCAACCACGACCCCCGTACTTCATTTTGGCGGTGAGCGTATCGGCACATCAACGCCAGCGCTTTATACAAAAGATTCGTATGACAGAAACAAGCTCCGTCCATGGCTTCAGGATTTTGATTACGGTGGAGATTACGGTGAAGTAGAAGTCCGCGCACAAATACAAGCAACCTACGACTCTGGCCTCAATTCATGGTTCCTCTGGGACCCAAAGAATATTTACACAGTGGCAGCATTGAAGGCGGAATAAAGTACACATAAAAGGAATAAAAAGCTCCGGCCTTTTTGGAATCAAAAAGGCCGGAGCTTTTTGTTCCCTTTTTCTTTTTTGGTCGTGATATACTGTCTTCAATGTATCTCTACGATAAAAATCGCATCACATACTTTGCGGAGACGGACAGAAGGAATAAACGAATCCCGTTTGGCATCAAGGCCGACGACCGCACGCGCCATATGTACATCATTGGCAAGACCGGCATGGGCAAGTCCACACTCATCGAAAACATGGTGGTGCAGGATATACGAAATGGCGAAGGCTTCGCGTTCATCGACCCGCACGGCAAATCCGCGGCGATGATTCTTGATTACATTCCGCCCGAACGGCTAAAAGATGTCGTGTATTTTGCGCCATTTGACATGGAAAATCCAATCTCTTTCAATGTGATGGAGGATGTGGGTCCAGACAAGAGGCATCTCATAGCAAACGGGTTAATGTCTGCATTCAAAAAGATTTGGGGGCCCGAGACGTGGTCGGACAGAATGCAATACATCCTCGCAAATACACTTCTCGCACTCCTCGAGTATCCTGACTCCACTCTCCTCGGAGTAATTCGTATGCTTACCGATAAAGCATATAGAAAGAAAGTTGTTGATAATGTAAAGGACCCATCAGTCAAAGCATACTGGACGGACGAGTTTGCAAAATATTCTGAAAAGTATGCACAAGAAGCAACTCCTGCCATCCAAAACAAGCTCGGGCAGTTTACCTCAAACCCGCTCATAAGAAATATCATAGGCCAGCCACATTCAAGTTTTGATTTGCGAAAAATGATGGACGAAAGGAAAATTCTCATTGTAAACCTTTCGAAAGGTCAGCTCGGCGAAGGTAATGCAAATCTTTTGGGCGGTATGATTATCACAAAGATTTATCTTGCCGCGATGTCGCGTGCCGACCTCACCGAAGGCGAGCTCAAGAAACTTCCAAATTTTTATATGTATGTGGATGAGTTTCAGTCCTTTGCAAATGAATCATTTGCAGATATTTTGTCAGAGGCACGAAAGTACAAGCTTGCCCTTGTGGTGGCGCATCAGTACATAAAGCAAATGGATGAGAAAGTCGCCGACGCTGTCTTTGGAAACGTAGGCACGCAGATTATGTTTCGCGTTGGCGCGCCGGACGCAGAGGTTTTAGAAAAAGAATATGCGCCTGTCTTTACCGCAGAGGACATGGTGAGCTTGGGCTTCACACAAATATATTTGAAACTTATGATTGACGGAGTCGCTTCGCATCCTTTTTCATCCGTGACTCTTGGACCTATTGCGCCACCTAAAATATCAATTCGTGAAGAAGTTATAGCGTCATCGCGTTCTTTGTATGGGCACCCTCGCGCGGACGTGGAAAAAAGTATTGCTGATTGGTATGGGAGCGTGAGTGATATGCCACCACCGCCACAGCGCGAACAATCGGCACCACGCACTGAAGTGCCGCGCGCTCCTGTGGTTCGCAATGACAGCAATAGAACGTTTGATAGACCTCACCAAAATTTTTCGAAGAAAAACTTAGGCGGGCAAACAGAACGTATCGAAAAGTTTGAGAAACCATTCGCAAAGGCGTTCAGTGAAAATAGGAATAGCCCACAAAAACTGGACCCAAAGCCAAGCACAGAACATGCCAGCCTATCAACGCTTAGCCAGCCTAGAAGGGCAGAAGGGGTAATTCCCCCAATAAAGAGCAAAGGTCCCACCACAGAGAGCTTGAGCGGTTTAAAGGCCGCTTTAGCGGGTGTTTTGGTGGACATGCCCGCCACTGCACATCGCTCCTTAAGTGGAGCAGTAGGGCGTGTGCAGGCGGGGGAAAAGCAACCTGTTGCAAAAGCTCCAGAAGCTCCAGTGTCCCAGAAACAACAACCACCACGCGAACGAGATCGTGAGGTTCCACCAAAACCAAAGGAGGTTCCAGAGGACGTGCTTACAGCAATCCTCCGCGGTGATGACTAGTTTAGCCCTCAAATACCCCGTCTACATCGTTGCTCGCACGTCTGAACTCAATCGCAGTACTTCTCGTACAGCTCATGAGTATCAGTCGCACGGCTCCTTGTATCCGAGGCATTTGAGAACTAAACTGATTTAGTATGAAAAAAATTATCATAATTTTAATGTTATTTGCCGCGCAGACCGCATCCGCCGCGGTTTTTATAAATGAAATTCAAATATCGCCAATAAAAGATAGATTTATAGAACTTTATAATTCTGATAATTTCGACACTGACTTAACAGGTTGGTATATTCAAAGAAAAACTGCCACAGGTAAAGATTTTGGCTCCTTAGTTTCAAGTACTCAGTTCCTCGACAAAATAATTAAAGCACATGGTTATTTTTTAATCTCTCGCAGTCAGCTGGAAAATTCTGACGTCGTGGTGGATTTAACGCTTACTGAATCCAATACTATACGCATAAGAGACTCAAAAGGTAAAGATGTTAATCAAATTGAGTTTGGCAGTATTGGTGATGGCAAAAGTTACCAGAGGATAAGAGCGGGCGAATGGGTGATAACCACGCCAACCCCTGGCACTCTAAATACCGCTTCGCAAACAAATACATCATCTGCGACAACCGCAAACACAAACACAAACACAGTCACAACCACGGCATCAACACCAACGACACCTCAGGTTACCGCGCAAGCTGGTCCCCAGACTCGCGTCGTGCTTGCGGGAGTGCCAATAATTTTTGAAGGTAAAGTTTCAGGTCTTCAGAATAGTTCAGGAAACAGTACGCGCACGATGTGGTCGTTTGGAGACGGCGCATCGGTGGAAGGCGAGTCAGTTTCGCATACATACTATTATCCAGGCGAGTACACCGCAGTGCTAGATGTTGTTTCAGGAGGTGTAACAGCGACAGATAAAATGCTCGTGCGTGTAGTTTTGCCAAATCTTGCTTTAAGCACAGGAGGAGATAGCTCACGGTCGTTTTTTACAATCAAAAATCAAGGTGGTGAAGAACTGGATATTTCAGGATGGAAAGTAGTAGGTAGCGAAAAAACTTTTACATTTCCCAAAAACACAATTCTCGGCGCGAGAAAGAGCGCGACATTTGCGAGCGAGGTGACTGGGCTCATTACACCATCGGGAAGTTTGCCTGAACTCTTTTTTTCAAACGGCTCGCGGGTTGAAGTAAAAAGTGAAGTAGTTGCAATTGAAGCCCTAGCACCAAAGGTCGCGCAAATTCCAGAAACGTCAAGTTTACGGCCCCGAGTTCAAGCTGCATACCAGGAACCAAAACATCAGATGGCTTCAGTCATTGACTCGGTCCTAGAGGATGCGCCCCCATCACAAACACAAAAAGAAGAGGGGAGCCTCTGGCCTTGGTACATCGGCGCGGCATTTCTCGGTGCGCTCGCCCTTCTTGGTATTCGCCTAGCGAGAGGAAATGAAGAAAAGAAAACAATCTCAGCAGAAGATTTTGAAATTATAGATGACACCGAAGAATACATTAATGACGATGAGCCACGCTGATAATCTTTTGCCAGCAGCCCCTCTAGTGTTATACTGTCAAAATTATGAGCGAAACATCTGAAAAAACTATTTTAGTGACCGGCGGAGCAGGGTTTATTGGGTCGCATATTTGCGTAGAATTGATTGCGAAAGGCTACGATGTAATTATTTTGGACAATTTTGTCAACAGTAAGGAGGATGTAATACAGCGACTAGAGAAAATCATAGGGAAACCGGTTATTTATTATAAGACGGATATCCGTGATCGAGAGGCCCTAGAAAAAATTTTTGTATCACATAAAATTGATTCAGTTATTCATTGTGCTGGATTGAAGTCGGTCGGAGAATCAGTGAAGAACCCTCTTTTATATTATGATAACAATGTTTATGGAAGCGTTGTTTTGTTGCAAATAATGGCAAAACATAATGTTAAAAAAATAGTATTTTCGTCATCAGCCTGTGTTTATGGTACAGATGTACCAGCCCCATACACCGAAACATCACTAATCAAGCCCGTGAACCCATACGGGAAATCCAAATTATTTGTAGAAGAAATATTGCGAGATGTTTTTGTTGCTGACCCTGAATGGCGTGTTGTGCTGTTGCGGTATTTTAATCCCATCGGCGCACACCCAAGCGGTTTGATAGGGGAAGACCCAAATGGAACTCCGAACAATCTTTTGCCTTATATCGCTCAAGTTGCGACAGGGCTCCAGGCAGAACTGCATATTTTTGGTAATGACTACAACACACCAGACGGAACAGGTGTGAGAGAGATTATATTCATGTTGTTGACCTCGCTCTCGGGCACGTAAAGGCCCTTAGGTGGCTTGATGGTAACACGGGCATCCTTACAGCCAATCTTGGCACCGGGAAGGGGGTGAGCGTTTTGGAGCTCGTAGGGGCATTCTCCAGAGCCTCAGGCCGCAAGACCCCATATCAGTTTTCACCGCGACGCGTAGGCGATACTTCAAGTTCCTATGCTGATATTAGTTGTGCAGAAAAGGAATTGGGCTGGCACGCTACGCATACTATCGATGAAGCCTGCCAAGACGTATGGCGTTGGCTAAATTCAACAAAATAAATTAATATCAGGTTTAATTGCGCCATTTTAAATAATTAAATTCTTGCGCAGTTTCTCTTTTGCTAATTCATTTGCCTTCAACAATGAATCGAACGTTCCCGCATCAATCCATTCTCCAGAAATTTTCTTTACATCAAGCTCGCCAATTTCCAAATATCGCTTGTGTAAATCAGTAATTTCAAGTTCTCCTCGCTCGCTTGGTTTGAGTTCTTTTGCAAACTGAACAACACGAGAATCATATATAAAAAGTCCTGGGATAATAAAATTACTTTTTGGATGTTCAGGCTTTTCTTCAATCGAAATCACCTTCATTTTTTCATCAAACTCTACTACACCTGAACGCTCAGGATCTGCCACTTCTACCGCGAATACACGTCCTCCACTTTTGAAAGAGCGAATATGTTCAGAGAAATCTTCTTCAAATATATTGTCTCCTAGAATCATAACCACATCGTCATCATCTAAAAATGACTCCCCAATAATAAATGCTTCAGGGAGGCCTCCTGGCTTATCTTGAATTTCATATGTAAATTTTACGCCAAATTCCTTTCCAGAACCAAGTAAGTTTAGAAATTCCCCAGCTTTTTCTGGAGCAATGATTATTAGAATCTCTTTTATGCCAGCCTTGATTAGCGTATTGAGAGGATAATAAATCATTGGGCGATTATAAATAGGTAAAAGTTGCTTTGAAGTGACCTTGGTGAGAGGACTTAGTCTTTTCCCTGCACCACCAGCCAAAATGATTCCTTTCATATTTGGATATTCTACTACCATTCGCGATGTAAAGCGAGGGTTGAAAAAACCAATGGTTTCCTCTATACTGCAACGGGTAGCACTTTTCTAACCTTGGTATATGTAGTAAGAACACATAGATGGAGGTTGAACTAAATGAAAAATAATATATTAATAACTGGCTCGGCTGGTTTCATGGGCTTAGGTTTGACCTCTCGGTTACTTAAGCTAAGTGATAGCGATGACAGCAAAATCGTTTTATTGTATCATCACGATAAACCAACAAACTATCTCGACATGCCACGTGTTGTTGTCGTGAAGGGTGACCTCAATGATTACGCTTCTTTGTGCGACATCATAAGTAAGTACGAAATTAATACCATTTATCATTTCGCATCAGACTCTATTCTCAAGAGGTGTTTTGATAATCCGGTAAATGCGTATGAGGTTAATGTTATGGGCACCGTCAATTTACTCGAGGCTGTGCGCAACGTGGGGGTGGATACGATTAAAAAAATTATCGTATCAACATCATCTAAAGTATACGGGGATACTCCAGCACCATATGATGAAGAAACTCTTCTGAAGCCTAAGCATACATACGAGTGCACTAAGGCTTGTCAAGACATTGTCGCACAGAATTATTTTTCAAGTTACAACTTACCGATAAACATTGTCAGATGTACAAACCTGTATGGTCCAAATGACCCAAATGCGAGTAGGGTTATACCGACCACAATCAAGACAATCAATAGAAAGGAAAAACCGCAGGTTTATTCGGGCGTTAAGGATGCGGTCAGGGAGTTTGTCTACATTGACGACCTTGTGGATGCTGTCCTGCTCATTGCAGAAAAGGCAGACAACGGCGAGGTATTCTGTGTGGGTGGATTGGAAGCTATATCTATAAACGCTTTGATAGAAAAAATTTGTTCATTGATGGGTTACGATGGTGAGATTGAAACAGTTGAGAAGCTTGCGTTCTTCCAAGAGAGCAAGGATCAATCCATCGATGATTCAAAACTAAGGAACCTGGGGTGGAATCCAAAATTTACCCTAGACCGAGGGCTCGCAGAGTGTATTAAATCTGAGGCGTATCGGTAAATATTTTTGGTAACATGTAAAAGCCCAGCACTTCGTGCTGGGCTTTTTTATTGCATATTTTATTTCAAAATAATTCGAAAGAGCCGCATTGTTAGATAAATTAGAAAAGTGGGGTGATGGAGAAGGTGAAGTTCGTGACCCTCGCGAATAAATGCACGGAGTGTCTCAAGTTGTTCCGCGTGCGTACGCTTGCGAAAATTAAGCCCAGAGACTTTGTCATACCCATCGGTGAGGGTGCTGTTGTGATTGTGGTAGAAGATTTTTTCGCGTAGCGCAATTTGATAATAGAATATCCACTCTTCGGCTTGCTTTATATATTTTGAATATCTGATCTTAGTAAGAAGACTTGTTTTTATACAGTGCGTTACGTCGCCCTTGCACCGTTTAAGGATGAGCACGTCTTTAATATATGAATACCAAGTCTCTGTTTTGGGGTATTTGGTAACAAGCGTGCCATCTGAATATGCGCGATTGGTAACAAACCATTTTATTTCTTGGTGTGCAATAGCCAGAGCGCGAAAAGTTTCGAGTGCATCAGACGCCAAAAAGTCATCATCATCCAAAAAAATAACCCACTCCGAATCTTTTGCAGCATTATCGAGTGCGCGATTGCGAGAGTGGTTCACTCCACGATTTGCACCATTAACCAAGTAGTGAATTCTGGGGTCGTTAATAGAAGTAGTGAATCCTTGATATGATGGATCCTCTGGGGAGTCGTTCACAATAATCATTTCCCAGTCAGTATAGGACTGATGAAGCACAGACTGGATTGCTCGTTCAAGCAGGTCTCTTCGTTTGTATGTTGGGGTAATTATGCTAAATTTCATAAAATAGAAAGATTCCCGCTTATTCTAGCATTTCTTTTAATTTTTTGCGTCTCAGGTTTCTGTCTTATTGGCATGGTATACTTCTAAAAATGGAAAAAGAGTCACTCACGTATAAAGCGTTTAAAAACAGTTCATATAGCATGATGGGCTACCTTTTTCCAATTGTTTTTACGCTTCTTATAACGCCAATAATCGTACTCACCCTTGGCGTAAAAGAGTATGGTATTTATTTGTTTATAAACACATCAATGGGGTTGTTTGGACTTTTTGAACTCGGCTATTCGGTGGCAGTGCTTAAACACATGTCGCATTATTATGGCGAAAAGGACCAAGAATCAATGAAGCGTTTAACACATTCTGCAAATTTAATTTTTTTTATATTAGGTTCATTAGGATTAATACTTTCTATAATTATAGTACTCGCTGGAACAGCATATTTGCCGGCATCTTTCTCTGCTTATGAAAAGTATCTTAGTTTATTTATTTTTGCTGGAGGAATAAATTTCTTTACCACAATTACCGCTACATATATGATGGTACTACAAGCTGTTCAGCGGTTTGATATTAGCAATAAGATAGGGATGACATCTATTACAATTTCTAGTTTAGGAATGCTACTAGTTGTTAAAATGGGCGGGTCTATACGAGAAATTTTTATTCTACAACTATGCATCTCTCTATTATTTTGCGTAGTTATTTATTACCAAGCTAAAAAAGTATTGCCTATCGCAACATTTAGATTTGCTTGGTATAAAAAAGAAATTTTAGGGTGCTATCGATTTGGACTTGTTGCATATGTAAACAATCTCGCAAGCACGTCCCTCTCCTTACTTGATAAAATGGTCATTCCGTTCTTTGTTGGTCCTAGCAACCTTACATATTACAGTATGCCTGGAAGTGTAACCGCAAAGATTCCCGGCATCACAAATGCTTTAACAGTCAGCATGCTTCCTACGACATCTCAACTAAGTGGAAGTGATGAAATATCAAGGATGAAGACGATGTATATAAGGACGTTTCGTCTTATGACAGTTATTGCTGGAGCACTAACAATAACAGCGATATCTTTTTCTTATGAGACCTTGAAATACTGGCTTAGCACTGATTTTGCAGAGAAGTCGTCAGAAGTTCTCATCATCTTTGCTTTAACAAGTTTTATTCTCGCTCTATTTGGGCCGTTATCAAACTTCCTTTTAGGTTTGGGTAAACTTAAATTTCTATCTATTTCTTCCGTGTGTAGGGCAATATTGAATGCAGTTGCTCTGTTCACACTGTTGCCGCTTTATGGAATAGTTGGAGCTGCTTGGGCATATCTAATATCAGTATTACCAGTGATTTATTTGTTCTATTATGTAGAAACCCGTTATTTAAATCTCTCTAATCGAAGGAATTATTATAAAAAAATAATTAGGAACAACGCTGTCGTCGCTACTGTAATGTTGCTCTTAAACTTCTTTATGGTCAACTTTATTGTTGGTTTAACAACACTTCTTATTGTCGGGGGTATTTCTGTGTTGGCTTACATCGTATTATATAAATTATTTGGTTTTTTTGAGCCACAAGATTGGACAGACATAGAACGATTCCTAGCACCCCTATTTAAAAGATTTAAAATAATTTTAAGCACGCGGGAAAAATAAAATTATTAACATTTTGTTGTATTAGTGTCGGTCGTTACTGACCGATAGCATTGTGTTTCGTTCACAATTACATTACCAGTATCATTGTTCTAGGGCGGTTAACCTAGATTGCAAGATCCATCTTTATGGTCTATAATCGCGACTATGGACGATAAAAAAAGGTCATAAAGAACCTAATTCTAGATGTTGATGGTGTATTAACAACAGGTCAATTTCTATACACCAAAGACGGTAAATTGGCAAAGGTTTTCGGACCACATGACAATAATTTCGATAATTATTATGCATCTTATGAAAATCTGACAACTATTTAAATTACCATAATTATGAAACAAGTATTGTTTGACTTAATCTTTCGCATATACCGCATCACGGGGCGTATTCTTATAAAATATTCCTCAAATCCGCGACCGTCAAGTTATCCTTATGTAACAGGTGATGGTTTTCGTAATTTTGCTGATCATGTATATGATAATCTTAAAACTTTCAATCCTGAAGATGTGAAAGAAAAAGAAGTTGTCTTTGTTGGTGATAGCAAAATAAAAAAATTTCTAGCTGAAATCCAGCCACATATAAAACATCCGTATATATTAATTACTCACAATGGGGATGCTGTGGTAGATCAGGAGGTCTTGGATCTTTCAGATAATAAAATCTTAAAATGGTACGGAATAAATGTTTTGGTATCTAATCCAAAAGTTGTCCCAATACCACTTGGGATTGAAAATAAGCATTACTGTGTTCTCGGTATAACACCTATTTTTGATAGAGTTATAAAGAAGAATCTCCCTAAAATAAATCGTATCTTTTATGGTTTTACAGTAGTTAATAATGTTATAGAAAGACAATCAGCGATGGATGTGCTTAAAATAAATTCTTTAGCTGATACTTATAGAAAATGGATGAATTTTTTTCAATATTTACCATTTCTTGCTACTTATAAATTTGTGGCTTCACCACCTGGATCATGCATAGAAGGGCATAGAACATGGGATGCTTTATATCTCGGTGTTGTGCCAATAGTGAAAAGTTCTGTCACTATAGACTATTTTGAAAAATTAGGAATACCTCTGTGGTCAGTTAAGGATTGGCATGAATTAGACAATTTAAGTGAAAAAGATCTGGCAGATAAATTTGAAAGTATAAAAAACTCTGCTAATCTTGATCTGTTGTATATGGAATACTGGATTGATAAGATAAGGAACATAAAAGACTAATATGAAAAATAAAATACTATTTATAATTAAAGGACTCAGAATAACATCAAACTTTAAAGAGAAACTCACACACAATTTCCATGAATTGACCGTGCTTGAGATGTTGTTATATTTTATCTGTATTCGTATTTTTTGGAGTAAAGAAAAAAGATTTTTCTTTGAGGGGTCACTACCTCTCCTTGGGCAAATGTATATTGCAGAAAGAAAGGCACTATTTGATACAATTAAAGAAAGTAAACCCCGTCACTGTTTTGAGATAGGCACATATACTGGCGGCGGGAGCACATATTTTATTTCAAAAGCTTTTGAAAGTATCGGTTCTGGCAAACTTATTACAATGGAAATTGATCCATATTATTACAATAAGGCAAAAGAGTACTATACAAAAAATATATCAGCTGTTGCAAAACATGTTGAATTTATTCTAGGTGATAAGGCAGAGGATTTTGATAAAATCATTAAATCATATGGTGGTGTTGATTGCGTTTTTCTAGATGGAGCAGAGGACAGTAACCAAACCATCACGCAGTATAATTATTTTTTGCCGTATTTTCATAAAGGAACGATACTTATGGTGCACGACTGGAACACAGAGAAAACAAGAGAGATGAAGCCTGCGTTATTGAAGAATGGAAAATGGAAGCTCCTGAAGGAAATTATACCTCCTGATAGTGTTGGCCTAGTGGTTTTTGTGATGATATAATAGAGCTTATGAAACAAAAAAGAGCCTTAATTACAGGTATTACTGGCCAAGACGGCTCTTATCTCGCTGAGTTTTTATTGGAAAAAGAATATGAAGTCTTCGGACTCGTTCGACGTACAAGCAACGACCCATTGATTAGAATTGAGGATCTGTCTTTGGGTCGTAAAATAAAAATTATCTATGGAGACTTGAGAGACACTGGGTCCGTTGCTCGCGCTTTAAAAGAGGTAAATCCTGATGAAATATACAATCTTGCGGCGCAATCTAGTGTCGGGGTTTCTTTTCAATGTCCAGAAGAAACCTTTGACGTCAATTATTACGGATTTGGAAGGCTCGTCAATGAAGCTACTCATTTAAATTCTAGCGTAAGAATATATCAAGCTTCGTCCTCAGAGATGTTTGGTAATGTTCTTGAGACTCCACAAAAAGAAACAACACCATTTAATCCAGTAAGTCCATATGCAGAAGCGAAGGTAAGGGCGCATAATGATTACGTTGTTCGATACAGAAAAGAGCGTAATTCTTTTATCTGCTCTGGGATACTTTTTAATCACGAGTCCCCTCGACGTGGAAAAAATTTTGTTACTCGAAAAATTACGCATTCGATGGCAAAAATAAAGTTAGGCCTCCAGGATTCTTTTGAACTTGGTAATTTAGATGCAAAAAGGGATTGGGGGTATGCAGGGGATTATGTTGAGGCTATGTGGCTCATGCTACAGCAAGACGACCCACAAGATTTTGTTATTTCAACCGGTGAGAGTCATTCTGTGAGGGATTTTGTAGATGCGACAGCAAAAGCTCTCAACATTGAAATAACATGGGAAGGTGAGGGTTTAAATGAGGTTGCGAAAGATTCTTTTGGAAGAATTATCTTAAGAATAAATCCCAAATATTACCGGCCAAATGAGGTTAATAGTGTTCTTGGGGACAGCTCTAAGGCAAGAGAAATTCTTAAATGGAACCCAAAAACTACATTCATTGAATTAGTAGGGATGATGGTAAAGGCAGATTTTGAAGAATTGAGTACCAACGTTACAAACATACACCAATCCAATGCATAAAAAAGACATTTCGATAATTATCCCTTGTTATAATTGTGCCGATACTCTTGTGGAGGCGGTGGAGTCTTGCTTTTTGCAGGGGTTAGATAATTTTGAGGTAGTGATGGTTGATGATGGGTCAACCGATAAGACAAGAGAGGTGATGCAGACTCTTGCGAAAAAGCATTCTGAAATTAAACTTTTTTACCACGATAAAAATAAAGGGGGCGGTGCAACAAGAAATACCGCAATAGGGCACTCAGAAGCAGAAGTCATCTTTTGTTTGGACAGTGATGATATTCTTCCAGAAAACACCCTTTCAAAAATGTTTACTTTTATGAAAGAGAAAAAATGTGATGGGGTAGGAATTCATAAATCAGTTAAGTTTAGGGGTAAAAATACAAATGATATTGAACATATCGATATCTTCGGCTATTCAGGAGAAAAAATCCCTTTTGAGAGTCTTGTAGAAAAAAATGGGGTGATGTGCCCGCTCTATTCAACTTTCATGCATACAAAAAAGGCTTTTTCTGTTGCTGGGGGATACCCTACGGAGCATGGTTTTGACACACAGGGGTTTGCATGGAGGTTTTTGTCGGCGGGTCTTGTTGCCTACACCTGTCCTGATGCAGTGTATCTTCATAGAATTCAGTTTAAAAAATCGTATTATCTTAGAGAAGCAGAGGCAGGAAAGGCAAATTACAATTGGCAGGATATTCTCGCTGAGCATCTAGAATTATTTAACGATGAGTCGCAGAAGTTTATTCTAACTTTTAACTGTAAGGATTTTTCCCGCAGCATTTTTGGAGAAATTAAGAAGAAAAAAAATCTTTTTAGAGGAAATTATGCGTTGATTTTGGGGACTGCATACAAAAGAGGAAAAATAATATTTAACAAGAGAGATTACGTAGGGAGGTCAAGCATAAGAGGTTATTTTTTTAGAATAAAAAATAGGGTGATACTTGTATTTAAAACTTACAATGAAAAACTTTTGAAATTTGTCGGAAAAATAAATACTTTTCTTGATGTTTGTAAATCAAGGGAATGGAACCCTGTATTAATTTTTTCACTTCTCTATTTAAAAACAAAAAAAGTTCTTAAGGTTGGTTTTATAGATGTTGATCAGCTTGCTGAGTCTGAAGTTGTCGATGTTGTTACCCCGACAGCTTCAAAGGATTATGCACTCGTTGAAGAGGTCATTGAGTCCGTTAAAGTTAACCTGAAGCATAAAATTTCTAATTTTTATATCGTCTCCCAAAAAAGTAGTGAAATGCTCGAGTTCTGCACAAAACACAACTATATTTTTATCGACGAACTTTCTGTCATGGGGTATGGGAAAGATTCTATTACCTATGTAGTAAATGGGAGAGATAGAAGTGGTTGGATTTTTCAGCAACTTTTGAAATTATCAGGTGACACATTCGTGAAAGAGAAAAGGTATTTCATCGTAGATTCAGATACAATTTTAGTGAGCCCACATTCTTTTATTAAAGGTGGAAAGTATGTTTTTTTGCAGAGTGAGGAGTGGCATGGTCAGTATTTCAAATCATTTAAGAAAATATTTGGCTATGAAAGCAATAATACACTTTCCTATACTGCACATATGATGATTTTTGACTGCGACAGACTTAGAGAAATGAAGAAATGCACGGTGGGACTTTATGGTAAAACGTGGGACAAGGTATATCTCGCGACGATAGATCAGAAGGAAAATTCGTGTGTTTCTGATTATGATACCTATGCAAATTGGATGAAAATAAATTACCCCAAAGAATTTTCTGTGACCCCTTTTTATAACACGGCGCTCCCGAGAGAGGCGCTCCTAACACTCCCTAACCTAATAAGGATGTACTCGGGGAGATATAAGTCCTTGTCGTTTCATCACTATAAAAACGAAAAGACTGAATAGGGTGATGTTAGGAAATGTATTAAAATAGGTTAGAATAGAAAAATGTACAAAACACCGATTCTATTTATGATTTTCAACCGACCTGACACAACAGCCAGAGTTTTTGAAGCTATTCGAAAAATAAAGCCGACAAAATTATACATTGCTGCCGATGGACCACGTTCTGGTAAAGAAGGAGAAGCAGAGCGATGCGAGGGGGCAAGAAAGGCAACAGAAAATGTGGATTGGCCTTGTGAAGTTAAGCTGCTATTTCAAGAAAAAAATCTTGGAGGTAAAAAGGGGCCTATTGTGGCGCTTGATTGGTTTTTTGAAAATGAAGAGGAGGGAATTATTCTGGAGCACGACTGTCTTCCGAGTGAAGATTTCTTCATATTTTGTAGGGAACTATTAGAAAAGTATAGAAACACGGATAAAGTAAAAATGATTTCAGGGGACAACTTTCAATTTGGTAAAAAATACGGAGATGCGAGTTACTATTTTTCAAACTTCCCGCATATTTGGGGGTGGGCGACGTGGAGAAGAGTTTGGAGGGAATATGATGGCAATATTAAGACATACCCTGACTTCAAAAAAAATAACAAGATTGCGCAAATCTTTAAGAAAAGGAGAGTACAGAAATACTGGCTTAATCTTTTTGACAAGCTTTATGATAATAAATTGGATGTTTGGGATGGACAAGTAGCATACACGATATATGACCATCAAGGAGTAGCTGTTCTTCCGAATGTAAATCTTGTTTCAAATATTGGGTTTAGTGAAGAAGCCACCCACACGAAGGACCCTAACGATATATTGAGCAATATACCTACAGAAAAAATAGGAACAATTATTCACCCAGAGTCAATCGTGGTAAATAGTGAGGCCGATACAAGTTACAGCACTTTTCTTGTTAAAAATATTTTTGTTAGGATTTTCAGAAAATTGAAATCTTTGGTAGTCTAAACTATCGATTATGAAATGTAAAATCTGCCAGTCTGAAGCATCGCACGTGAAAACCTTAAAAGTTAGGGGGATTTATGATGCTGAATACTATCGTTGTTACGAATGCGGGTTTATGTTTGTTGGTAACCCAACGTGGCTCGAGGAGGCGTATGCTCAGCCGATAAATATCACCGACACTGGATATGTCTTGCGAAACGTATATTTGTCTCGTAAAACACTTATCCTTTTTACGTTTCTTTTCGACAAAGGAGCTACTTTTCTAGATTTTGCCGGTGGGTATGGGATGCTTGCTCGCCTTATGCGCGACTATGGGTTGGATTTTTTCTGCGATGACGCATATACGCCGAATCTGTTTATGAAGGGATTTGAATACAAAAATCAAAAAATTGAAGCACTAACTTGTTTTGAAGGTTTTGAACATTTTGTGGAACCGATTGACGAAATAGAAAAAATGCTTAAGATCTCAAAAAATATATTTTTTTCGACTAGACTCTTGCCTAAGAAAACACCTGATGAAGATTGGGAGTATTATGGTGTTGATCATGGACAACATGTATCATTTTACTCTGATAAAACATTTATATTTTTAGCAAAAAAATATAAATTGAATTTTTATACAGACGGAGACAACCTTCATCTCTTTACAATAAAAAATATAAGCAGTATTTTTTTTAAATTTGTTCTTATACTTAGTAAGTTACAGCTGGATATTTTAATAAGGAAATTATTAAAGAGTAAAACCACTTCTGATTTTAATATGATAAGAAACATTTAATAATATGAAAATATATTTTGATGGAATTATTTATAGTTGGCAGACAGGGGGTGGAATATATAGATATTTTGAAGAGTTAATAAAAAGGTGTGGGGAAAATAGAGATACTGAAGTTGTTTTATTGGAACACACACCATCTTATGGTATTTCGATTAAAAAAGGTGTCAATATAAAAAACGTTACTGGGATAACGACAGTGCCGGGATTTGGTTTTAATTTTATTAGAAAAGTATTTTACCCTATAAATAGGATTTTAATTGAGAACTTATTTAAAAAAACCACTGCGGGGGTTTTTCATTCTACGTATTACACCACTTATAGAAATCTTAAAATTCCGCAAATCCTGACAGTTCATGACATGACTTATGAAAAATTTCCTAATTTTTTTAATTCGCGCGGAGCTAAAAGATTTATTGCTAATAAGAAAAAATGCATAATGAGTGCAGACGTAATAATTTGCGTATCAAACGCAACAAAAAATACATTAATTGATATGTATAATATAGATGCAAAAAAAATTTCAATAATACACCATGGTCTCTCTGGGGGTTTTATATCTGAATCAAATGTTGAGGAAGTCAGTATTGGAGATAAACCCTACTTTTTGTTTGTGGGTTATCGTAGCTCATATAAAAATTTTAATTTTTTTATTGAGTCTTTTTCCATGTGGAATAAAAATAAAGTCTATAATGTTTTATTAGTAGGAGGTGGCGAGATATCTAAAGAAGAAACTTTATTATTTAAAAAATTGGGAGTAGAAAAACAGGTTAGACACCTTGGGTTTGTCAAAGATAGATCTCTTGGGTATATTTATAAAAATGCTGAAGCATTCGTATTTCCATCACTAGATGAAGGTTTTGGGATTCCAATCTTGGAGGCAATAAGCAGTAAGACTCAGGTTTTGGCTTCTAACATTGAGGCGTTTAAGGAAATAGGGGAAGATATGCTAATATATTTTGAACAAACCAATAAAGAAAGTTTAATAAAAGCATTTAATAAAAGTATATCTGGAGAGGTTTCTGAAGAAGAATTAATAAGAAGATCCAAGTATGTTATTGAAAAGTATACTTGGGACAAATGTGCAGACAAAACTATGGAGATTTATCACAAAGCTTTATATGAAAAATGAATTAAGAAAAAAGATTATAGAAATAATTAGACAGAGAGAAACCCTGAGGAAACTTAGACGTGCTAAGAGATTAGTAAAAGCCCCAATAAGAACTTTTGTTTATTATGTGTTAGCTTCTCTCTCTCATATAAAACCCTACAAGTTAACTTTCTCGACACTCTGGGGGACAAAGATGACATCATATCTGCCAGAAGGAAATACTTTTTACTATTATGGGTATTGCGAGGCAAATTTAACTAATTTTTTACTCAGATTTCTTAAAGAGGGCGACGTGGTGCTAGATGTTGGCGCACATGTTGGGTTTTATTCAATGCTCGCGTCAGCGCTTGTCGGTGAAAAGGGCAGTGTGCACAGTTTTGAGCCGACCCCATGGACATACGAAATTTTGAAACAAAACACAGAAAAACTTTCTAATGTTACGTTAAATAGCAACGCAGTTTCTGATAAAAAAGAGGAAATTTCATTTAAAGATTATGGCCATGGCTACGGGGCTTACAATACTGCCCACAAAGATGGCTCAACGCTAAAGAAAAAATCCAAAACAGTAACAGTGGAGACAATCGTGCTTGATGACTACTGTAAGGAGAGGAGTATAAGACCTGATTTTATTAAACTTGATGCCGAAGGATATGAATATTTTATTCTCCAAGGGATGAGTCATCTCTTGGGCAAGGTTAGACCAGTAGTTACACTCGAGGTTGCTGGAGGTGACGGATGGTCAGATAATTGTAAAAAATCTATAAACCTTTTGTTAAACAAAAAATATAAGCCATATGAAATGAGCACAGATGGTTTTATTTCCCCGCATGTAATTAAAGAAGGGTATGATTATGATAACCTTCTATTTATACCAGAGGAGAAAAATATAATTTTATGATTATAGCTAAATTAAAGGGAGGTCTTGGAAATCAGATGTTTCAGTATGCGACTGGCCTTGCTGTCGCTTCGGCCCAAAGCCAGGAACTAAAGCTTGATACTACGGGGTATGATGACCAGCGCTATGTGAATGCTGATACGCCACGGCAGTATAGGCTCTACCCATTTTATATCTCTGGAAGCATTGCGACGACAGATGAGGTTAAAAAATATAAGTATCCATTTGGAATTTTATCCAAGGCGATGAGGTTTTTGAATTTTAGAATTTTAAAGAGGCATAATGTGGATTATGAACCCAGTTTTTCTAAGAAAAGCCATAACTATATTGAGGGGTATTTTCAGTCAGAAAAAAATTTTATGGCTGTGAGAGACAAGGTGTTAAAGGAGTTTATAATAAAAAAAGAATCTGAAGTTTTTTTGACAGAGAAAAACAAGATTGATAAAACAAATAGCGTTTCAGTGCATATTAGACGAGGGGATTATGCGAGTGATCCAAAAACAAAGAATGCTCATCAGGTGTGTTCTAGAGAATATTATGATAGGGCTATGATCTTCGCGCGGTCAAAAATTGGAAACCCGATATTTTATTTTTTTTCAGATGATATAGACTGGGTAAAAAAAGAGTTTGGCGAGAGTCCTGATTTTAAATATGTTTCAAGCCCCAAACTAGAGGATTATGAAGAACTCTTGCTCATGTCTTCATGCTCCCACCACATCATCGCAAATTCTTCTTTTTCATGGTGGGGAGCGTACCTCAATCAAAACCAAAACAAGATAGTGATTGCCCCAAAGAAATGGGTAAATAAAGAGATTGACCCCCATACGAATGTTATCCCAGAAGGGTGGATAAGGATTTAGAGTTTGTAATTCTCCTTAAACCATTCGTATGTGCCTGTAATCCCGTCATTTATAGGTACTGTGTGTTTCCAGCCGAGCTTGTGGAGCTTGCTTACATCAAGCAGTTTCCTCGGGGTGCCATCGGGTTTTGAGGTATCCCAAATTATTTCTCCTTTATACCCAACAACATTTTTTATTTTTTCAGCGAGTTCTTTTATGGTTACATCTTCACCCGTGCCAACATTCACAATAGAAGAATCATTGTAATTTTGCATTAAGAATAAACTAGCACTGGCGAGGTCGTCTACATGCAGGAACTCACGCATTGCGCTCCCAGTACCCCACAAAGTAACGTTTGGATTATCTGCAAGTCTCGCTTCGTGGAATTTTCGAATCATCGCGGGAAGTACATGTGAATTTTCCAGATCAAAGTTGTCGTTTGGACCGTAGAGGTTGGTCGGCATGAGGGAAATAAAATTAGTCCCGTATTGCTCATTGTATGACTGGCACATAATGATTCCTGCGATTTTTGCTATCGCATAGGCTTTGTTAGAAGATTCAAGTTCGGCAGTTAAAAGATATTCTTCTTTGATTGGCTGAGGGCATAGCTTGGGATAGATGCACGAGCTTCCGAGGAACAACAATTTTTTTACTTTATGCACATAGGAATTGTGGATTATGTTTGTCTGTATCGCGAGATTGTTGTAGATAAAATCGGCAGGATAGGTTTTGTTTGCCATGATACCCCCTACTTTTGCGGCAGAAAGGAAAACATACTCAGGTTTTTCTTCTGCAAAGAATTTGGCGACTGCGTCTTGATTGATGAGGTTCAATTCTTTGTGAGTTTTGAGGACAAGATTTTTAAATCCATCTTTCTCTAGCGCGCGCACAATAGCGGACCCCACAAGCCCGCGATGTCCGGCAATAAAAATTTTAGAGTTTTTTTCCATAGATTTTTAGTAAATTTGCAATTCTTGATTTAATGAACGGATGAAGTGAATCATCAGACACAGAAAACCATTTGAAATCACTGTGTTGACTATCGAGTTTGATTTCATTTTCATCATTAAGCACATAGCCGTAGTAAATAACGACTGCGTGATAAGACACTCCTTCAAACACGGAATTTGGATGAATCTCCTCCAGTGTTCCGCCTAGAGTTAGTTCGTTTTTATTGATGTTTATGCCGACCTCTCGGAGTGTTTGGCGCACAGCGCAATCTTCTAGAAGTTCGTTTTTTAAAAGTCGCCCGCCTGCAGAGAAGTAAGTGCCTCTCATTGGCTCGTTCTCCCTTTTGAACAGAAGCGTTTTTGTTTTGTCACTGTTGAAAAAGAGAATATCAACACAACAAACTGGGCTTATATCCAGAACCTCCCTATATTTTTCGCGTGGGAGTAAATTTTGCATATTATTCATAGTGCTTCTTGGCCGTAAAACCGCCCTTCTCCATGTGAACATCCATCTGCGCTTCTTTGAGGTCGGTTGCTACCATTTCCTTCACGAGTTCCATGAAACCTACTTTGGCTTCCCATCCCAACTCTTTTTTTGCCATTGTAGGGTCTCCAAGCAAAGACTCAACTTCAGTTGGACGGAAATAGCGCGGGTCAATTTCAATGATTATTTTTCCTGTTTTTTCGTCAATGCCTTTTTCGTCGACACCCTTTCCTTTCCAGATGATTGTTGTGTCCAATTCTTTAAAAACAGCTTCACAGAATTCTCTTACGGAGTATTGCGTGCCTGTCGCTATGACGTAGTCTTTTGGTTCAGCTTGCTGAAGCATAAGGTACATTGCGTTTACATAGTCTTTTGCATGCCCCCAGTCTCGTTTTGCATTTATGTTTCCCAAAAATAGTTTTTCTTGAAGCCCAAGGGAAATTCTCGCCGCCGCGCGTGTAATCTTTTTTGTGACAAACGTTTCGCCACGGCGAGGAGACTCATGGTTGAAAAGGATTCCTGAAACAGCAAAGATGCCGTAAGCCTCTCTGTAATTTATGGTTATAAAATGAGCGTAGAGTTTTGCCGCCCCGTACGGACTGCGCGGGTAAAAAGCAGTCTCTTCGCTTTGTGGCGGGGGAGTTGACCCGAACATTTCCGAGGTGGAGGCTTGGTAAAACTTTGTTTTTTTCTCAAGGCCAAGTAGGCGAATTGCCTCAAGGATTCGAAGCGTGCCAAGCGCATCAGAGTTACCCGTGTATTCAGGGGTTTCAAAAGATACTTTTACATGGCTTTGCGCCGCAAGGTTATAAATTTCATCAGGCTGAACATCTTTGATTATTCTTATGAGGTTTGTGGAGTCGGTGAGGTCGCCGTAATGAAGGAAAAGTCTTTTTTTTGTATCGTGCGGGCCTTGATAGATGTGGTCGATTCTCCCAGTGTTGAAACTGCTCGCGCGCCGTATGATACCATGAACCTCGTATCCTTTTTCAAGTAGAAGCTCCGCAAGGTACGAACCGTCCTGCCCAGTGACGCCAGTGATAAGTGCTTTTTTCATAGTAAATTTCATTATAGCATATTGCGTATGTTTTGCTTTGCAGATATTAGATTGGATATGGTACAGTAATGTACATGAAAAAAATAGTACGGCCGTGGGGGGTAATGTGGAAGATTTTTCAGACTAAGAATTCTTGGTTGAAATTTATTTTAGTACGCGGGCGCACAAGCCTTCAGTCACACAGCCAGCGCACTGAATGGCACTTTGGTTTTTATAGAGTGGATAGAATGCAAAAACATCGCCTTCTCCCAGGTGTATATCTTGAATTCGTACATGGTGATCCTGATGAGAATGATATTATTCGCTATGAGGATGACTATGGTCGTGAGACAGCGAAGCGCGTGGTGATGGTGAGTGGTGGGTTTGACCCTGTTCATATCGGCCATTTGCAAATGTTCGAGGAAGCAAAGAAGCTCGGCGACAAGCTGGTTGTGGTTTTAAATTGCGACAAATGGCTTATTCGCAAGAAAGGTAAAAATTTTATGAGTCAGGATGAGCGCGCGGGGATCATTCGTGGGTTTAGTTGTGTCGATGATGTATTTATTCTTGAGACCGACCGCGAAGATGTTGTAGAAGCAATTGAAAAAATTCGTCCACAGGTTTTTGCGAATGGTGGTGACCGCAAGGCAGAAGCGGATATTCCAGAGGCAAAAATATGCAAAGAACTTGGCGTGGAGATGATATTTAATGTTGGAGGTGGGAAGGTGCAGTCAAGCTCTTGGCTTCTGAAAGAGTACGGTTCTACCGAAGCTCCCGCATAAACTTTTCAGAAAAAGGTTTTCCGAATGAGAGTAGAACCTGTCGTGGAAAAGAATCGAGCTTGTCGTATCCTGTTACGAGATTTTGGATAGCGAACCATTCTTCGCGACCGGCGGCGCTGACCTCACCAAGCGAGAGAATTTTTGAGATCATGTCCAGAGTGCGAGATTGGAACTTCAAAGCGGAACTGGTGTTTCCTTGGTCATGAGCCTTGAGCATTCTTGCGATTTCGGGCTCTACATTTGCGGCGTAAAAGAGCGTATTTTTTTCGAACATATGTTTATGATTCAATTTGAATCCATTTATGGATAATTTCTGTAGCTTTTTCTATTATCTCAGGATTTTCAACGGAGCGACTTTTGTTGCCGAGCGCGGGTTTAATATTTACGAGCGAGTCGAATTCTAGGAGATTTTTTTGCCCTTCATCAAACCGAATGTTGAATCCCCACACATTGGCCTGATTCGAGCCGTCTTTGACCAAAATTTCGCATGTTTCCATATGGTAGTCACCGCCGAGAGCAACCTTGTTTTCAGCGATATCAACGGTACCCTTGATCATCGTTCCGTACCACTCTCCTGCAAGCGTGCGCACTTCGCTCATCTGAATTGGTTTTTTGAGAATATGCATAATCATATATCTACTTTAGCATAGGCGGATATTTGGTCAAAATTTACTCATTAGTTTTCGTAAATTTATGCTACAATAGTCACATTATGAATATGCATAAGATTTTGGCGAATGCGGTGGTTTTGACGGGGTTTATTGCGGTGCCTTTTATTCCATTTGTCATTCTTGGGCAGACCACTTTCTTTCCTTACATCGTTGGGAAAAACTTTGCATTTCGGATTGTCGTTGAAATAATGTTTTCTGCGTGGATTGTACTGGCATTTATCGATCCCGTGTACCGTCCGAAGATAAATTACCTCCTAGGTGCCTTTGTCGCGTTTATCGGTATCATTACACTTGCGGCAATTTTCGGTGAAAATCCTACAAAGAGTTTCTGGTCCAATTTTGAGCGAATGGAGGGAGTGGTGACCTATTTTCACCTCTTTGCGTATTTCATCGTCGCGTCTACTGTGCTTACAGCGCGCAATTTCTGGCGTCCGTATTTGAATTTTCATTTATTCGCCGGAGTACTTATGGCACTTTATGCATTGTCGCAGTTATCTGGTGCAGCAGTTGGGTTTCGCGTAGATGGAAGACTTGGCAACTCTTCATATTTAGGTATCTACGCATTTTTCAATATTTTTCTCGCCGTGTTTTTTATGGTGCGCGAAAGTTTTACAACAAGCGGGGAGAGGGTGCGAATTGTTATTTATGGTTCAATCGCCCTTTTGCAAACAGTTGTCCTTTTTTACACAGGGACGCGCGGAGCTATACTCGGTCTTATTGTTGGAGCAGGTCTCGCAACAATCCTTGTCGCAATCTTTGAAACTAAAAAGAAGATGTTGCGCGTTGGCGCTGTAGGAATCCTCGTCACACTTGTCTTTGTGGTCGGTGGATTTATTGCTGTACGAGACAGCGCGTTCGTAAAAGAGACGCCACTCCTCTCTCGTTTTTCAGAAATATCAATCAGTAATTTTTCTAAAAACGCGCGCGTTATGGTGTGGGGGATGGCATACGAGGGTTTCAAGGAGCGGCCGCTTCTTGGGTGGGGAATGGAGAACTATAACTATGTTTTTAATAAGTATTATGACCCAAACATGTGGGGGCAGGAGCAGTGGTTCGACAGGGCGCACAATGTGTTCTTTGACTGGCTGATAGCGGGTGGTTTGCCGGCGCTTCTAGCGTACATTTCTTTGTTTGCGTGCGCGGTTTATTGCATCTGGCGTCGCGCAGACGAGCTGACGGTCTTAGAAAAAAGCGTACTCACTGGACTCCTTGGCGGATATTTTTTCCAAAATCTTTTTGTGTTTGATAATATTACGAGTCTCATCTATTTTGGAACAATTCTCGCGTACATCGAGAGCATGAGTCGCCACAAAGCCGAGGCTGATTCGAAGTCAAAAATGGAAAGCAAAACGCCAATGAATAAGCTAAAGGTTGGTGATGAAGACTTAACTTTTATGGTTTCCGGCGGTGCATTTATTTTTGCGCTCGTGCTTATCTACACGGTAAATTACAATGGATTCAAACAGAACACGACGCTCATTCGCGCGATGACGGAGCGTGGTGGCGATGGCCCATTATATAACCTCAACCTTTTCAAGGACGCTATTGCATACAATTCATTCGGAACGGCTGAAGCCCGCGAACAGCTCTCGTCTTTTTCAATAAATGCTTTTGATCAAACAAAAGGCATATCGGACACGCAGAAACAATTTATCGCATTGGCAAAAAGCGAGCTTGAAAAGCATGCGTTCGAGCTCCCAAAAGACGCACGTTATCAGCTTTTTGCAGGATCGTATTTTGCAAAGCTAGGTGATGTGGAAAAAGGGTTGGTGTATTTGAACAAAGCGCTAGAACTTTCTCCGACAAAACAAACAATGCTTTTTGAGCTTGGAAGCGCATACTATGCAAAAAAAGATATGGTAAAAACAGAAGAAATGTTTAAACGCGCATATGAGCTTGCGCCAGAATATGAACAGGCGGAGAAATTCTATTTGCAGATTTTGACAGCGAATGGAAAAAAAGCCGAGGCAGAAAAAATCTTGAAAGCCCGTCCCATTCCAAATGTAAAGTTATAAAACTTGACTTTTTTCTACTATCTGCTACACTTGTCTTATGAGTGCAGTGAGGGAAACCTCTAGGTACTTCCAAAACAAACGAATGTCTACAAAAAGCCCCGCGAAAGCGGGTCTTTTTGTTTTTAACCATACTATCATCTATTCGTAGTTATAACTACGAATAGATGATAGTAGGAGTGTTTGCGCAGTAAATCTAAATCGCTTACAATATAGAGCATATGGTGAATGGTGATATTGCGGTCGATTAGACCACGACTGCATACTCTACGTTCCATATTCGACAAACACTCGTGTGTTCCTATGGCTAGCGTCTGCACTCATAGACATTTGTTTTGGAGCTCGCCCACGCTAGCCATAAGAGAACATGAGGGACCCCGATGTACACTCGGGGTCTTTTGTAATCAAAAAATGAACATAAACATATTAGAACAAATACCACTAGCGCCATTTACCACGATGCGGGTTGGTGGGAATGCTCGCTTCTTTACCAGCGCGCAAAATGTTGAAGACCTCTCTATAGCGATACTTTTTGCGCGCGAGCGAAATCTACCCATCTTCGTCCTCGGCGGCGGCTCAAACACGCTTGTTTCCGCGGCCGGTTTCCACGGGCTCGTCATAAAGATGGAGTTCAAGGGAATTACCTATGAGAATAGTCGTATTACCGTAGGCGCGGGCGAAGTGTGGGATGAAGTAGTAGAGGATGTTGTGTCACACAACTTGTGGGGAATTGAAAATTTGTCGCTAATTCCCGGGTCGGTCGGAGGCGCGGCAGTGCAAAATATTGGCGCGTATGGAGTGGAAGCCCGCGAAACAATTTTCTCCGTAGAAGCATTTGATACGGAAATAATGCAAATAAAAACTTTTTTGCGCGAGGAATGTGAATTTGGCTATCGCGAAAGTATTTTTAAAAAAAACAAAAATCTCATCGTTACACGTGTCGCGTTTGATCTCGCGACAAACGGCACTCCGCGCACAGACTACGAAGATGTAAAAAAATATTTCGCGGAACGTGGGATTATTTCTCCAATACTTAGAGAAATTCGTGAGGCTATTATAGCTATTCGCACTGGAAAAATGCCGGCACTTGGCATTGGCACAGCGGGCTCATTTTTTAAAAATCCGGTTGTTTCTGCAACAAGATACGAGGAGCTCAAAAAACAGTTTCCTGAGATTAAGGCTTATCCACAAGGGGCAAAAGGAAATAGCCAAGGAGACAATAAAGTGAAGCTTTCCGCGGCGTGGCTCCTCGACCATGTGGGCAAGTGGCGCGGCGTACGCAGAGGTGATGCGGGAGTGCACGAAAAACAGTCGCTTATTTTAGTGAACTACGGAGGCTCAACCCCAGAAGAAATACTTTCTCTCGCAGACGAGATGAAGCGCGACATAAAAGAAAAAACCGGAGTGGTTCTTTTGGAAGAGGTGGTGATGATATAGTTTATGGCCAAGCCACGAACCAGCTGATTCGAAGATTGTTGCGTGAAAATTCATATAACGAAAAGTTTATGTCCAAGACACGAATCAGCTGATTCGAAAGTTATCCACAGTTTAATTTAAAAACACATTGTGTTTGATTTTTGTATGCGGGATAATAATAGTAGATCACAGTACAGAGTGTGAATGAAATTTCACACAAAAAATGATCCAATAATTATACGCGAGGTGTAGAAATAATTTACACCACGGGTCGAATATTATTGTAGATAATAATTTGCATACATTGTTTCGAGATACAGAAATGCATCTCGTGACAGCACATAAAAACATGGCAGCAAAGAAAAAGGCTAAGAAAGCAGCAAAGAAGAGGAAGTCAGCAAAGCGCGCGTAACCCCGTTTTCGCAAAATCCCCACCTAGTTTTAGGCGGGGATTTTGCTTTTTGGCGCCAGTGTGGAGGTTCCCATTCAAGAACAAGAGCCACCAAGGTCAAACGTCGGACATTTGACCTTCGTCTGACTTTGGTGGCTCTTTAGTAGAATGGAGTTTTGTGCTAAAATGGCTTGATGTCATTTCTAAAAACCCTCTTTGGAGGCAGTGGGCAAGTGGGTAAATACGCGCCACTGGTGAAGAAAATCAATAGTTTTGAGCCATTACTGAAGTCACTCTCAGATGATGCCCTGCGTGCGAAAACTGAGGAATTTCGCTCGCATTTGACCTCTGGGGCATCTTTAGACGACATCCTTCCTGAAGCCTTTGCGGTAGTGCGTGAGGCTTCGCATCGAACCCTCGGCCAGCGCCACTACGATGTGCAGCTTTCTGGCGGAATAGCGCTTCATGAGGGGAAAATTGCCGAAATGATGACTGGAGAAGGAAAAACTCTCGTTGCAACACTTCCCGCATATTTAAACGCCCTGTCTTCCAAAGGGGTGCATGTTGTGACCGTAAACGACTACCTTTCGCGTCGTGACGCAACATGGATGGGGCAAATTTATTCATTCCTTGGCTTGTCTATCGGTGTGCTCAACCATAGTTCCTCATATCTGTACGACCCGACGCACAAAGAGCTCGACTCGGAGCGTGATGAAATCGGTTCTTTTAAAGTCATTCATGAATTTATGCGTCCTTGCTCAAAGCAAGACGCGTACCGAGCAGACATTACTTATGGAACCAACAACGAATTTGGTTTTGACTATCTCCGCGATAATGTCGCATACGCGCAAGGAGACCTGTCTCAGCGCGATTACCACTTTGCAATTGTAGACGAGATTGACTCTATTTTAATAGATGAAGCGCGCACCCCACTTATTATTTCCGCGCCATCCGGCGATGCGGAAAATCTATATACGCAGTTTGCGGGGATTGCTTCGAAACTCAAGTCTCCGGAGCATTACACTGTCGATGAAAAGTTGAAAGCAATTCAACTTACTGAAGATGGAATCAATCGCGCCGAGGAGCTTTTGGGTGTTGAAAATATTTATACAGAACGCGGAGTGAAATATGTGCACCATTTGGAAACCGCAGTCCGCGCGCAGGCGATTTTTATTAAAGACAAGGAATATGTTGTGAAAGACGGAGAGGTTATGATTGTGGATGAGTTCACTGGTCGTCTTCAGCCTGGTCGTCGCTGGTCCGAGGGTCTTCATCAGGCTGTTGAGGCGAAAGAAGGCGTGAAAATCCAGCAAGAATCCCGTACTTTTGCGTCAATCACTTTTCAAAATTATTTTCGTCTGTACGCAAAGCTTGCTGGAATGACAGGCACGGCCGCGACATCAAGCGAAGAGTTTTACAAAGTGTATGGACTTGAAGTGACGCCTGTTCCAACCAACCGCCCCGTTTCTCGCACCGACCGCACTGACCTTATTTTCCAAACTGAAAACGGAAAGTTCAAAGCTATCGCACGAAGAGTAAAGGAGCTTAACGCAAAAGGTCAGCCAGTGCTCATCGGCACGGTGTCGATTGAAAAAAATGAGCTTCTTTCGGAATACTTAAAGCGTGAAGGCGTGCCACACGAGGTTTTGAATGCGAAAAACCACGAACGCGAGGGAGAAATTATCGCGCAAGCGGGCAAAAAGGGGAGCGTGGTCATTGCAACCAACATGGCAGGTCGCGGTGTGGACATAAAACTCGGCGGAAATCCACCGACTCCGGAGATGTACGAAGAAGTTAAGTCTCTCGGCGGGCTTTTTGTGCTTGGTACCGAGCGTCATGAAGCGCGCCGTATCGACAATCAGCTTCGCGGTCGCGCAGGACGCCAAGGTGACCCCGGTGAAACGCAGTTTTTTGTATCTATGGAGGACAGTCTTATGCGAGTATTTGCATCGGATGTCGTAAAAAAGATGATGGGCAGGCTCGGTATTCCGGAGGACGAGGCTATTCAAAACAAAATGATCTCTCGTTCGCTTGAAACCGCGCAAGAGAAAATTGAGGGATTTCATTTCGACTCGCGCAAGCATGTACTCTCGTATGACGATGTGATGAGCAAACAGCGCGCGTATGTGTACGGCATGCGTCGCTCTATTTTAATGGGTGATGTACAAGAGGCAAAAGCATATATTACAGAGATTGTAGCGGGAGATGTTCTACTTACAGACATTATTTCAGGAAAAGTTTCGTCGGTTGGCGAGACAGAATTTTACCGCGCGGTAAAAAGGTTGATTTTACAGGTTGTCGATATGATGTGGATGGAACATCTGGATGCGATGGAATATTTGAAGTCGTCGGTGAACCTGCGCGCATACGGACAGCGTGACCCGCTTGTGGAATACAAAAAAGAAGGCCTCCGCCTTTTCCGCGAAATGAAAGAATCCGTGCAAAACGAAATCCTCCGTCTCGTGCCCGCAATCGGCGCCGATGCATTCAAGAAAGAGGAAGAAAAAGCCCGCGAGGTGGTAAAGAACGCCATTGAAATAGGCGGGGGAGAAGAAGAGGCTGCTGCAGAAGAGCCTATTCATTCTGATAAAACAGGACGCAATGATGCCTGCCCTTGTGGGAGTGGCAAGAAGTACAAAAAGTGTCACGGGGCGTAAAACTATGAAATACAATAAGCTTGTTCGTGACAAAATAGTAGAACGCATTGAAGCAAAAGGGGAGAAAGCAGTTTTTCATATTGCGGACGAGGCGGAATACTGGGCGAAACTCAAGGAGAAGCTCTGCGAAGAGGTGGGGGAATTTTTAGAGGCGGAAAATATCGAGGAGCTTGCCGATATTGCGGAGGTTTTGGATGCAGTATTGGCATACAAGGGGTTCACCAAGGAGGTGCTTTTTGCAGAACAAGCCAAAAAAGCCGAAGAGCGGGGGAGGTTTGAAAAACGCATCATTTTGGATGAGTCATAACCCACGGTCCATTCCACGTGGCATAAATAGGTCGTTTTAACCATAAAATACGAAACAGGTTTTGTAAAGCCCTCTCCTAAAATATCCATATAAAATAAGGATATTTTGATACTTTTTTCAAAAGTCCTTGCCTGATACCCCTAAAAAGCATTGACTTTTTGGTCTGGGTATGATACACTTGTCCTATCTTCAGTCAAATCAAATGCACCTTTAATCGGGTGCTTTTTTGTTGGACTGAGCCGACATGGTGTTGACGGAGCAAATACCGTCATCTTATGAAAAACAAAACAATACAATTCGTGCGCGGCTTGGTGCTCATTCCTTTTTTGACCACCGGTAGTCCGCTCGCGATGTTCAATACCAACTTTGCATTCATTACCAGTAATAGCGTAAAGCAAACTGAGCAGGTATCCCTTTCTTCTTTGCATGCGAAAAAGATAGATGCCTATTTTGCAAAGCGTAATATGCCGCTTGAAGGCTATGGCGCGAAGCTTGCGAAAGTCGCTCTAGACAATAACCTCGACTGGCGTCTTCTTCCGGCTATTGCTATAAAAGAATCCACTGGAGGTAAATTTGCTTGTTACAATAATCCATTCGGATGGGGCTCATGCGGAATCAAGTTCAAGTCGTTCGATGAGGCTATTGAAATTGTTGCTATGAATCTTGGTGGGAATAATCCTAAAACGGAGTATTACTACAAAGATAAGACAATTACCGAGAAACTTTGGCACTACAATACATCTGTTATTCCGACGTACACAAAAGAGATTCTCAAGTTTATGGAGATTATTGAGAAGGGAGAGTAGTATCGAAGCACTAAGAAATAAAAAAATACCACGCCTGTCAACTGACAGGCGTGGTATTTTTTTATTTCTTAGTGCTCGTGGCGCTTTTTGCCGCTTCGGCTTTTTCGCGTGCAGCGCGTAGCTTTTTGAGCTGTGGAATTATCTTTTCTATATCCTCGGCACTTTTGAACCCATAGTAGTTTTCCTCCCAAATATTAAGGGCGGGTAGAGTGTTCCGCACACCGTAGATAGACTTCATGGTTTTTACTACAGAGAGATCGAGGTTGTAGTCAAACGAATAAATACGAAGTTCCGGATATTCCGCGCGGAGCTTTGTTAAAACATATCCTTCTTTTTTGCAGTCATCGCAATCGTCATTGTTGGAGTAAAAATAAATGATGGTGAGGGGTTTGACGCCGCACTTCTCTTTTATCTGCTTCACGATTAAATAGTCTTTGACTTGGAGGAGCGAGTAGTACTTCTTGAGACTTACCACTTCTTCATTGTTTGTCCCTAGGTCGTCCTCCATGTATGCAAGCTTTTGCCCAAGAGAACTCAGCTCTTCAGAGAATGCGGTTGAGTGATCAAATGCCCTGCACGATGATTCTTTTAGGAGCGCAAATTGTGTTTCTGACGCGAGAATATCCATAGAGATATTACTCTCGATTGCTTTGATTTCGGTTATACGCTGTGCCGAAAATTTATTACTCACAACAAGTGCCCCCAAAAATACGAATGTTGTGATGACTAATGCAAATATATATTTTTTTGCTTCAATTTTTGCGCGCATAGTGGGGTAGTTGTTAGCCATTAGGGTTTAGTGGTTAGGGTAGTAATTAATTTATTCAGCATTTTCATTACTTCATCAAGAAGCATACTCGTTTCTCTAATATCATTTTCTTTTACGAATCCTAGATTAGTTGAGATAATTAGATGTGTTTCCAGCTCAGCCCCCGAGCCAAAAGCTATTCTTAAAAATTGTATATATTCTGGTCTGTGTTTGCGGGAGTAACCCTCTGCGATATTAGCGGGAATGGAAGCAGCAGCACGTCGTATTTGGCTGGTTAGTCCAAAAATTTCCGTTTTTGGAAATTTTTCTGTAACGCGGTATATTTCGGTTACTAATTTGACGCTTTTTTGCCACACGATGAGCTCTTTGTATGATTGCATGTTGTATTTCTACTATTGGCTATACCCTAGTGGCTAGTGACTAGCCTATCGCCAGCTTGTGTTTCGAGAAAAGGCAAGATTGATAATGGCGCGAATGAACCATATTGGTGCTACGATAGCATAAAGAAAGATGAAATAAAAGATACCAATACTTGGTGTGAAGCGACCTTCCGCTAGTTTGACGCCGTTCCAAATTATGACTAGCCCGAGCCCAAGGAAGATGTACAAAAGAATTGTCATAAAGTCTGTGTTAAAGAAAAATGAATCGGCGCGTGGAAGAGCAAACGAAAGTCCTACTGTACTCACCTCTATTGCCTTGTTCATAATTCCGCGCGCTATATGAAATACGATAAATCCGAAATTGTATAGGAAAATAAAAACACCAAAAAATGACAGTGGAAGAGCAACCGTCCCTAGGATGCCGTACTCGCGACGAAAAATCATAAAACGGTAATCAAGCGTATTCTTCATTACTCCGTATGCCCAGCGAAGGCGTTGGCGATAAAGCGTGTACAGGGTGCCTGGGGCAGTAGTGTATACCTGTGCTGTATGAATATTTCTAATACGCATATGATGTGACTGCATGCGGAGCGCGAATTCCATATCCTCTGTGTTGTGGGCTTTTTTATAGAGACCGATTTTTTCAAATACTTCACGGCGGAAAATGGAAAATGGCCCCGGAGTAACCGTGATGGCATCAAGGGGAGAAAGCATCCGTCTTAAGAAAGCCCCAGTGTGATACTCGGTTTTTTGCATTTTTTGGAGCACTGTTTTCGGCTCGTGAACAACAAGCATCGGTGTTGCCGCCATCATTTGCGCGTCTTCATTGAAAGCACTCGCGATTTCGTGGAGAGAGTCCTTGTCTACAAAGGAGTCAGCATCGAGGCACCCGATGAGCTCACTCTTGGAATTTTCGATACCCAAATTTACAGCCGTGTGTTTCCCGCCATTCTCTTTTCGGAAAAGTTTTACTTGCGGGTTGTTTCTGAATTTTTGCACGACTTCCCATGTGCGGTCTGTCGAGCCATCATCAATAACAAAAACTTCTAGCCTGTCTTTTGGGTATCGTAGAGAGAGTAGGGAATCGACTGTCTTTGAAACAGTTTTTTCCTCGTTCCAGCATGGGACAATGATCGTGACGGATGGGTAGTAGGAAAGTTTCTCGGTAGGGCTTTTTGCGGAGAGTTTTAATCGTTCCTCATAAAAAGTGATAAGTAAAAACACCTCAAGGTAGAGAGTGAAAAATAGAAATACATAAAGAATGCTGTTGAAAAATGTTTCGACCATTTTTATAAAAAAGCCCGCTTGCACGGACTGGTAGTATTCAAACCATACCAAATTTTGCGTAATTTCGCAATAAAAGTGTGCGCACAAGCATTTACATGTTACAATGCTCTGTATATGGCAAAACAGATATTCATGACAAGACGTATTCCTTCACTCGCCGAAGAAATGTTGCGAGAAGCTGGGTATGGGGTGACAGTGAGCCAGAAAGACGGAGTGCTCACGCGCGACGAATTGAAGACGGCACTCGCACAAGCGCCTTATGATGCCGTCGTTTCTCTTTTAACCGATGTTATTGATTCCGACATGATTGCGTCGATGCCATCATCTGTAAAAATAATTGCCAACTACGCGGTTGGATTTAACAACATTGATGTTACAAAAGCAAAGGAGCGCGGAATAGTAGTGACCAATACCCCCGATGTGCTCACGGCGACCGTTGCCGAGCATGCAGTGGCACTCATTTTAACGCTTGCTTCTCGGATAGCGGAGGGGGACCGATTTATTCGCGATGGCAAATTTGTCGGATGGGAGCCCTTGCTACTTTTAGGAACAGATATTAAAGGTAAAACATTTGGTCTCGTTGGTGCTGGACGTATTGGCTCCGAGGTGGCGGGGATTTTATACAATGGTTTTGGAATGAAGATTGTTTATTATGATACCAAGAAGAACGAAGCACTTGAAGCTTTGTGCGAAGCTAAGCACTACACCACGTATGAAGAAGTTCTCGCACAATCTGATGTCGTGAGTATTCATGTGCCACTACTCCCTGCGACGCACCACCTTATCAATGCAGAACGACTCGCTCTTATGAAGAAAAGTGCGCTCCTTGTGAATACTTCGCGCGGACCGGTGGTGGACGAGCTCGCTCTTGTTGCCGCTCTCAAGGCGGGTACAATTCGAGGTGCGGCGCTTGATGTGTTTGAGTTTGAGCCGAAAATTACGCCTGAGCTATTAACTTTTCAGAACGTAGTAGTGAATCCTCACCTTGCTTCCGCAACGGAAGACACACGAAAAAATATGGCGAAAATTGTCGCAACAAATATTATTGAACATCTTTCGGGCCGTGTTGCACCAAACGCGCTCGCTTAATTTTTTATATACCATGAAACTCATTACAAAATGGATTATTATAGCACTCACGATTCTGGTGTTACCTTCGTTTGTGACGGGGATCACCGTGTCTTCATTTGGTATCGCGCTTTTGGTAGCGGTATTTTTCGGAGTTCTCAATACCGTGGTGCGTCCGCTGATACTTCTTGTCGCATTTCCAATCACACTCATCACATTCGGACTTTTTTCGTTTGTCGTGAACGCCTTTCTTTTTTGGGGAATCGGGTCGTTCGTAAAAGGATTTGAGGTTGCCGGATTTGTGCCGGCGCTCATTGGCTCGCTCGTTGTTTCCCTAGTGAGTTCTGTCATGCAGTTTGTACTTTCTAAAGAATAGCCATGTTTGAACAATCCATAGATGTATTTGTTCAGCTTGTGCAGGATCATCGTTTTTGGGGGTACACGATTCTTTTTATAGCGATGGTGCTGGAAGGAGAAACGTTTCTTATCGTCACAGGAATGCTCGTGTCTCTAGAAGCCTTTGATGCGGGAGATGTGCTTTTCATATCTCTGGTAGGCGTGGTTTTGGGGAATATAATGTGGTACTATTTTGGAACAAAACTTAAAGATTCAGGATTCGCCAAAAGAATAATAAAATGGTCAGAAAAAGCGATTACATTTTTTCTGCCGCGGTTTAGCGAAAAACCGTTTAAATCTATTTTCTTTTCAAAATTTATTTATGGAGTGAATCGCGCGACAGTTATTATGTCTGGGGTCATGCATATTCCGTTTAAACTTTTTTTCAGGGCGGAGCTCATGGCGTCGGTAGTGTGGGTTATGTTGTATTTGGGCATAGGGTACTTTTTTGGATACGCGGCGGTCAATATGACGCGTAATGCGCCTCGCTTTGTTTTGATAGCAGTAGTTTTCGTGGTAGTATTCATCCTGATTCAGAGATTCATTGCTCGTAAATATGAAAAACGCGAACTCAAAAAACTTGAAAAAGATAATAACGCACAGCGGTAATTTTCATACCGATGAGGTTTTTGCTTGCGCAGCACTCTCTATTTTAAATGATGGGAATGTTGAAATAGTACGCAGCCGCGATTCTCTTGTGTTGGTGACAGGCGACTATGTGGTGGATGTGGGCGGGGTTTATGATGCGGAAAAAGGGCGCTTTGATCATCATCAAATAGGTGGTGCCGGTGAGCGTCCAAACAGTATCCCGTATTCATCCTTTGGGTTGGTGTGGAAGGAGTTTGGAGAAAAAGTTTCTGGAACACCATATGTAGCACGATTGATTGACGAACGTCTTGCGCAACCTGTTGATGCGGCAGACAATGGATTTGAAACTTTTGGCGTTCACGGAGCAGTATCGCCGTATCTCATTCATGATGTTATAAGCGCGTTTCGACCGGGATGGAACGAAGCACGTACGACAGACGAAGGGTTTTTTGAGGCGATGTCTTTTGCAGAAAAACTTCTTAAGCGTGAAATTATAAGAATACGAACAGAAGAAGAGGGGAAGGAATATGCAGAAGATGCATATCAAAAAGCCGAAGACAAACGAATCATTATTCTTGATGATCATTATCCGTGGTACGAAGCGCTCGGTACAAAGCCTGATCCTCTTTTTGTAGTAAAGCCAGATCGTGGGAATATGGGCAAGTGGAAAATAGAAGCGGTGCGAAGTGATGTGCATTCATTTAAAAACAGAAAAGATTTACCTGTTTCATGGGCGGGAAAGACTGGAAAAGAATTGGCGGAAGTCTCCGGAGTGGCTGACGCGCTTTTTTGTCACAATAAACTTTTTGTCGCAGTCGCCGGCTCAAAAGAAGGAGCGCTCAAGCTCGCGCAAATCGCAGTAGATGCTGGAGCAGCGTTGGACGCTCAGTAATTTTTGTGATATAGTTGGGCTTAACTAATTTTACTATGGCTTTTATTGATGAAATGACGATGCATATGAAGGCGGGCAACGGCGGCAACGGTGTTATGCGCCTCCTACATCAGAAAGGCAAAGAATTTGCCGGTCCTTCGGGTGGCGATGGCGGGAAAGGCGGTGACGTTATCATTCGCGGTATTCGTGATGTTCATATTCTTTCAAAGTATCGTCATCAAAAAGAATTTTCCGCAGAGCGCGCAGGCGACGGCGGCAACGACAGTCTGCATGGCAGAAATGGCGACGACCTTATTTTGGATTTGCCAATTGGTTCAATTGTAAAGAATCTAGAAACTGGCGCAGAGTATCAGCTTCTCAAAGATGGTGATCAAATTTTAGTGCTCAAAGGTGGTCGCGGGGGCTTTGGCAACGAGCATTTCAAGTCTGCAACAAATCGCACACCCAAAGAGCATGTGCCGGGCCAAAAGGCAGAGGAGGCGGACTTTACCGTTGAACTTCAGATTGTTGCTGATATCGGATTTGTGGGTTTGCCAAATGCGGGGAAGTCATCTTTGCTAAACGCGCTCACTCGCGCGAGCGCAAAAACCGCAGACTATGCCTTCACCACACTCGAGCCAAACTTGGGCGAGTGCTACGGATTTATTCTTGCGGATATTCCGGGACTTATCGAAGGTGCATCAGAAGGGAAAGGCCTCGGTCATAAATTTCTTCGCCATGTAAAGCGCACAAAAATGCTCGCGCACTTGGTGTCTCTTGAAAATGAAGACCCGCTAGCTGTGTACGAGACAGTCCGCAAAGAGCTTGCTACGTTTGATAAAGATTTGGCTTCAAAACACGAGATTATTATTCTCACCAAGACCGACATGGTCACTCCTCTGCGCGCGAAAGAAGTGGAAAAAGCAATGAAGAAAACATATCCTCGCTCGGCGGTGTTCACAATCACCATTCTCGATGACGCAGGAATGAAAACATTCCAAGATAATCTCCTGAAATTACTGAAAAAAGAAGCGTAAATTTTTGTGATATACTTTTGTCTATGAGTTACAAACTTACGGTCGGCTTGGAGGTTCATGCCGAGCTGAAAACCAAAACAAAAATGTTCTGCAATTCGGCGAATGACCCGTTTAACGCAGAGCCGAATGTGAATATTTGCCCTGTGTGCATGGCGCATCCGGGGACTTTGCCAGTCATCAACAAACAAGCTGTGCACCATGTACTTCGTGTTGGCACCGCGCTTGGAAGTGACATTGCGGATTTTACCGAGTTCGACCGCAAGAACTATTTTTATCCCGACATACCAAAGGGCTACCAAATCAGTCAGTACAAATATCCGCTTGTATCGAATGGGATGTTGAATGGTGTCGAGATTGAGCGTGTGCATTTGGAGGAAGATACGGCGAGTTCGTCGCACGAAGGTAGCGAGGGGAGTTTGGTGGACTTCAATCGCGCAGGCGTGCCTTTGATGGAGCTTGTGACAAAGCCAGTTATTCACACTGCGGAGGAGGCTAGTGCATTTGCGCGTGAGCTTCAGCTACTTCTGCGCACGCTTGGTGTGTCGGATGCGAATATGGAAAAAGGCGAGATGCGCGTCGAGGCAAACATTTCAATATCAAAAACAGACACACTTGGCACAAAAGTGGAAGTAAAAAATCTGAACTCATTTCGCTCTGTTGAGCGCGCCATTGCCTACGAAGTAGAGCGAATGACGAAAATTTTGGACGGCGGGCCTGGGGAGATTGTACAAGAGACGCGTGGATGGAATGAATCAAAACAGATTACTTTTTCACAGCGCAAAAAAGAAAGCGCGCACGACTACCGATATTTCCCTGACCCCGATTTACCAAAATTAAAAATCTCAGAGGTTCCTGAATTTTCAAATGATGCTTTGAAAAAAACGATGCCAGAGCTTCCGTGGGAAAAGCGCGCGCGCTTTGTGCGTGAATATGGCGTGAAGCCCGAGAATGCGGAAGTGTTTGTTGCTGACAAAATACTCGGCGGGCTTTTTGAAGATGCGGTTAAAGATATTGGCGTAAATCGTCCCTCAACACTTCTTATTGAAAACTATATTACCTCCGACCTTGTGGGGCTCATAAAGTCCACGGGCTCAATAGGCGGAGTTACAGGAAAAGCGCTTGCCGATTTGGTAACCATGATCAAAGCAGGAGACTTATCTTCGCGTGGCGCAAAAGACACACTCGCTATTTTATACGCTGAAGGTGGACATCCGCATGAAATTGCAAAGAAGCACGACCTAATTCAGAAAAATGATATTCCCGCCCTCAAAAAAATGGTCGCAGAAATTATTTCCGCAAATCAAACAATAGTAGCGGACTACAAATCTGGCAAGATAGCCCTTCTCCAGTTTTTCATCGGGCAGGGGATGAAGGCATCAAAGGGTTCAGGAAACCCTGCAATGTTTAAGACATTGTTTGAGGAGGCACTGAAGTAATTAATATAGTGACATTATTGTTGTTCCTTGTTACAATAAAGGCATGAAAAACTTACTACAAAAGCACGAAACTGTAAGTGTGGGCAAAGACAGGTTCAGTCTTGGTGTTTCAGCAAAAAATTGGGGACTTAACACAAACATTGAGGCATTAAATGACGTTTCCCTAACTAAGGGAATAACACGTGAAGAAAGAGATGTTCTATTAAGACGGTTGTCTGATGACAACGAATCCCATGAAGGTCAGCGAAGTTAAAGATCAGAATATATTAGTTGATACTAATATAGTTATTTATTATGCAGCAAATGGTTTTAAGGAAAGAAGTGGTAATATTTTAAGAACATTAGCTAATAATGGAAACAAAATAGGAATTTCTGAAATAACTGCGTTTGAGTTATTGCACGATGAGCAAAAGAATGAAGTTGAGGATTATTTTTATAAATTTGTTAATTATATTCACCGCGTTCCAGTAGAGCAGGGGTGTTTACAAAATGCTGTAGCTCTCGCGGAGCTTTATCGGGTTGTTTGTAATAATAAAAAAGTGCCAGATAATGATCTTATTATTGGAGGCACAGCGATACATTATGATGAGGTCTTATTGCTTACAACTGATAGAAAGGATTTTTGTGAACCACTATGGGATACGTACGCGAGAGACAATATTTATTATAAAGAAGAAGGAGATGTCGAAGTAACTTTATATTTGCTTAGATTTAATAAAGAGGTCATAAAACTTCAAAAATAGTATTTATAAGTAATATCTGTGCCTTTTTTGCTGTGTATGGTAAAATAGCGAGATAGTTTTAATCATTTTAACCACGATAAAATAACGATGAAAAAAGTACGAGTAGCTATTAACGGGTTTGGGCGCATAGGGCGCGCGTTTTATAAACTGGCGCGTACGCGACCTGAATTTGAGATTGTCGCGGTGAATGACCTCGGTGATCCATCAAACATGGCGTACCTTCTTAAATACGACACAGCATATGGCAAGGCTGATTTTGATGTGGAGGTTGTTGGTGGCGAGGAACCCGGCTTTATTGTAGGTGGCGAGAAGGTGGCGCTCATTCAAGAAAAAGATGGAGCCTTACTTCCGTGGGCGAAATACAATATTGATATCGTCGTGGAGTCAACCGGTTTTTACACGAGCTACGAAAAATCCAAAGTACATCTTGATGCTGGAGCAAAGCGTGTTGTCATCACCGCTCCAGTGAAAGGCGAAGAAGTGGCTGGTATCACGGGAGCAACCGTGCTTATGGGAATCAACGACGAAAAGCTCGCGACATGTCAGATTTCCTCGAATGCTTCGTGCACTACAAATGCCGCTTCGCCGGTCATCACTATTTTAAATGAAACAATCGGTATTGAAAAAGCGCTCTTGAACACTACGCATGCATACACAGGTACGCAAAAAATCGTGGATGGACCCGGAGGCAAAGACCTGCGTGGCGGACGCGCGGGGGCGGCAAATATGGTGCCATCATCGACAGGTGCGGCTATTGCGGTCACTGAAGCGGTACCAAGCCTCGTTGGAAAGTTTGACGGTATCGCAATTCGCGTGCCTGTGATTGCTGGTTCCATTGCGGACATTACATTCATTGCAAAAAGAAACACATCGGTGGAGGAGGTAAATAAAATTCTTCGCGATGCGGCAAAGGACCCTCGCTGGGAAGGTATTTTCACTGTCACCGATGAACCCGTCGTCTCTTCTGATATTGTGGGGACGCTTTACGGCGCAATCGCTGACCTTGATTTGACGCGCGTTGTCGATGGCAATCTAGTGAAAGTGATGTCATGGTACGACAATGAAATGGGGTATACCAACACGCTCGTAAAGCATGTGGTAAAAGTGGCAAACCTTCTTTAATTTTTTATGAAAATTTATATCGGCACCGATCATGCGGGTTTTGAACTCAAGGAATCTATCATTCCTTTTTTGCGGTCACAAAGACACGAAGTAGAGGACTTGGGTGCGCATTCGTTTGAGTCACTCGATGACTATCCGGATTTCATTCGCCCTGTTGCAGAGGCTGTGGCGCAGAACCAAAACGCGCGCGGAATTATTCTCGGCGGTTCGGGACAAGGAGAAGCGATGTGCGCAAACAGGGTAAAGGGCGCGCGTGCGGCAGTTTACTACGGAGGGACTGTGGATATTGTGGTGCTCTCGCGCGAGCATAATGATGCGAATATCTTAGCTATCGGCGCGCGTTTTGTTGAAGAGGACGAAGCGAAGGAGGTAGTGCGCGTGTGGCTTGAAACATCGTTTAGCGGAGAGGAAAAGCATGCTCGGCGAATAAAAAAGTTGGATAAGTAATCTTTTATGGTAGAAATTATTCCCGCGATAATGCCAAAAGACTACGAGCATCTTGATGAGATGATGAGCCTTTTTGCAGGCGTGGTGCCTTTTGTTCAGCTCGACATTATGGATGGGAAGTTTGTGCCCGAGCGCACATGGCCATATCCCCGCGATATGCATTTTGACTCCATCGTTGCCGAAAAAGATGGGATGCCGTCATGGGACTCTATTGATTTCGAAGTAGACTTGATGATAGAAAATCCCGAGATTTGGGTGCCAAAGTGGGTAAGTGCAGGAGCTAGGCGTATCATTGTGCATGTCGAGTCCATGAAGGATTTTGAAAAAATTCGTGCGGCAGTGCCGGAGGGTCTAATAGAACTTGGTCTCGCTATAAATACCACGACACCAATTTCAGCTATTGAACCATATCTCAACCATATTGATTTTGTTCAGTGCATGGGCATCGCGCGCATTGGTTTTCAGGGAGAGCCTTTTGATGAGCGTGTACTCGACAATGTGCGTATGATACGAAGCAGACTTCCCGGTATGTCAATTAGTATTGATGGTGCGGTGAATATGGGAACTGCAAAGAGACTTGTTGATGCTGGCGCAACACGGCTCGTGGCCGGCTCTGCAATACTTGAATCGGAAGATTTTACGCGCGCTATCGCAGACCTTCAGGATTTGGTACAATAGTTTAATATATGACGCACCTCCATGACGACAAAATAAAATTTTTGGAAGAGAAGGCGCTTGAAATTCGTAAGACGATTATCGAGGCGCTTGTTGAAGCAAAAAGCGGACACACAGCAGGGCCTCTTGGTATGGCGGATATTTTTACCGCATTTTATTTTCATATTCTGAAACACGACCCAAAGAATCCGACGTGGGAAGACCGTGATCGCCTCGTGCTTTCCAATGGTCACATTTGTCCCGTGCTTTACGCGACAATGGCTCACGCTGGGTATTTTCCTGTGAAAGAAATGCAGACCCTTCGCAAATTTGGTACACGCCTTCAAGGGCACCCTCACCGCGAATATTTGCCGATGCTTGAGACGAGCTCGGGTCCATTGGGGCAAGGACTCTCTCAGGCAGTGGGAATGGCTCTTGTGGATCGCCTCGACCGAGGACAAAATTCAAACAGAACTGTTTATTGTTTTTTGGGAGACGGCGAATTGAACGAAGGACAAGTGTGGGAGGCTGCTATGCTCGCCGGAAAAGAAAAGCTCCACAACCTCGTTGCCATCGTCGACCGCAATAATATTCAGATTGACGGCTATACGGAAAACATAATGCCTCTAGAACCGCTCGCACTTAAGTGGGCTGCATTTGGTTGGCATGTGCTTGAAATTGACGGACACAACATGGAAGCGATTGTTGATGCTGTGGATACTGCGCGCGCGATTTTTGAAAAGCCATCGGTTATAATCGCACACACTATTCCCGGGAAGGGTGTTGAAATGTTTCAGCATGACTTTAAATGGCACGGCAACCCACCCAACAAAGAGCAGGGTGCGAATGCTCTTGCCGAACTCCGCACTTTGGGTGGGCAGATTGCAAGCGAACACGAATAAAAAAATATGATTCCCCTCAACCCAAAACTTTTTGATGCTGATGTAGAACAAGCGCCGATTCGCGCGGGCTTTGGCGAAGGGCTTGTGCTCGCGGGGCGCCTGGACTCGCGCGTGGTGGCGATGTGTTGCGACCTTACAGAGTCTACAAAGATGGATGCATTTGCAAAAGAATTCCCCAAGCGGTTTTTTGAAATGGGGATTATGGAGCAATCGTCGGCATCCGTTGCGTCTGGTATGGCAGCGATGGGGAAGATTCCATTCATATCGTCGTACGCAATGTTTTCGCCCGGCAGAAACTGGGAGCAAATCCGCACAAATATTTGCTACAATGACCGCCCTGTAAAAATCGTTGGTTCGCATGCTGGAGTCTCAGTTGGCCCCGATGGCGGTACGCATCAGGCTTGCGAGGATATTGCGCTTACACGTGTGATTCCGCGTATGGTGGTCATTACGCCGTGCGACAGTATTGAAGCGCGCAAGGCGACTATTGCAATGGCAAAGACAAATTCACCAACATACATTCGACTCGCTCGTGAAAAAACTCCTATTATTACGACTGAAGACACACCATTTGAAATTGGCAAAGCGCAGGAATTTTTTCGTTCCGCGGTCGCACCAAAAGTTGGAATCATTGCTTGTGGCTCGCTCGTTTATAATGCCATTATTGCAGGAAAGGAACTTGAAGGAGAGGGAATAGGAAGCGTGGTATTAAATATTGGTACTGTGAAGCCGATGGACCGAAATGCTGTTGTTGCGCTCGCAAAAGAATGTGGCGCCATTGTGACCGTGGAGGAACATCAAGTAGCTGGCGGCATGGGCTCAGCAGTTGCTGAGATTCTGGCAACAGAGCATCCAACAAGGATGGCGTTCATTGGCGTACTAGATATGTTCGGGCAGTCCGGCTTGCCCGCCGAACTTTTGGAACATTACGGGATGGGGGTTAGTCATATTAAAGAAGCAGTGCGAAAATTATTGTAGTTTATTAAAAATTAGTGCCAAAAGTTTTACGGGTAAACCGCTTGAGCTCGTGAAGCATTATGGAATGGACAAAGGCGCAATCAAAGAAGCAGTGAAGAAACTTTTGTAAAAATGGAAATAGATAACCAGCGAGATAAAATAATAGAACAACTAGAAGCTTTGAACGCAAAGCTTGGCAAACAGTTGACAATTAAGCAAATTTTCTTAACAGGTGTTATTTATGGTGTTGGATTTTTTGTAGGCTCTGCAATTATTGCAACAATTGCCCTTGGTCTCTTTGGGCCGATGATCGGGGAAATTTCTTGGGTGAAGGAAAATTTTGACCGTGGAGCATCTATATTGCGCCCAAGTCAGAATTTTTAAGCCTCCCCTCAAAAAACAAAACATAGCAATAGTACGCTATAGCGTACTATTGCTATGTTTTGTTTTTAAGCGATCCCAATCAAGAAACATCGCAGCCCCTGAAAGTATTGTCGTAACCTATTTTGTCCGATAGGAGTAAATAGGTTACGACAATGTCTATGTATGGAGGAGATACCATGACCTTATAAAGTCGTGGTATTTTTCTTTATACCTATTTAGTCTAATTTTACCGCTTTGTAATTCGCTGGAGCCTCCGCAAGATATTTTTCAAGCTCCGCACGCGAGAGAAGCCCCTCTTGTGCGCCAACTTTTTGTACAACTGACATTGAGTTGATAGGGGCCCATGCGATTGCTTCGCTTGGAGTTTTGCCTAGAGCAAGTGCGGAAATAAATGCTGATGCGAATGAATCGCCCGCGCCCGTGCGTTCATACGGAGGCGCTGGGTCTGGATAGATTGGCATAAACCATGCATTGTTACCGTCATATACATATGCGCCTTTTGGTCCGTCTGTTATGACAACAATCTTTGGACCCAGTGACGCCATCATTTTTACAAGATTTTTTGGCTCTTGTTCCTCTGTTTTTAAAATAAGGCGCGCTTCCTCGACATTGCAAAAGAAAACTTCGGTGTGCATATAAAGGTCCTTGAGTGCTATGGCACCGAGTTTTATTTGAAATCCTCCTGGCTGGAAAGAGAGTTTTGTTTCAGGATGCGCTGTGAGGTAGCGAGAAATTTCATGATGAAACTCAAGAGATTTTTCGTTGAGAGACGAGAGATAGAGCCACTTTGGACCTAAATCGCCAAGGGGAAGCGTATATGGAAAATCTTCGTGCTTAATGAGAATCGTGCGCTCGCTGTCGTACCAAAGCACATAATGATAATTAGTTTTAATTCCATCGTATTCCTTGATGTACTCTGTACTTACGCCATCATTTTTAAGCGAGGCTAGGCACTTTTTACCGTCATCATCATTGCCGAGGTTGGTAATGAGTGCGCTCTTGAGGCTGAGACGTGATGCGGATACACATGCGTTGGCGCTGTTTCCGACTGCGTAGCAAACTTTTACAAAATCAAAAGGAACTTTTGCGCCAAAAGGCATACAAAGTTCGCATGCACTGGTGTCAACACGGCATGTGGTATGCGCCTGATCTTTTTTGAGGCGAATAAAAGCATCTACGACAGTGTCTCCGATGCCTACAAAGTCTAATTGTTCCATGGAGTTGAGTATAGCATAATACCTACATGTGGTGGTATAATGTAGGTATTAATAATAAAAGAATTTATCATGATTGACCAAAAACAAATACAAGAATGGCTCCAAAGCGGAACCATTGACCAGAAACAAGCGACAAAGATGCTTTCTGATGCAACGCAAACAAAAAAAGAAGAAAGCTCAGGTAAGTTTGTTACATCAATCGTATCCCTCGGTTCTGTGTTGTTTGGTATAGGCGCTGTCCTCTTCGTGGCGCTCAATTGGGATGGGATTTCTGATTTCTTTAAAATTATTATTCTTCTCGGTGTTACTTTTGGTTCTTATTATCTTGGGTATGTTCTTGCTTATCAAAAACAAAATTATCCAAAAGTTGGAGCCGCACTCATTTTTCTCGGTGCCTTACTTTTTGGAGCATCTACATTTCTCATCGCACAAATCTACAATATGAATTCAAGCCCAAGGAGCATGTATATTCTTCTCGGTATTTGGCTTGTGGGAATCTTGCCATTGGTATACGGTTTTCTCTCTAAAGCTATTGCAGCCCTTGCGTCCGTGTTGTTTTTTGCGTTTATTTTCTTGGTATTTACAGTAGAAACAACCGGAGCGAACAGCATTAATGAGTATTCTGACTATAATTTCCTTTTGAACACACTTGTTGTAGGAATTGTATCAGGTGTTATGCTTTTCAGCATTGGCGGGTTTCACTATACCTCCGAAAAGCTTAAGGAGGTTGGGCGAATTTATAGGTTAGCAGGGCTTCAGGTCAGTCTTTTTATTGTTTTTTTGCTCAGTATGAAGTTCTTATATGATATTTTGGAGTACAGTAGGTATGGAGGTGAATATGGGGTTAGCGAAACGGTAACGGTGTGGGTTGCAGTTTTGGGTATACCGGCATTCCTTTTGAGCGTAGCAAATCTTTTTTTTAGCGCTGTAAAAACAAAAACTGTTTTTGCTGAAAATATTGCGGCGATTCTTATACTTGCGCTCGCTCTACTCCTATTTTTTTTCAGTGGGTTAAAAACGTTTATGATGTTTCGCGTTCTCTTTACCGCCGCCTTCGCTGGTATCATTTTAATGATGCTCTTTATAGGATATCAAAATATGGATATGACTGTCGTAAACAAGGCAAGTTTTTGGGCAACATTGTTCATTGTGGTAAAGTATTTTGAGTGGTTTTGGGGCACATTCAATCCGTACCTGTTCTTTATGGTCGGCGGAATCATATTAATTATGGGTGGTATTGCCCTTGAGAAAAAACGGAAAGAACTCAAAGCACGATTTACTGCGGCTAATATGGGACACCATGGATAAGAAAAAGATTTTTATCGGATTGGGAATATTTTGGCTAGTTATTCTCGGTGGTTTTATTGGGTTTAAGGAATTTACCGTTAAAACCGGACAAGAAGTGCTTTTCAAAACTATTCCAGTAGACCCCCGTGATCTTTTCCGTGGGGATTATGTAATTCTTCGATACGAAATGAGCAGTGTTGATTTATCCAAATTATCTGGAGCACTAATGTTTTTGGTAAACGATACGATTTACGGAGAGATAGAAATCGGAAAAGACGGGTACGGTAGTATCGTCAATTTTTCTAAAGAAGTACCACAAGACAAGCTATTCATAAAGGGAGTTATTAATCGTGCCGGTGCTAATAATGTTCAAGTTGAATATGGGATTGAAAGTTACTTTGTTCCAGCAGGTAAGGGATATGTCATTGAAGACAGGAGAGGAGATGGCGTAGATGCTAAAGTTTCTGTCGATAGATTCGGAAACGCAGTCATTAAAACATTGTTGATTGACGAGAACGAGATTGATTTTAAAAGTATAAAGGCAAAGAACAAATAATAAATTACATGAACACTATACCAACATTACGCGAGGTCATTGCCGAAGCAGAGTCAAAACACATAGCAGTCGGACATTTTAATATTTCAAACCTCGAGGCCTTGTGGGCTATTTTTCGCGCCGCAAAATCTCTTAATTTGCCGGTTATTGTTGGACTGTCGGAAGGAGAGCGCGATTTCGTGGGAGTGCGCCAAGCGGTTGCACTCGTGAAAAGTATTCGCGAGGAATACCAGTACCCGATTTTTATTAACGCTGACCATACTTACTCGGTAGAGCGTGTGAAAGAGGCAATCGATGCTGGTTTTGATGCTGTTATTTATGATGGAGCAAAACTTTCGTTTGAGGAAAACATTGCAAAGGCAAAAGAGTGTGTGGAGTACGCGCGCGCATCAGGAAGAGATGTGCTCGTCGAGGCAGAGGTGGGCTACATTGGCACTTCATCAAAAGTCCTTGATGCGATTCCCGAGGGTGTGAAGTTTGATGATTCGACCCTTACTTCACCAGAGCAAGCAGAGCGTTTTGTGCGCGAGACTGGAGTGGATCTTTTTGCGCCGGCAGTAGGGAACATGCACGGCATGCTTAGGAATGCACCCGAGCCACGCCTCGACATCGATCGTATTCGCAAAGTGCGTGCGGCCGCAGGAGTGCCACTCGTGCTCCACGGTGGCTCTGGCACATCTGACGAAGATTTCCGCGAGGCCATCAAAGCAGGTATTAGCCTTGTGCATATCAATACCGAAATTCGAGTAGCTTTTGTAAAGTCCCTGACCTCATACCTCACCGCACACCCCGACGAAGTTGCTCCATATAAGGTAATGAAAGAACCCACCGAGGCAATGCAAAAAGTCATTGAGGCGCGCTTGAGACTATTTTCAGGGATGTAGGATTTTCAATATTACACCACACTTTCTAAATCCATAGGCAATTCCTATGTAACTCTTGCATTTGTCTAGAAAATCCGTATACTAGCCCAATATGGTAATTACACTAAAAGGAGAAAAACGCGACCCAAAGTTGAAACTTGCAGCAATTCGCGCGGAGGGCTTTGTTCCCGCAGTCTATTATGGCCACAAAGAGGCCTCAACTCCATGTGTCTTCGCTCTGAATGATTTTAAGAAGGTTTGGAGGGCCGCAGGCGAGTCAACAGTTGTGACGCTCGAGATGCCAAAAGGGAAAATGAATGCTCTTATCTACGATGTCCAAGTAGACCCAGTAAAAGGTCAGCCAATTCACGCTGATTTTTATATTCTTGAGAAAGGTCAGGAAGTTTCTGTTCATGTCCCTCTTGAATTCACCGGAGTTTCCGTAGCGGTAAAAGATCTTGGCGGTTCTCTCGTGAAGGTTCTCCATGAAGTTGAAGTGAAGGGTCAGCCGGAAAGCCTACCTCACAATTTTGTTATTGATATTTCGGCACTCGCCACTCTCGATAGCCAAATTCTTGCAGAGAGTATAGTGCTTCCAAAAGGAATTACTCTTGTAACTCACGGAACAGATGTTGTTGCCGCTATCGCTGTTGCAAAAGAAGAACCTATTGAAGCTCCCGTCATGGACCTCGCATCTATTGAAGTTGAAAAGAAAGGCAAGAAAGAGGAAGAAGAAGTACCGGCAGCTACAGAATAATTTTCAAAAAAACTGCGCCGATGACATAGTCATCGGCGCAGTTTTTGGTATAATATACAGACATATGCCTAAAAGTTCTATTACAAAACTAATCTCAGTTTTTCTGTTTTCTGTGTCTGTGTTTGGTGGTCTTGTTGTAATGGCTGAAGCTCAAATAGTTTTTTGCCCTGAAGTACTTACAGGACTTAGCAGACCACAACTTGAAGAGGCAGAAATAGTATGCGCAAAAGAAATAATAGCTCAAGAAAGTATTCTTACTGATAAAAAACGCGAAGGAGTTTCTCTGGAGCGTGACGTGGCGATATTAAATGCGCAAATCGAAAAAGCAAAAGTATCGATTAAGTCGCGCAATCTCTCCATTTCCGGTATTGTTGACGATATTGGCGTAAAGAACCGCACTATTACTAAATATTCGGCAAAAATTGACCGTGAACGCGAATCGCTCGCTTCGCTTATGCGCCGTACGAACGAGCTAGACACATACTCCTTCGCAGAAGTGGTCTTTTCGGAAAAGCCTATTTCTCTGTTTTTTGGAGACCTTGATGCGTTTCAGTATGTCGGGGATGCTATAAGCAGGTCTCTTGACGAGGTGTTTGCTGCAAAAAAAATAACAGAAGAAGCAAAAACCACGCTTGAAGAAAAAAAGAACAAGGAAATAGACTTGCGGTATCAGAAAGAGATGGAAAAAAAAGCTTTTGACTCAAAAGAGAAAGAGAAGGCGCAAGTTTTGAAAATCACAAGAGGGAAAGAAAAAGAATATGCCAAAGTGCTGAAAGAAAAGAAAGCTCGCGCGGCGTCAATTCGCGCTGCGCTTTTTACTCTTCGCGACACTGGGGAGATTCCATTCGGGCAGGCATACGATTACGCAAAGACTGTTTCGCAAAAGACAGGTGTCCGCCCCGCATTCCTCCTCGCTATTTTTATGCAGGAGTCTGGCTTCGGCAAGAATCAGGGTTCCTGCTACTTAAAAGACCCGATTACTGGAAGCGGAGTAGGCAAGAACACAGGAACTCCATTTACTGACGTGATGAAGCCGGGAAGAGACGTGAAACCGTTTCTTGATCTTATGGCAGAGCTTGGTCGCGATCCGTACACTACCCCAGTGTCGTGTCCCCAAAAATCAGGATACGGCGGCGCCATGGGGCCGGCGCAATTCATCCCATCCACATGGGTTCTTTATGAGAAGCTTGTTACTGCAGCGCTTGGTGTTGACCTCGCAGATCCTTGGCGCGCACGAGACGCATTTATGGCTGCAGGGTTTTTACTCAAGGACAACGGCGCTCGGTCGGGTTCGTACAGCGCTGAACGCGATGCGGCGTGCAAATATTTTTCAGGATCAAAATGCTCACGTTCTTCTTGGGCGGCGACATACGGAACTCAGGTTATACAAAAGGCCGAACTCATACAAACGACGATGATTGACCAAATCGAGAATTCTTAGAATCCATTTACTTACTCAAGAGTATCGATGAGCGCTTTTAGTGATTCAATCTCAATTGGCTTCAGCATTTCATAAAGCTGTTTTGCCGTAGGTTTTGTTTTCTTGCCTAAAGACACAAGCAACGCATCCATTTTTATTTTTGATTGGGCGGAGGTCAATGCCGTTCCTGCAAGTATTGTTTGCGAAAACCACTCGGTACCATTTTTTATGCACAGCGCACTCTTGTTTGTCGCTTCAAGGACAGGGCAGAGCGCGAGCGCGAGAAATGTCGCATTTACACGCGCGTCGGAAACTTTTTTCTCTAGAATAGCGCGCTCCGTCTTTTCTGTATCAAGCGCATTTTTTGTAGCCGTAAGTTCGTTGTTAACTATGACAAGTTCCTGTGCAATCTTTTCTCCAACTGCAGATTTTTTTGAAAATAAATACCATCCTCCGACAGCGGAAATTAGGTAAATGATAAAGAGAAAAATGACAGCGCGTTTCATTTTTTTATTATATCATCGCGTTATTGACTTACAAAGGGTTTTTTGGTATGATAGCAGGTATATAAGCCCCGCATGAGCGGATTTTTTGTTTAGAAATAATAACGAGCAAAGCGACTATATTTTTCTTAATCCAGCACTTAATTTTCTAGCTCCCGCTAAAAAATTAAGTGCTGGATGATGATTTTAATAATCGTTGCACTCATTTAAAATCAATCATGGAAATCAGAAATATCGCGATTATCGCCCACGTTGACCACGGAAAGACCACCCTTACCGACGCTTTGATGCGCCAGACTGGAATGACCAAAGAGGGAGTAACAATGGACTCGAACGCCCTTGAGCTTGAGCGTGGTATTACTATTTACGCCAAAAACACTTCCGTTTTTTATAAAGACACCAAAATAAATATTGTAGACACACCAGGTCACGCGGACTTTGGATCCGAGGTTGAGCGCGTACTTCGTTCTATCGATACAGTACTTCTTCTAGTAGATGCACAGGAAGGCCCAATGCCACAGACACGTTTCGTACTCAAGAAATCTCTCGAGCTCGGCTTGAAGCCAATAGTTGTACTCAACAAAATAGATAAACCGGCTGCTCGTCCAAAAGAAGTCCACGACGAAGTGTTTGAGCTTTTCTTTGAGCTAGGTGCAACCGACGAACAGCTCGACTTTACGACTGTGTATGCTATTGGTCGCCAAGGTATCGCAAAGCGTACTTTGGATGAGGACTCAAAAGATCTTACGCCACTTCTAGATATTATTTTGGAAAAAGTTCCTGCCGTAAAAACCGACATTCACGCGCCGGTGCGTATGCAGCCTTTCAACTTGGGCTACGACAACTTCCTCGGTCGCCTTGCTATCGGGCGTATTTACGAGGGCACCATTCACGCAGGAGAAAGTATTATTATCAAAAATGTTGATGGTACTTCTCGCTCTGGGAAAATTACAAAGCTCTGCACATTTGAAGGTACAGAGCGTAAGGAGGTAGAGGAAGCAGTTGCTGGAGATATTGTGATGGTCGCAGGACTTCCCGATGTTTATATTGGCGAAACTCTTTGCAAGAATGCAGACCAAGAAGCGCTTCCCGCTATTAAAGTGGATGAGCCAACAATCTCCCTTAATTTTTTCGTAAACGATTCACCATTCGCAGGGCGTGAAGGAAAGTTTGTAACGATTCGCCAGATTCGCGATCGCCTCGAACGCGAACTCGAAGTCAATGTGGGACTCAAGGTGGATTTTTCGGCGATGGACTCATTCAAAGTGTATGGTCGTGGAGAAATGCACATTTCTATTCTTCTTGAACAAATGCGTCGCGAGGGTTTTGAGCTTCAGGTATCGCAACCGCAGGTTATTATAAAAGAAAAAGATGGCGTAAAACTCGAGCCCTACGAAGAGCTTATTATTGATGTGCCGGCGGAGCTTTCTGGTGGCGTTATTGAAAAAATAAACAAGCGCAAAGGTATGATGACCAATATGAAAGAGGAGAATGGCATCACGCGTCTTACTTTCGATATTCCTACACGCGGACTTCTCGGGTATCGCGGGCAGTTTGTGGTGGATACAAAAGGTGACGGCATTCTCTCCAGTCGTTTTATTGAATTCCGCGACCACGCAGGAGAGATTGTGAAGCGTGCCGCCGGTTCTATGGTTTCAATGGCATCAGGAAAAGCTCTTGGATTTTCTCTATACAATCTTCAGGATCGTGGCACACTCTACATCGGTCCCGCTGTTGAAGTATATGAAGGACAGGTTATTGGTAACACTTCAAAGGGTGACGAGATGAGCGTGAATCCTACAAAAGGGAAACAGCTCTCAAACATGCGTTCATCGGGAACAGATGAGGCTATTACGCTCACTCCTCCATTCGAGCTTTCTATTGAGCGTGGTCTTGAAACGATGACCGACGAAGAGTATTTGGAAATCACGCCCAAGTCGGTGCGTCTCCGCAAGAAGTTTTTGACTGATGCCGACCGTGTGAAAGCGTCTAGGAAGGGGTAGTTATCCACATGTTTGATTTGTTGTGCTTTTTTTGCACGCATGGTACTCTTAAATAGTAAGAGTTTTCACTCAGTGCTTGCTTGACTGCTTGGTTCTAGTTGATCGAGATGAGAGGGCGAGGAAAACGGTCATCTTACTGAATTAGAATTAAGCAATAAGTAATAAGTAAAAAGAATATGGCAAAGAAATTGTATGTAGGAGGTATTCCTTACTCAACCACAGAGGACGACCTCAAGGCTGCGTTTGGAGAGATGGGAGCAGTTACTTCAGCAGCAATCATCATCGACAAGATGACTGGTCGCTCAAAGGGTTTCGGCTTCGTCGAAATGGCTAATGATGCTGATGCCGACAAGGCAATCGCAGAAATGAATGGCAAAGATTTCCAGGGCCGCACACTTACGGTGAACGAAGCACGTCCTCTCGAGGAGCGCGCACCTCGCCGCGAGTTTGGTGGCGGAAATCGCCGCATGGGTTAATACTGTGTATAACAAAACCCCGCCTCTCCATGGAGAGGCGGGGTTTTGTTATACACAGGTACTCCTGTATTTATTAGTACATTATGATGTTATACTTAAGCAAGCATAAATTAACAGTTTAATATTTAGTCATCATGAAAAAATTACTTATTGCGGGGATTATTTTGATATCAGTACCATTTGTTTCTTCTGCGCAAACACCAACATCTACGGCACCAGCGACAGGCACAATAACTATTACGAACCCCGGTCTTTTGCCGAGTGACTTCTTCTATTTTTTAGATCGATGGAGCGAAGTGCTAAATATTGCAATTACATTCAATAAAGAAAAGAAAGCGCTCAAGCACATGGAATACGCAAAAGAACGCGTTGCGGAGATTAATGATATTCTGGAAGACGCGGACGGAACACTTGAAGATATCCTCTCCGCAAAAGAAAACTTTGACATGCAAATTGCCGTTGCCGCGATGCTTGTAAAAGCTGAAAAAGATAAGGGCGTTGATGTTGCAAAAATCGCTGAAGAATTTGATGATGAACTCTTTGATCTCCGTGCTGAACTTAAAGATATTTTCAAAGATCACAAGGACGAATATTCGCGTGCAGAACAAGAAATTCGCGCAAAGCTCGCATCACTCTCGCCTACAGATCCACAAGTGGAAGGGTTGACTAAGGCCCTCGATGCAATTACTAAAGAAAAAGATGAATCAGACGAAGAGGAAGATGATATTGATGACGATTTTCTGGACGAGCAAGAAATCTTTGAGGATATAATTGGCAAAGAAAAGTCAGCTCAAAAGCACATAGATGAAGCGTTACGCCTCAAAGCACGCCTTGATGGGTTAGCAGGTCAATTCCCAGTAGACATAGTTGCTTCGCAAGATCTTTTGAGGAAAGCTAAGGAGGCAGATGCTCGCGGTGATTTTGAAGCTGCAAAGCAATTTTCAAAGCAGGCAAAGAAGATATTTGAAAAAGCGCAGGATTCTGTAGAAGAATATGCTAATGAAAAGAAAGAAATGATGGAGGATATTGACGATTCACACATTGATGACATTGAGCAGGAAATAAAAAGGGGTGAGCGCATGATGGAGGGTTTTGACAGGTAGACTACCGATGACACAGACGACACTAATCGGCAGAGTCCTTTTAGGAGTATTGTATACAAGCATCGCGGTGGCAATTTTGGTCACCGCGATGCTTGCTGTATCACCTGAGTCTTATCAACCGAAGGTCATACTTGGTAAACAAGAAGTAACGGTCACTATTGCAGACACGCCACTCCTTCGAGAGAAAGGATTAAGCGGTCGTAAGGCTCTTGCCTCAAACGAGGGCATGCTGTTTGTTTTTTCCGAACCTGGATTCCATGGTTTTTGGATGAAGGACATGCTTTTTTCGATAGACATTATTTGGTTTGACCAAAATCGTCGTATTGTTGATGTGTGGGAACGTGCTACACCAGCATCTTATCCGAAAGTATTCACGCCACGCGTTTCTGCGCAGTTTGTTCTCGAAGTTCCCGCAGGGTTTTTTCTTGACCACTCCCTAAAGATTGGCGATATCGTCGAAATTCTCAAGTAGACTCAGAGTTTCATAGGACATGGGTTGCCAAGCTCCCCATTTTGTTTTTCGCTGTCTTTTCTTTGAGTTTTCCACCTTTTGTATTTTATTTTTTGGAGTACAATAGAGTAATAACCAAGTGAGTCATATTATTAAAAAATCATCTACTAACTTCACAGGTCGTATGCCGAAAAACATCAAGCACTCTCCAAAAGCCGATCTGAAACCAGTTGCGGTGGCACATAGAAATCCTATTTTGAGCGTTCGTAAGCGCAATGGTGAGATTGTTTCTTATGATATTGAACATATTGTTACTGCTGTGTACAAGGCTATGCGTTCTACCGGTGAAGGGGAGCGAAAAGAAGCTGAATATATTGCTCGCAAGGTCCAGTCTGAGCTTGTGCGGATAGGGAAATTAGTAAAAGACTTTGTGCCAACTGTTGAGGGTATTCAGGACATTGTGGAAAGAGAGCTTATTTTGGAAGAGTTTGTGAAAACCGCCAAAGGATACATTCTTTATCGCGTAGCGCGTTCGCGTGCTCGCGAAGCAAAGGGTGACATACCAGAAGAGGTTAAAAGATCTGTTGCTTTGGGGAAGAAATATTTTCGTAATCCGATGTCGGAGTTTGTATACTACCGTACATACTCTCGCTGGCTTCCTAAAAAAGGTCGCCGTGAGACTTGGATAGAGACTGTTGACCGCTATGTGGCGTTTATGCGCGAAAATCTCGGTGCTAAACTTACGGACAAAGAATATGCCGATGTGCGTGAGGCAATTTTGAAACAAGAAGTGATGCCATCAATGCGCCTACTTTGGGGTGCGGGTGATGCGGCACGCAAAACAAACGTGTGTGGTTACAATTGTTCGTTCATCGCGCCGGCATGCACGCAAGACCTCGGCGAGATTATGTACCTCCTCATGTGCGGCACTGGTGTCGGATATTCCGTGGAGAGCCAGAATGCGCAGTCATTTCCTCAGATTAAAAAACAGCTTGGAAAAATACTTCCTACTCATATCGTTCATGACAGCAAAGAAGGATGGGCGGACGCGTATGTTCTCGGCATGAATACATGGTTTAGCGGCGCGGATATTAAATTTGATTATTCGAAACTCCGCTTCGCGGGCGCGCGTCTCATCACGATGGGAGGGAAAAGCTCGGGCCCCGAGCCCCTCATTTCCCTTATTGATTTTTCGCGTGAACGCGTAATGAAAAAGCAGGGACGGCGTCTTTCAAACTTAGACCTTCATGACATTGTGTGCAAGATTGGCGAAGTTGTTGTTTCCGGTGGAGTACGCAGGAGCGCCCTCATTTCACTTTCAGACCTCGATGACCATGATATGCGACACGCAAAGGATGGACAGTTTTACCTTACTGATCCACAGCGTATGATGGCAAATAACTCGGCTGTTTATTGGCAGAAACCGTCAAATGCGGAGTTTATTGACGAATGGGTGGCTCTTATGAAGGGCGGGTCGGGCGAGCGCGGTATTTTTAATCGCGGATCACTTTCAAAACAAGTACCCGCCCGGAGGTGGAAAACTCTAGAGAAGGATTTTGACACATGTGGCACGAACCCATGCGGTGAGATTATTCTCAAGTCAAAACAATTCTGTAATTTGTCCGAGATTGTTGCGCGTTCCGATGACACAGAAGAATCCCTTTTGAAGAAAGCGCACCTCGCATCTCTCTTGGGAACATATCAATCAAGTCTCACTAATTTTGGCTATTTGTCGAAAGAATGGAAGGAAAATTGCGAAGAAGAACGCTTGCTCGGCGTATCTATTACTGGGCAATGGGATTGTAAAATAGTCCGAGACCCTATGGTGATGCAAAAAATCCGCGATGAGGCGGTAAAGATGAATAAGGAATATGCAAAACGTTTTGGCATCAATCCTTCCACGGCGGTAACTGCGGTTAAGCCTTCTGGCACAGTGTCTCAGCTTGTAGACGCGTCTTCAGGTATGCATCCTCGTAATTCACCGTATTATATTCGCCGTATTCGCATAGCGGCGACCGACAGCCTTTTTAAGATGATGAAAGACCAAGGAGTGTCGTATCAGCCAGAGGTTGGTCAATCTATGGAGAATGCAGTAACCTATGTCCTAGAATTTCCCGTCAAGGCGCCGGAAAAATCAATCTTCAAGAACGACCAGACCGCGCTCGACCAACTCATTTATTGGAAAATGGTGAAAGAGAACTTTACAGAACACAATCCTTCGGTTACTATTTCAGTAGGGGACAATGAATGGATTGCCGTTGCAAACTGGCTCTACGAAAACTGGGATATGATTGGCGGGCTGTCGTTTCTTCCGCGCTCGAACCATGTGTACCGGCTTGCCCCATACGAAGAGATTTCGAAGGAGCAGTATGAAGCAATGGTAAAAAAATTCCCCGAGATTGATTTTGCGAAGATTGTAAGCTATGAACGCGATGATCAGACTCAAGGTTCGAAAGAGCTTGCTTGCGTGGCAGGAGTGTGCGAGATAGTTTAATAATAAAAATAAAAATAATATGGCAAAAGGAAGAGACGCACACAAGGAAAAAAAGAAGCCGAAGAAGGCAAAATAAAGCCTACAAAAGAAAATAAAAAGCTCCGGCCTTTTTGGAATCAAAAAGGCCGGAGCTTTTTATCTTTTTTTTGAAAGTTGAATTCGCCACGTAGCTATAGTTGCTTTTTATGTAAAAAGTGGTATAATTAGGATTACCCATATCAGGCAGTCGCCGAGCATCATTATTGGTGCTTGGAGGAAAGTCCGAACATTCTCGCGAGGTAGCAATACTTTGCGGAGCAGGGTAGCGGGTAACGCCCGTCGTCCAGCACCTATTTTGTACATGAGTTAAATTATAATTTATTGCTTATGTTGGTGTACAAAATAGGTGCTGGACAGAGGTGCGAGCAGTGACGCCAATGCTGAAAGGCTAGGGTTCCTTCGGGAATATGTCCGTCGAGAGGCGGAAGTGAAACGGCAAAATCCTTACTTGGATGCAAGGCCGTGCCGCGCGTAAGCGCGGAGTGCCGCTTGAGCGGTGTGGCAACTCACCGCCTAGATAAATGACTGCCGTCCGCCTTTGGCGGACACAGAATTCGGCTTATCGATATGAGTATATGAAAAACCTCGGTTCATCCCGAGGTTTTTCTTTTTCTGTACCCTGTACCTATTTACTCCTATCGGACAAAATAGGTACAGAGTAAGGTTTTTGTACAGTGTGCGTCTTCTATTGTATACTCTATAAATAATGGTAAAAAAACTCCTAGCACTTTTTTCTCGCGAATGGAATGGTCTTCATGAAGCGGCGCTCCTCCTCGGACTTTTTGCGATACTTTCCCAAGTACTCGCGCTTTTTCGCGACAGGCTTCTCGCGCAGCTGTTTGGCGCGAGTCAAACACTCGATATTTACTACGCTGCATTCCGTATTCCTGATTTTGTGTTTGCGATAATCGCTTCGTTTATGTCCGCGCTTGTGCTTATCCCGATTTTGACCAAAAAGGCGATGGAAAGTGATGCGCGCGCGCAGAAATTTTTGAATGACACGTTTACAGTGTTTTTTTTAATTCTTATTTTGGTTTCCGCTCTGGTATTTATAATAGCTCCGTCTCTCGTACGCGCGCTCTTCCCGACATTTACCGGCGACGCTTTCAATGAGCTCGTCATGATGTCTCGGCTCCTACTTCTGTCCCCAATTCTTTTGGGGCTCTCAAATTTACTCAGCAGTGTAACCCAGATGCTCCATAAGTTTTTTGCTTTTGCTCTTGCCCCATTGCTCTACAATGTTGGTATTATTGCGGGCGCGTATTTTTTCTATCCGACATTCGGACCCATTGGCCTTGCGTGGGGTGTTGTACTTGGCGCATTCCTCCATTTTTTTGTTCATTTTTTTGTGAGCTCGCGCAATGGGTTTACGTTGAATACATCATTCGTACCGTCATTTTTAGATATCTGGGAGGTCATCAGAGTATCTTTTCCACGCACTATCGCGCTCACGGCAAACCAAATTGCCCTCTTCGCGCTCGTGGTATTTGCCGCAAAGCAATCGCTTGGTTCGATTACGGTGTTTAATTTTGCCCTGAATCTTCAGTCCGTGCCCATTGCGGTGATTGGCATCTCCTATGCCACGGCAGCATTCCCCGCGCTTTCAAAACACTTTGCCGAAGATGAGATGAAGAAATTTCTTGAAAAGATATTGACTGCTGTTCGGCATATTATATTTTGGTCCCTTCCTATTCTTGTCCTTATGATTGTGCTTCGGGCGCAAATAGTGCGTACCATTTTGGGCTCAGGTTCGTTTGACTGGACTGCAACAAGACTGACTGCCGCATGTCTCGCGATTTTCACGGTGTCTATCGTAGCTCAATCTGTAGCTCACCTTTTTGCGCGTGGATTTTACGCGACAGGGAACAACAGTATTCCTTTTATTACGAATGTATTGTCATCTGCGTTTATTGGATTTTCTGGATATGGTTTTCTTGTTTGGTATTCCGGTTCTACTTTTATGCAAGATTTTATCGGGTCACTTCTCCGTGTCGAAGGCCTTCCCGGAGCCTCGGTGCTTATGTTGCCACTTGCGTACTCTGTGGGGATGATCCTCAATGCTGTGCTCTTGATTTATTTTTTCAGGAAGCGTTTTGGAAAGTTTCTTTCGCCTATAAAAGATACGTTGATGCACGGTTTGTTCGCATCGCTTTTAGCTGGGCTCGTTGCGTATGAATTTTTGGAAATTTTGGGGCTCTACCTAAACCTCGATACGTTTATGGGGATTTTCTTGCAGGGTTTGACTGCAGGTACAGCAGGCCTCCTTACATGGTGGCTTATTTTGGAGCTTATGGGGAACGAAGAGATTCGCGAAGTTCGTACTGCGCTCCATCGCAAGTTCTGGAGAGTCGCGGTGATTATTCCGGACAAGGAAGGGATTTAGTATTTTCTCAAAACCCTTTGAATTTAAAGGATTTTGTGGTATATTTTGCGGACTATGGATTTGAAGCATCTCCGAAACTTTTCTATTATCGCGCATATTGACCACGGCAAATCGACCCTTGCTGACCGCATGCTTGAGGTGACGGGTACAGTAGAGGCGCGTAAAATGAAGGAGCAGGTCCTTGACTCTATGGAGCTCGAGCGCGAGCGCGGTATCACAATCAAAATGCAGCCAGTGCGCATGGAGCACACATACAAAGGGGAGAAATATGTTTTGAACCTCATCGACACACCGGGGCACATCGACTTTTCATATGAAGTATCGCGCGCGATGAAGGCAGTTGAAGGGACAATTCTTCTTGTGGATTCTACTCAAGGTGTGCAAGCGCAAACACTTTCGGTGCTTGCAATGGCGCGCGAGTCCGGACTCGTAATTATTCCCGCAGTCTCAAAAGTAGATTCACCGATTGCGCGCGTGCAAGAAGTGAAAGAAGAAGTCGCAAGGCTCCTAAATATTGATTCAAGTGAAGTGCTTGAGGTGTCTGGGAAAACAGGGCAGGGGGTGACGGAGATTCTCGGAGCCATTATCGAACGCGTACAAGCGCCGGTATCAAGCGAGGGCGCAGGAGGCCCATTTCGCGCGCTTGTTTTTGACTTTGGGTATTCAAGTCATAAAGGGATCATTGTCTATGTGCGTGTTCTCGATGGGAGAGCAGCGAAGAACGACACGCTTTTGTTTTCGCAGGCAGGAGAAAAATTCGGCGCGCTCGGCGTGGGGATTTTCCATCCGGAAATGGTAGACACCGACACGATTTCTGCCGGCGAGATTGGCTACATTCTTACAGGAATCAAGAAGCCGGGCATCGCATCCGTCGGTGACACTATCACCACACAGCGGAGCTCGCTTCCGCCACTGGAAGGTTATATGAAGCCGCGTCCGGTAGTGTGGGCATCGGTCTACCCTGAAAGTGCGGACGATTTTATGATACTAAAGCAGTCGCTTGAGATACTCCGTCTCTCGGACTCATCGCTTTCGTTTGAGGAAGAAGTGTCGGGCGTTTTAGGCCGCGGATTCCGATGCGGTTTTCTGGGCATGCTTCATATGGAAATAGTGACCGAGCGCTTGCGTCGCGAATTCACACTCGAACTTATTGTGACGACGCCATCTATTACCTATGAAGTAGAAATGAGAAATGGGAAGCGTGAAATTATTTATTCACCGCACCTTTTTCCTGACTACGGCTCGACTAATAAAATTTTTGAACAGTGGGTTAAAGTAAAAATCATCACTCCACCCGCTTATGTAAGCCCTATTATGTCACTTTTGTATGAACATGAGGCAGTTGTGGGCGCAACCGAGCTTTTTGGAGATAACCGTACCGCTATAGAGGTTGAAATGCCACTCCGCGAGCTTATGCGCAATTTTTTTGATGAGTTAAAAAGCTCAACATCGGGGTTTGCATCTCTCGCATACGAGGTTGGCGGTCTTCGTGAGGCGGATGTTGCGCGGCTCGACATACTTGTGGCAGATGAAGTTGTGCCGGCGTTTTCAAAAGTAGTTTCAAGGCGCCGCATTGAACGCGAAGCCGAGGACATGGTGGAAAAGCTTGCGGGTATTCTTCCGCGACAACTTTTTAATGTGAAGGTTCAAGGGCAAGCACTCGGGCGCATTATTTCTTCGCGCACAATCACTGCTATGAAAAAAGATGTGACAGGGTATTTGTACGGAGGCGATATTTCACGCAAGAAGAAGCTCTGGGAGAAACAGAAGCGAGGCAAAAAGAAACTCCAAGCGCGCGGTACGGTGGATATTCCGCACGAAGTTTTTTTGAAAATGGTGAGAGGAGGCGATAACTAAAAAAGATGCTAGTTTGCCAGAGAAGGTGCGGCGTATAGGAGTACCATACTTACAATAACGAGAATCCCGACAACGACTCCAAACGTATTCCAGTATTTCTTATATTTTTTGTCGTACATGGTGATGTGGTGGTGTAAAATTAACTATTATTGGCATATACTACATCATAGCCTAAATAAAGTCTAATAGTGGAGATCCTATTATGGCGGTTAGGCTTTATGCAGGTTCTAATAAATGATTCCATTTCAAGAACGCCAAAAATTTCGAAAAATTATGTATTCCAAGGTATCGCTTGTGGTTCTTTTTGTAGTGTTGATTGCGGTTGGAAAAGGTTCTTGGGATATTCACCAAAAAGCGGTAATTGCAGAGACTGAGCGGGGTATTACCGAAAGGTCTCTTCTAGACCTTGAATCACGCACGAGAGAGCTTGAGGTGAGCTTGACACGCCTGAAAAGTGACCAAGGGATAGAAGCGGAAATTCGGCAAAAATATATGGTTGCGCGACCGGGTGAAGATGTGGTAGTAGTGGTTGACGATACCACAAAAAAAGGTAAGATTGGGGATGCTCCAAACCCAAAAAGTATTTTGGAGCAAATCCTTTCCTTGGTAGGCGCTTGGTTTTGAGAATTTGCGGGTATAGTTTAATGGTAGAATGGTTGCTTCCCAAGCAATATATCGGAGTTCGATTCTCCGTACCCGCACAAATAGTCTAGCGTGACATTGTTTGTTATGGTAGAATAAATAGGTTCTTGGGAAATCCCGTAATTTATAGAATTTTAATTTTTATCCTTATATTATTATGAAAGAAGTAACAATTTACACAACACCAACCTGCGGTTATTGCAAAATGGCTAAGGAGTTCTTTACAGCAAACAATGTGGAGTACAAAGAATACAATGTCGGCACCGATCTCGAGAAGCGAAAGGAAATGATTGAAAAGAGCGGGCAGATGGGCGTGCCGGTAATCATAGTCGGTGACGACATGACCGTTGGTTTTGACAAGTCACGACTCTCAAGTCTTCTTGGAATCGCGTAGGCCACTTTGAAAGCTTGAGTTGAAATTGGAAAGGGGCACACCGCCCCTTTTTCTGCCCTCGTAGTTCAACGGATAGAACAGTTCCGTCCTAAGGAGTAGATGTAGGTTCAATTCCTGCCGAGGGCACAGCGTAAAGAAAAACAGTGCCTGCGCACTGTTTTTTAGCTGTGCCGGGCGGAGCTGTATTTTAGAAAAAGTATTCTCCCTGACTTTTTCTAAAAAAGCGAGCCGGGGTAGCGGATACTTAGTTCCCGCAACTTGCGAAGCAAGTGAGGAGACTTAGTAATCCGTGACCACAAGATGCACAAGATTAGTTGACTTCATTTTGATTTTGGTGATATGATTGCAATCGGGAACTTGTTCCTGTTTTTTGTTTCTCAACGATACTCTAAAATAAAAGGAGAATTGCATGTCAACTGTGTTAAAACGGCGCAGAGGTGATAATAAACCTAATGTCGTCACGGGAAAGAATTTTACGGGCGGAGAAGAGAAATTGATTTGCCTTCAAAGTTTGATCAGAAAACTCATAGAGAGGAAGCTGAGAAACCCTGTTTCCTTTTTTGTTGACCAACATGACAAAGTACTTTCGTCTTGCCGAAAAAAAGTTGGTTCTGGGATAAAGTATGTGAAGGTAAGGATTATCTCTGCCGAAGAGCTTCAGTGTGAGGTAAAGAATGTCCAACTTTTACGCTTTGTATTAATCGATGATTTCGATATCCCGGACAATATTCGCGCGTTTTGCGCCGATGTGTTCGTGGAGCTTTCCAAGGTTTCCGAACAGGAAATGCTAACTGCATAGTAAAAGGGAGAAGAATTTGAAGAGCCCAGTCTTTATTGATGGGCTCTTTTCTTTTCGCAGACTCTGTAAATGATTGATTTTTGGCTCAAATTTGCTATACTTGCTGTATGGATCTGGACAGCAGAAAACTTGACGAATTACTGGAGATTACCCGCGAGAATAATAAAATCCTTAGCGGGATGCGTCGTGCGCAACGCTTCAGTTCCTTCTTTACATTTGCGTATTGGGCTGTAATCCTAGGGTCCGTTTTGGGGGTTTATTATTATTTTCAACCAACGATTCAAAAGTACATGAAGACCTTTCAAACTTCAGTTAGTATTATACAAAATTTTGAAAAAACAGTTGGCTCTATTCCAACAAATGTACAGTCTGTTAAAAATTTGATAGGGAAGTAGTACGCTCGGCAAGCCCTTTTTTAGGGTACGACTTTTTTTAAGCTTAAAAAAAGTCTGAAGTGTTTCGTGTCGCCACACTCACAACCCCCTAAAAAGGACTTGCTTCGCTTTGAGGTAAATACAAATTCGGAATTGTTCTCAAGAATTAAAATATGCTACCATGCGGAGTAAGTTGAGAATTAAATACATGCCGGGGTAGCTCAGTTGGTTAGAGCATCCGCCTGAAGAGTGGGGGGTCGGCGGTTCGAATCCGCCCCCCGGCACCAATAACAAGAAAACACCCAGCCTATCAGCTGATAGGCTGGGTGTTTTCTGTTGCGGTATATTCGGGGGGCCTAGTGTAAAACTTTTACAGCGACCTAATCTTTATCGTCTGCTTGCGGTCTTTGTCTATCTTTGGAAGCTTGATAGAGAGAAGCCCCTGTTTCTCTGTGGCCTCCACATCTTCAGTTTCGACTTCGGCAGGCAGGAGGATAGTGCGTGAAAATGCACCCCAGTATAACTCTTGGAAAAAATAGTTTTCAGTGGAAACACCCTTGGGAGACTCACGCTTGCCTTTGATAGTTACCATTTCGCGTGTAACTGACACCGAAAGATCTTCGGACGCAACTCCGGCTACCATTGCTTGAATGACAATTGAATCATTTGTCTGATATACATCAATAGCGAGCTCACCCACAGTCTCCTCGGTCGCCCATTGATTGAATGTTCCTGCTCCAGCCTCTTCAATAGGGACTTCTTTTTCAAAATCTGAAGAGCGTCCTTTGAGTGAAATGGTGCCTGTTAATCGTTCAAAAAAAGATTGTTTCATAGTAGTTTAATTAGTAATGTTGGGTTTCGGTATACGTTTTACGATAGCAAGTAATACAATGATGCCGATGATCGCTCCCCAGAATTGAGAAAATACCAAAAGCGTTTTCATTGTCCCATCGCTTTCTATTATAGATAAATTAAAGTATGCGTGCAAGAGCGAAGCTACAAAGATTCCCACAGTCATGGCAACAAGCTTTACATATTTTGGTGTGTAAAACGAGAATGCTATCGCAATACCCACAAGAGCCGAAGATACGATATGCACGATTGTGGCACCGATAAAGCGCATATTTCCATTACTAAGTACTTCTAGAGCACCACCAGTTGCTATGTCTTTGAATATATAGAGCGTATTTTCCATAGCCGCAAAACCAAGTGCGGCGGTGATGAGGTAAATAACCGCATCCAGTGGCTCATCAAAGAACTTGCTCTTGAACGCGATAAGGAACACTGTCGCATATTTGGCAAATTCCTCTATAAAAGCCCAGAGGGTTATTCGTACTGTTTGCTCAACGGGAGGGAGTAATGAAAATTTATCAGAGATTGTACTCACCATATCCATAATCGGAATAATTGATGCGACAACGAACTTTTGTAATGGGAGGACAAAATATACAATTGCCATTCCCGCAAAAAAAGAGAGTGCGATGAGGCCAGTCGGCTCAGGCGCCTCTCTGTCTTGTTTCAACCAAAACCAAAGCCACACGAGCGACGGAAGTATTCCTCCAGCAATCGCAATGGCAACCGGCTTCCAAGTTAAAATGGTTTCGGCCATGGTTCTACAAGGAGAAGTGACTTACCTTCTTTTGGTAGTATACTCCAAATTTCTTCGGTAATGAATGGAATGAATGGATGGAGCATTTTTACATTTGTTGCAAGGATTTGCAGAAGTACCCACTGCGCCGATTCTTTTGACGCTTCATCATCAGTAAGACGCGATTTCATCTCTTCAATAATTATATCAGCAAATGTGTGCCAGAAATAATGGTAAAGTTCCTCGCCCGCGAGATGGAAACGGAAGTTCTCGTAATGCGAAGTAATGCTTGCGATAGCTGTATTGAGTTCTTTTAAAATTTCTTCGTCGCGTTTTGTGAGCGATGGTCGCGGTGTATCAAGCGTTGTGTCGCCAACATTGGTCAAAACAAATCGTGTCGCGTTCCACATTTTGTTGCAAAAATGTTTGTAGCCTTTTATTTTGTCTTCCGCTAGCGCGAGGTCGCTTCCGGGCGTGTTGCCGATGACGAGCCCGATACGAAGCGCGTCCGCGCCGTATTTGGATGTAAGCTCAATGGGGGAGACTACATTGCCCTTGCTCTTGGACATTTTTTTGCCGTGTTTGTCGTTAACCATGCCGTGCAAGTACACAGTATGGAAAGGTACTTTACCAGTGAGATAAAGCCCAAAAATGACCATACGAGGCACCCACTTGAAAATGAGGTCTCGCCCAGTTTCCATTACATCCGTTGGATAGAAGCCCAAATCACGCTTCTCTGGGTATCCTAGGGCCAAAAGTGGCCATTGTCCAGATGAAAACCAAGTATCAAAAGTGTCTGTTTCCATGGTTAATGGCGCACTGCATTTTGGGCAAGGGTCTTTTTCCTTGTGGTCGGTGTCGATGGTACCAGCGTTGCATTTCGTGCATACAAGCGCAGGAATTTGAATACCCCACACAATCTGACGTGAGATGTTCCAGTCTATTGTGTTGTCCATCCAGTATAAAAATATTTTCTCGTAATTGTCGGGAATGAATTTTACTTTTCCTTCGCGCACGCTATCTGCCGCCATTTTTGCGAGTGGTGCCATTTTCACAAACCACTGAGGCATTACGCGTGGTTCAATAGTGGTACCGCACTTGTAGCAAGTTGGCACTGCGTGTGTGTAGTCCTCGATTTTTTCAATGAGACCGAGTGCCTGCAAATCTTCCACAACCTTGGTGCGCGCTTCAGCGATTTTCATTCCTGCATATTTGCCGGTTTTTTCGTTTAGTCTGCCAAACTGGTCAATGACCTCGACGCGGGGGAGCGAGTGCGCTTCCGACATGCGAAAGTCGTTGTGGTCGTGCGACGGAGTGATCTTAAGCGCGCCAGTACCAAACTCTGGGTCAACTTCATCATCACCAATCACAACGAGAGACAGTTTATTTTCGGGATGTGTGACTTCGACAGTCTGCCCAATGAACTTTTTGTATCGCGCGTCAGTTGGATTTACTGCAACAGCGACATCTCCAAAAATAGTTTCAGGGCGCACGGTGGCTACGACAAAAGGCCCGTACTTTATGTAATACAGCTTGTCATTTTTTTCGACATTTTCGGTCTCAACGTCCGAGAGAGAAGTCTGATGTTTCGTGCACCAGTTTACGGTGCGATAACCGCGATAGACCAAATTGTCGCGATAGAGCTTTCGGAATGTTTCTTGTACTTCGGAAACAACACTTGGGTCGAGCGTAAATTTTTCACGCGACCAGTCGCACGATGCGCCGAGCGCCTTCACATCGGATTCCATATTTTTTTTGCTCTCGAGCGTGAACGCCATAATCTCGTCGTAGAGTTCTTTGCGGTCCATCTTGAAACGCGAGCGACCTTCTTTCTCAAGTTTCTTTTCGTAGACTACTTGTGTTTCAAATCCTGCATGGTCGGCGCCCGGCACCCAGAGCATTTTTTTGCCCTGCATACGCTGATAGCGGGTCATGATGTCCTCGAGTGCGATGGTGAGCCCATGCCCCGCGTGAAGACGCCCATTTGCATTTGGCGGTGGCATGATAATCGTGAATGGCTCTTTGTGTCTTTCTGGTAGGTTGTCCGGATTAAAAAAACCGCTCTCTTCCCAGAGCTTATAGATGCGCGATTCGGTGTTAGCCGGTTCGTAGGGTTTAGTTAGTTTTTCGGGAATCTCTGCCATAATTGGCATATTTTATCACATTTTTTTCTTTTTTCGAAGTTCTGCGAGGGTGGGGCTTGCGGATTTTGCGAGTTTTAGCTGACCTTCTGCGACGATGTGTTTTTTGGATTTGCTACGGAGGAGCCCCGCGACGCCAATCATGAGACCGTTGTCGCCGGAGAGTGAGATGCTAGGAATAAAAAGGTGTACACCAGAAAGCTCTTTTGAAACTGCTTCTGTAAATGCGCCGCGGATTTTTTTGTTGGCGGTCACTCCACCGCCCAAAATAATTTCACGCACGTTGTATTTTTTTGCAGCAGTGAGCGTTTTTGCGAGGAGGACTTCAGTGACGGAGTCTTCGAAATCTTTTGCGAGGAGCTCGCGGTCGCGGTCGGTCAATGTTTCAAATTTTTTGATTGCGTAAAGCACCGATGTTTTTAATCCTGAAAATGAAAAATCAAAGTCGCCGGACTTGAGCATCGGGCGGGGGAGCGGTATTGAAAGCTTTTGGTGTGCCGGTGCTTTTTCTGCGAGTTTGGAAATTTCGGGTCCACCGGGGTAGCCGAGGCCGAGCATCCGCGCGACTTTGTCGAATGCTTCGCCGACGGCGTCGTCGCGCGTTTGACCAAGCATTTTGTATTTACCCGCGCTTGGCATCAAAACAAGCTCTGTGTGTCCGCCGGAAATGAGAAGCGCAAGCGAGGGCGACTTCGGTGTGATGAGAGCGTAATTTTTACCATTATCTTTTGTTTTCATGAGCGAAGCGACGATGTGCCCCTCCATATGGTTTACTGGAATGACTGGCACGCCCCAGAGTGCGCCGAGGGCTTCGGCGGTGTTGATACCCACCCAGAGCGCAGGCTCGAGGCCGGGACCCGATGTAACGGCGATAGCGTCTACTTTGGGGATTTTGAGTGGACTTAGCAGTTCTTTAAAATGAACGAAAATTCCGGGTTCTTTATGTAAAATTTTTGCGAGTGTGACTTCTTCCTTTTTTGTGAGCGCGCGCGGAGTTTTGAGCTTCTTTGCGAGCCCTGCAATTTTTAATGCGTGCACAATGAGAGGCACAATGTTTTTTGCATGTTCGCGACGTGCAAGGGCAGGGAATACCCCGCCAAACTCTGCGTGGAGTACTGCTTGAGAAATGAGGGTATTAGAGAGGACCTTAACCGATTTTGGAATAGCAGAATTACTCCTCGTTTCCACAATGGCAATACCTGTTTCGTCACAGCTGGTTTCTATAGCAAGAATACGCATATGCGGACTATACCAGAAAGATCAAATTTTGTCCTTATGTAGCCGTAAGAAAGTGGAAAAATTGTGAATTAGATGCTGTTTATCAGGCGGTTAGCTTCTTCAGCTTTTCTTTTTTGTTCGTTTGCGATATTGCTTGCTGTGTCGACATTTGTGCGCAAGCGTTCATATTGTGTCGTTGGGGCTATGCCTTGTGTATTGGTTGGTTGAAATTCTGTTGTAGTTTTGCTTGGAGTAAAATAAACTTTAATAAAAAGGAAGAGCATCAGAGCTGTCCCGATAAGAATTGCGAGTATTCCTATGTATCCAGATTTATTTTTTAATTTTTTCCGCATCTTCGTAATAGCGCAGTGTCTTGGTGCTGTAGTACAAAACGATGAGGTAGATGACCGCGATGAGCTGACGAAAGAAAAAGACGGGGTTTGAAAAATTTTCGGTTTGGACAAATGAGTTGATTGCAAAATACTCAAAAATCAGAAACATTATTGCCGAAACAAACATATCTGTAAACATGACCCCGCGTTTTTGAGGACTGGTGAGTCCCGCAAGGATAGTAAGTCCGACTACTCCAAAGAGTCCGACAACAAGATAAAAATTTCGGAGCTCGCTATCAATGAGAGCCGCGAGCAAAATCACAAACGCTGCAAAAAACAATTGTTTTCTGACGAGAGTTCCATAGTAGTGTGGATGCTGTGTCGGTGGTGTTTGTTTGTTGTCCATACACATAGTATACCCACATGCCTGATTGAACACAATCACCTACTGGGTACTTTTTGCATACATATCCCAAAAAGGTTAAACCTTTTCCCGGTTTTTCCAGTCTCAAAAGTAGGCGTGGTTGTATACAGTGTGCACAGAAAAAAGCCCAGCCTCTCTAGAGAGGCTGGGCTTTTTTCTGTGCACAATGTTATGCGATTAGTTTGTTGAGATTCCGCCTTGCTCTTGTTCAGGAGCCTTAAAAACCGGCTTCAACTTCTTAAAGAAGTCCCAAACCATAATGAGGGCTGCTGCGCCAAACACTATGTCACCAGGGACTCGCATCCACTGCCAGAGAACCGTTGTGTCGTAGAACTCCATGCTGCGCGCAAATGCATATCCATGCTCATATACCGCAGCAAGCTGAGGGAATCCAATAGGGAGGAAGTGCAGAACCATCCATAGCACGAGTCCGAGGTTGTAGAGCCAGAATGCCCAGTACCCTGTTTTTTCCGTGAAAGGAGTATGGTTGCCTGCCGCGTAACGCAAGCAGTAGTAGATAAGTCCAATGGCAAGCAAACCGAATGCTCCAAAGAGCGCCAAATGAGCGTGGTTGAGTGTTAGGAATGTCCCGTGCTCGTAGTAGTTGACGAGAGGAGCGTTGATAAGACCGCCGCCAAATACTCCTGCGCCAACGAAGTTCCAGAATGCCGCGCCGATAATAAATAGGTACGCAAGGTTATATTTGAATGTTCCGCCAGTGCCTTGAATGAGCCTGTACTGTTGGATTGATTCAATAACGAGGAGAACAAGAGGGATGACCTCAATGAACGAGAACATACTTCCGATTGGAACCCACATTGATCCTGCGCCCACCCAGTAGAGATGGTGCCCAGTACCGAGGACTCCGCCCAGGAAGATAAGAATGAGCTCAAAGTATACTGCGCGCTCTGCTAGTGTTCGTGACACCAAACCTGTTTCCATAAGTAGGTACGCGCTCACTGCCACTGTAAAGAACTCAAACGACTGCTCTACCCACAAATGCACAACCCACCATCTCCAGAAGTCTGTGATAGAAAATGAGCTCGCGATTCCCGTGAGAGGAACCATTCCTGCAGCGTATAGGAGCGCAATGTTGAGTGTTGCTGCCCACAATAGGTGCTCAAGGTAAATATTGCCTGTAAAGAATTCACGAACTGCCTTGCCGAATTGACCCTTATCTGGCCACAATGCGCGGAACACAAGAACGCTCCACGTTAGGAGGCCAACAAAGAAGCCCATTTGCCAGAAGCGACCAAGCTCAATGTACGACAACCCTTGGTTTCCAAACCAGAACCAATTTTTATCAATCACATTAATGTTGCCCAAGTAGTTTCCGATAAGTCCACCGGCAACAACAAAGAGTGTTACCCAGAACAACAGGTCAACGAGGAATCCTTGTCCTTTTGCTTCGCGCTTGCTGATTGCTGGTGCAAGGAAGAGCGCCGCGCCGATCCATGACAAACCAATCCAAACGATAGGAGTCTGAATGTGTAATGATCTGAGGAAGTTGAATGGAAGGTACTTGCCGATATCAAATCCATAGAAGCTTGTGCGTTCAGAATAGTAGTGCGCCATAAGGACACCGACAGCAAGCTGAGTGAGGAACACAGCGCCAACAACAATGAAGTATTTTCCAACCTTGCGCTGGCTAGGTGTTAGAGGACGGAAGTCAATCAATTTGTATTCCCTCGGTGAGTTGTCGCGGTGGTTTAGATAGTGTTCGTAAATATAAATCACTGCTCCAAAGAGAAGGAAAGTAAATGCGTAGCTAATCCATGTCCATGTAAATGCGCTGGTCGTTGGTTTGTTGTCGACCAAAGGCTCAAACGGCCAATTCTGAGTCCATGATGCGGAGCCGTCGGGGCGCATTGCTACTGTCGTAATGGATGAATAGATGAGGAAGTTGGCGGTTTTTGCCGCTGACTCATTGTTGAGAGCGCGAGCTTTTGACCATCCTATTTCTGGATTGTCTGTAAGGAGAAATGTAACGATGTCCTGTCGGATAGTTTTGATTGAATCAGCAACAGGTGCTGGGAGTACCACTTCGCTCTTTGTGAGATCAATGCCTTTTAGCATCTTTCGCATTTCTCGCTTTGCTGATTCCTGGTTATCCTCAGTCAATGCAGAAAATGGCTGTCCATAACGAGACATAGCGATATTGTCCGCGGTTCTCAAACCAAGTTGCTTCAAATATTCCGCAGTATAGTCAATGCCGAAATACGAGCCCATTCCGTAAAGACTGCCGTAGTCCATAAGACCCGCTTTTTGGAAACCGCCCTTTCCTGCGACTATATCCTCTCCAGTTATGAGCACCTCTCCAGACGCTGAAACAAATGTATCAGGCTGAGGGGGGACTGTGCTATATGTGACTTTTGCGGCCCATCCAAGAATAGCGAATGAGACTATTGCAACACCCAGCAATACCCATTTGAGGACATTGCTAACACTATCCTTCTCGTAATTTTGACTATCCATTTTTGTAATTATATCGCGAATAAATTAATAAAATTTGCATTCAACTTCCCGCACTATTCACAACACTTTCTATAAAATATTGCGAATAGCGCGGACAGTCGTAAAATTCCCCCCATATAAGTATAGTTGATGCAAAAATATATAACAACCAAAATTGGTGGATAACTCTAAATACAATACAAAAAGACACCTCACGCAAGAGATGCCTTTTGCTAGTGGGCGATGGCGATTTAGCAGGATCGGGCTTGGCCATGGAATATATTCCCCCCAACCCATAAAATAAAAACGCCTTTAGGCGTTATATATTTTGTGGGCGATGGGGGAAACGCGAGTACGCTTTCGGTCACACATAATTTTTTGTTAAAAATTTGCGCGACCCCAGCTCAGCGCCGACGCGCTTGCGCTTTTCGATTCCCCCATCGCCCTACAAAATCAAAAAATTCCAAAATATATATTTTGAATTTAAGATTTTGTGGGCGATGGGGGAATCGAACCTCCGACCTTTACAATGTCAATGTAACGCTCTAACCATCTGAGCTAATCGCCCTTATATAATTTTTAAACTCTTAACAGCGGAGATGGTGAGATTTGAACTCACGGTACGGTTTCCCGCACGGCGGTTTTCGAAACCGCTGCCTTCAACCACTCAGCCACATCTCCAATAAACTTCGTATTGTCGCTCGTCTTCGACGAGACGTGGCATAGCGGTTGCCACCGCGTGAAAGAGTCTTTCACTGAGAGTAAAAAGAAAGCAGTTTCTTTTTACTCCACTCAGCCACATCTCCAATAAACTTCGTATTGTCGCTCGTCTTCGACGAGACGTGGCATAGCGGTTGCCACCGCGTGAAAGAGTCTTTCACTGAGAGTAAAAAGAAAGCAGTTTCTTTTTACTCCACTCAGCCACATCTCCAACAAAAACCACCCCAAAGGGCTTTCATTAAAGTAGCATTTTTTTGCATTTTTGGCAAAAATTGGTATACTGCACGAGCAAGTATTTGGCCCTATCGTCTAACGGTTAGGACGAAAGCTTTTCAAGCTTTAAACCGGGGTTCGATTCCCCGTAGGGTCACAAAAGCGCGAGTGTGAAAAGACTGGACTGCTCCAGTCTTTTCCGCTTTTGTGAAGGCGCAGGCATAATTTTTCAGAAGAAAAATAGCCGAGCCGGGGTCGGCAAGTACTTACGTCTGTGAGAGTGTAATCACCCGAAGAGACTTAGTAACTTGTGATCACACAAGATATGTCGAGTGAAGCGAGTCATTTAATTTATCTTAAAGATACACTACTTCTAGTTTTTGTCGCAAGACAGTAAAGGAGCCTACGCTCTTTAAAAATGAGTTTAAATGTGGTATAGTTTGTGGGCTATGATAGTAAACATTCAGGATATTCTCCAGAAATTGAAAGAGCAGGATCGTTTTGAGGAGCGAATGAGAACGCTTGAATCACAGTCTGGGTCATTTTACACCAAAAACATTAGGGACGTAATATCAAAGTCTGTTGAGAATATACAAAACCAAATAAAAAGCTTCGTTATTTTTGGAGAACCACAAAGTGGAAAAACAGAAATGATGATTGCATTAACATGTAAATTGCTCGATTTGAGGTATCGTTTTGTGGTTGTATTAGTAAATGATAATGTTGAATTGCTAAATCAAAACCTAGGGAGATTTGTTGGAGCACAATTAAATCCAACCCCGCTAGAGTTTACTGAGATAATAGATACCGATATAGATATTGATAACGGTCAATGGGTTATTTTTTGTAAAAAAAATTCAAAGAACCTTCATAAATTGCTTTCGAGATTAAAAAAGTATCCTAATAAAGTAATTGTAGATGATGAAGCAGACTACGCTTCACCAAATTCTAAAATAAATAAAAATGAACGAAATGCAATAAATTCTTTAATTACAGATTTATTAGGCAATGATGGATTGTACATCGGTGTAACAGCCACACCCGCACGAATAGATTTAAACAACGCTTTCAATAATGATAATACAAAATGGATTTATTTTGAACCACATCCTGAATATACAGGCCAAAAAAAGTTTTTTCCACCAGATATTAATGACACAGGCAAATTGCCTTACACATTAAAAATATTACCTGATACAGGAGATACAGCATCTATTCTAGAAGATGCCGTCATTCGTTTTCTGGTTAATGTTTCTTACTTGAATTCCTTTAAAAACCAAACAGAAATTAACTATTCAATGTTGGTGCACACTTCTGGTAAAACAGCTGACCACAGAATTGACTATCATATTATTCAAAAAATAATAGGTAATTTAAAAATTCAAAATCTTGATGATAAAAAATTTAATAGGAATGTTGAAAAAATAACAAAATTTATAGCTAATAAATTTCCTGGATGTGAAAATGAGATAATTTCATATTTATTAAAAAAGATAGGTGCTTCAAAAATAGTGGTTATGAATTGTGATACAGACAGAAATGTTGTTGATAATTCCCTAGGGACTAACCCAAAGACTCCATTTACTTTTGCAATTGGGGGAAATGTTGTTTCAAGAGGGGTTACTTTCAACAACTTGCTCTCAATGTTTTTTACTCGGGACTCAAAGCACAAAATACAACAAGATACTTACATACAACGGGCTAGAATGTTTGGAAATAGGAACAAATATTTAGAATATTTTGAATTAGCAATACCAGAAGAATTATTTTCAAAATGGCACCAGTGTTTTGTTTTTCATGCACTCTCTCTTCAAGCAATCGTGAACAACCAAAAACCGCCAATTTGGTTCGAAGACAGTAGAATCTCTGCTGTCGCCAAATCAAGCATAGACAAATTAAATGTTGATTTAAACACTGGGGAAATGGTTACTGCAATAACGGATAAAGTTAGCCAACTTGAGGATATTGTGAATTCAAAAGATTCAGCATTGATTAAGTTGGAAAGAATAAACACAGAAGTGAGCGAAGAAGTTGCCCCAAAATATTTGATTGAATTCATTAAAAATAATTTACCCTATGGCAATGATAGTATTGCTTGGTACCATGAAGTTCGTGATGTCAAAAAAGATTCTAAAGATCAAGATTATTACTCAATGCTACACAGAAAGAAAGGTGTTTTTGGTGGAGCAGAAATTAAAAAAATGAAAGAAGAAAACAACAAAGCAAGTCATTTTTTTATAGTTGTAAAAAATGACATAGGCTTCGCGAGGCTGGTTTATAAAAATGAAAGCAGAATCAGGACAATTAAACACAAAAGATAAATATGATTAAAGAATTTGAATTTTATCATGGGGCTGTTCTTGCAAGATTAATACACAAGTCTAAACATCCTATCGAAATTGAAGTGTATCCAACACCGAGTAATTCTTCTTATTCTATAAATAAAAATTTAGGTTTATTTATAAAATATTCTACAAAAAGAATGTCCCCGTGGAGGTTTACTTTTGCAAAAGAGCATCAAGATGAGATTTTAGATATGAAAAATAAACTAGGAGAAGTTTTTTTGTTGTTAGTCTGTGGTGAGAATGGCATAATCGCGTTGAGTTTCGATGAATTAAAAAGAATCCTTAACGAAGCACATGAATCAATAGAGTGGATAAGTGTTGCTCGTAATAAAAATACAGAATATACAATTAAAGGGTCAGATGGATCTCTTGGGCATAAAATTAGCAGAAGTGATTTTCCACGAAAATTATTTGAGAGAGAAGTTACGAAAAAAACAGTTAAAGAAGGTAAGATTTTTTCTTGGTTTAATGCCTAAATCTTATTTATGCCCACTGAACTCTCCCAAAACACCACCCTCCCATCCGTCCCCATCGCCCACAAAAAACGCCCGAAGGTATTCCATTTTCTCTGATATTGTGGTATTTTCCAGTTTGGACAACTTATAGAAACGGAGGTTTGTATGAGACCTGTTATTTTGGACATAGGAGCTGAATCAACTCACTTTTTGCTGTCACTTCGGCGCAACAACAAAGGCTTGCCCATGCTCATGTTTGCTGGCGAACCTAAGTGGCGTGGGCGAAGTATCAGCAAATCCAGAACGAGTTCGCTTATCGCCGAGCGACATTGATAATCTCGACCCCGACATGGTGGCACACGAACCACATCTCGCATTTTTTGCAGACGAATGCGGAAACGAATTTCATAAAATTTTAATAGACCAAGCGTGGGATTTTCTCGTACCTGGTGGCGCGGTGTATATAGAAGCCGATGAATACCAAAAACCCGCGATAGAAGCGCTTCTCAAAGACACGAAGTGGACGTATGAATTTTGGGAAGACCAATATGGGCAGGTGAGATTCCCAGTATTGAGAAAGATTATATAATAGAAGAAGGCCTGATCTTTTTCTATTTTTTGTTCGGAGTGAGATTTGTCGTTAACTTTCTAGAGACGTTTCTTATTGCTAAGTATGTCGCAACTAGAAAGAACGGCACCGATACAAAAAGCACAAGCCCAAGGTATCCAAAAGTGTCGGGAGTTTTTTCCATTATAGGAGCGCCAAAACGCAACATAATCGCCACCTCAATAAGAAGAATAGTAGACGTTATATGAGCGCCCTTGAATATTGTCTGTCTCAAAAAATCAATATTGGGTCGCAAAATTTCTGGTGAGTGTTGCTCCAGCAATTTCGCTAATTGCCATTTGGTAAACTCGTTTGAAATTATTGATACAAAAATAAACAGAAGTGTTGTTTGAATAACTAGGATAAATTGCCCTCCTTCAAGAAATATTCCTTGAAAGAAACCGCTGGAAAGCAAAATAAGAAGGTGCAACGCGATCAGAGTTGCGAATGATGCTTTAAATCCCGCGGAAAGCCCGCTCTTTCGCAACGGCTGCAGCACTGGATCTATTTTTTGCGTCTTGCTCATAGGGTCTAGATAGCTACTTTGAATGCAAATATTGGAAAATATCTTCGAGCGCGCGGACGGCGTCGCCGGCCGCGATGTTGTTTTGGTGATAGAGGACGTCGGTGCAGTCGCCTGCAGCCCAAATTCCAGACACACTTGTTTTTTGGGTTCTAGGATCAATAACTATGCTATTGCGTTCATTTAAATTTACAATGCCTTTCAAAAATTCAGTATTTGGAAATTGCCCGATTTCTATGAAAATTCCGCCGACAGGAAGCTCGGTTACTAAACCCGTTACTTTATCTTTGTACACGATCGCACTCGCAAATTTGTCACCCTTCACTTCGGTGATATCGACATTTGTCACCGCGCGCATGTTTGGATGGGATAACACTTTTTCAACAGTAATTTTATCCGCACGATGAAAGTCAGGACTCCTGTGAATAATGGTGACACTTTTTGCGTACACTAGGAGCTGTGCGGCTGTTTCAAATGCCGCGTTGCCTCCACCAACAACAGCAAGGTCTTGGCCTGCAAAAAGCGGTCCATCACACGAGGCGCAATATGTAAGGCCTTTGTGCTCAAATTTATCAGCACCTGTGGCTACGAGTTTGCGCCTATGGCTTCCTGTTGCAACAAGGACGGTTCGAGATGTGTAAGAGGACTTTTCAGTGGTTGCAATAAAATTGCCATTGGATGTCTCGAGTTTTTGCACGCGCTCGTCGTTTATAGTAAGAAAACCATCCGAATATGCTTCAACGTGTTTTCTGAGCGACATAGCTAAGTCTCCACCTGAAATAGCAATAGTGCCAACCCAATTTTGTACTTCGGCAGACTCCGTCGACTGACCGGCAAATACTTCGGCAAGAATTATAGTTTTCAAACGCTTTCGTGCGGCATACACTCCAGCGGCGGCGCCTGCGGGTCCTCCACCGATGATGATAAGGTCGTACATGCTAGTTATTTATATCTTTTTAGGGCGACGAAGGAATGCGGGCACGGCGCTCCAGTCTTCACTGCCTTCCACTTCGAGGTCGATAATAGCAACTGGTTCTTTGTCATGCATTTTATCATGCGCGCCCTTTGCGCTTTCACGCGCGATGTCGATTTTCTTTGGCTCTTGCTCCACGAAACTATTGTTGATTTCGCGCTTTTGGTCTACACGGTCGCGGTTTTCTTCGCGCTGGAGTGGCTGTTGTTTCGCCCCGCTTGAAAAGAGACTCCGTTTATCGACGCCATCCGGGAACCCCGCGGCGATGACAGTAATTTTGACCTCGTTTTTCTTTAGTTTCTCGTCGATAATCGCGCCAAAGATAACCCGCGCGTCGGGGTCTATTGATTCTGTGATTATTTTTGCAGCTTCATTTATTTCGTGCATACGCAGATCCGAGCCCCCCGCGATGGCAAAGAGAACTCCCTTTGCTCCGGAAATTGAAAGGTCGAGAAGGGGAGAGTTGATAGCCGCAAGAGCCGCTTCTTGAGCCCTGTTTTCTCCGCTTGATAATCCGATACCGAGGAGCGCCGAACCCGAATTTGAAAGAACCGAACGAATATCAGCAAAGTCCACATTGATAATACCCGGCGTGGTGATGAGGTCGGAGATGCCCTCGACTGCCTGCCTGAGCACCTCATCGCTCATCATAAAAGCGGACTTGAAAGTAGTATCCTTGTCGGCAACACTCAAGATGCGGTCATTTGGAACAATGATAAGCGCGTCGACATTTTTGCGAAGCTCCTCGAGGCCTTTGTCTGCTATGCGTCCACGGTGAGAACCTTCGAATGAAAATGGACGGGTGAAGACACCTATGGTGAGCGCGCCTTGTTCTTTTGCGATACCTGCGACAACGGGTGCGGCGCCAGTGCCTGTGCCACCTCCCATTCCGCCAGCAATAAAGACCATGTCCGCACCCTTGATAACGCCCTGCACTTCTTCTTTCGTCTCTTCTGCCGCCTTGCGTCCGATATCGGGGTTCATACCGGTACCAAGTCCGCGCGTGAGGTTTTTCCCAATGTGGATTTTTTTCTGCGCTAGCGAATGATGCAAGTCCTGCGCATCGGTATTCATCACAATAAATTCAACCCCTTTTATTTTTGAGCTGACCATATGATTCACCGCATTTTTACCGGAACCCCCGATTCCGATGACTTTTATGCGCGCGAATGCTTCTACTTCCGGTTGTACTTTGGGCATGACTGATGGTCTGATTTAAAAACTATTAATTGCTAGTATTAGTAGAATACCAAGAAAGAGTCCATAAAGTCAAAAGTCTGCAAAGTCCCCAAAATGAAGCCGTTTTTGCCTACGGCAAAAACGGCTTTACCCAATTTTTCATAGTTTCTAAAATATCACTGAAAGAAGAATTCATGCTGTCATCCGGCTTTTGCAATGCATAAACCGCAAGACCATATGCAACAAGCCACGAAGAATCTTTCACTGGGTGTTTGCCAGCATTTGCGATTGCGGGGTACGCGACAGACGAGGGGAGCTTCAAAACAGCTTTCGCGAGGTCTCCTATTGTTGCGATGCCTGCACCTCCGCCAGTGAGTACCACACCTGCAGGAAGAAGTCCGCTTCGCCCTATTTTTTTCAAGTGCGCATCAATGAGTTCAAAAATATCGTAAAGTCGCGCCTCGATGATTTCCTCAAGTTTCTTTTTTGGATAGATACCGCTCGGTCCACTCATCTTTATTCGTTCGGCTTCCTGAAGCGGAATTTTTAATCCAAGAGCGATGTCATTGGTTATGTCGGTTGAACCTATGGGGAAAATCTGAAGAGATATCGGCGTGTCATTTTCAAATACAGCGATGGAAACGGTTTCAGCGCCTATATTTACAAGCGCACACCCTACTGTGCGTTGTTTTTTGTTGAGTGCGACATGTCCCGCGGCAATAGGAGACGGCACAGCCTCATCCACCTCGACTCCAAGGTCTTCGATAGTGCGTATAATGTCGTTTAGGTGTTGCTCCAAGCAGGTGATAAAAAGCATCTTTACATCAAGCTTTGTGCCAATCATTCCGAGCGATTCACCCAAGACTTCTCTGTTGTCCAGCTTGTGGCGGAGTGATACACGATAGATGATACGCTTGTTGGTAAGGTGCGTGAGGTTTTCCTCCGCTTCAGCCATCGCCTTTTTTATGTCTATTTCGCTGACTTCGTTGGACGCGCGCGAGATGATAGCGGAACCGTGAGAAACTACGGATTCGAGGCTTATACCGCCAACGGAAAGTATGGCATTTTTAATTTTAAAACCCGCCATTTTTTCTGCGTGAGCAATAGCGTTTTTGATACTTCGAATCGCGTCTATTTTATTTATGATGTATCCGTGTCGCAAGCCGCGTGTTTCAGAAACACCGGTTCCGATGATGACAGGCGGTGTACCTCGAGAGTGTTCTACAATAACAACGCGTGTGGCATGCGTCCCTACATCGATGCCTGTTGCTATGCGTTTAGTACTAGAGCTCATATGTTCCCCATATTATAACAAAAATGTAAGCGTCTTCCAACACCATGTACCCATTTTGTTCTATAGAACAAAATGGGTACATGGTATTGGAAGAAATTATGTTAAATCAAACTTTAGATCTTGAATATAGCCCGCACCTTTTTTTCCGCATTTTCCATTTTTGTTCCGTGGATATGCCCTTTCAAATGGAAAAGGCCGTGTATAAAAAGAAAACCGATAAAATTTGCGTATGAACGGTCAAACAGCACACTGTCCATCTGTGATTTTTTGAGATCAAGAAATATTTCTCCTTCGTTCTCGTCGAGCGGAAAAGAGAGAATGTTTGTTGAATTATCTTTTTTACGGTAGACGCGGTTGAGCTCGCGCGATTTTTTGGAGCTCACGACGACGAGAGAGCAGTCGTACTCGTTTCCTAGGACAGCCTCCGCCATTTTAGCAAAAGGCAAGCTCGGTAGCTTGCCTTTTGTGGTATTTGTAATCGAGAGCGACATTCTAGTTGCGAGTGTTCGAGAACTAGCGACCCTTTTGACCTCTAACTTTCTTCTCTGGAAGCTTGCCGAGTTTGTCGAGGAGCTCGTATTCTTTGCGCATACCGAGGACGACGAGCGCGTTTTTCTTCATTCTAGTATGGTTGTCTTTTCGCTGATTGTAGCGAATAGAACGAACACGCGGAATAACTCCAGAGCCCTGAACGCGCTTGGTGAAGCGACGAATAAGACTTACCGTGTTTTCGTTGTTGTTTTTCTTGACTTCTGCGTTTACTGTAGACATATGCGATATACTATCATAAATGGGTTTCAGATGCAAATTTAGTTCGATAAAAAAAGATACATTGTGCCCAGGATGGTGGACTTTGGTAATAGGGGTTTTGGAACGAAGTAAATCACAAAAAGAAACCCCGCAACAAGAGTTGACGGGGTTAGAAACAAACAAGATGTTTGTTAAAAATTAATACAAGGTGTTCTTTCCGACCTCAACCCACGGTGTCCATTGATTTGTAGCAGGATCATAGTAGGTTGTGTAGCGAATGAACGGGTTTGCTTTGTTGGTTGCCTGATTAATGGATACAAGATTACCAGTAGTTGAGAATCCAAACCCCATGTAGCGTAATTCCCATGCTGGGTCCCATGACAGATTTTCTGCATATGTCTCAGTTCTCACGTTTGTGAACCGAGCATCTGCTGTTGCTGCACGAACCATATCGATGCGCGCTCTATCCCCTTTGTAATTATTACCAGGGAAAAGCAGATTAAGTGATAGTGAATTTCCTTTAGCAAAGACTGCGTAATTTACTCCTGGCTCAAAGAATATCTGCGTGACATCGGGATTATAATACCAAACTCCATTAGTTCCTTGCCAAATCACACCATAGCTTGCAATCAACCCCGTATCAACTGCGCGCTTGATTGAAAAACGCTCATTTGATTGGTTTTGAATGTAAGCCGTTGATGATGGTGTGTAGTTTTGAACAATGAAGAGTACCCAATTACCGTTGGTAATTGGAATAGATATTCCACCTATCCGGTCATCGACAAAGAGGGAGGGAGCGATATATTTTCGCGCATTAACAACCGAAAGAGGATTGTAGTATGGATTTTTACGTAATTCTAAAGAAAGATCAGTACGCATCTCCCAATGCAAATGTGCATTATTGAGGTAGTAGCCATTCCCATCTCCTATTGTTGCGATTTTTTGCCCAGGAACCACTATTGCGTTCTCGATAACAAAAATATCTTGCACATGCATATACACCGAATCGACTTGTTTTCCGTCTGGGAGCGTATACCTCACTTTTATTGCTTTACCGATTGAAGGAACTACTGTACCGATATTGTCTACGGCAATCACCACTCCGTCAGCAATTGCATACAACGGATAACCCATATCCGTACTTCCACCGCCGATTCCGTTCCAATCCTCCGCGAGGTGATACTTTTGGAAATCAGTATTCCACTGCATTGTGTATTGCTCAGGAGTAGGTTTATAGCTACTGGGTGGACTAAACGGCATTTGGAACACACCCGCGGTTCCAGCGTATGCTGTATTGAACAGCGCAAAGAAAAGTACGAATGACAACATTAATCGTTTCATTATGAACTCCTTGTATTGAATTGTTGAAAGAACAAAATCGGTTGTCTGTCAACCGATTTTTGTATCATAGCACAATAGTGTTTTTTTTTGCAAACTAATCTATTGAACGAAAGGAGACTATTTTACTAGTCTTGTGTAGTAAACTTGAAACTTCGTATTATTGCATTAAGGTATGGAACATCTTTACTTATAGTGCCAAATGTCTCAGCGAAATGATATACAAAACCTTTATGTTCAAAATGCCAACTTTGATTAAAACTCCAGTTTGAATCTTTTGGGAAATGAATGATTGTCATTTCAATATTGTTACTTAATCTGTTTTCAGTAGTCTCATCTCCCCTTTGTACTGCTTCAGTATTGAGTTTTCCTTTCTCAATTAAGAAAAGCGCAACTGACATACTTTTTCCCGATTCATCTATACGAAAAAATTCAATAAACTGAGGAGTGCCATTTGTTGCTGGACGAGTCCCGACTTTCCACCCATTCGGATATTTCACTTCAAAACCCAATTGTTCGTTGCGATATGTCTGCCAATCGCTTGTATCGAGGTTATTGTTTGGAAATGAAAGAACCTCAGGGTTTTTCAACATAGGATCAAACGGCAACCTTATTGCAGTTGACGATGAAGTATCAACAATGCTTGGGGTTGTGGGGGGCGTTGGTATTGAGGGGTATTTTTGCTTCCACAAAAAATAAACCATAATTGCTATTATAATAAGGACAATGAAAGCAAAGAGATAAATTTTTTTATTACTCATGATTTTAATATATCAAATTAAATCTAGTAACTCAACGACTCGCCTTTGAGTTTCCTTTACCTCAACTCGTCCTTCAAATGCTTTACAAAATCTGGCAGGTCGGCGAGCTTTACCGTCTCTTGAGAGCGGGTTTCCATATTGCGCGCAATGATGGTGTTGTCGAGCGCTTCTTTTTGTCCGAATATGATAGTGTACGGAGCTCCGCTTCTTTCGGCGATTGCGAGTTGTTGCGCGAGACCGTCTTTGGAAAGAGACTGCGCTATTGGTACGTGGGCCTTACGAAGTACTTCTATAATTGAAAAACTCTTTAACTTTGCTTCGTTGCCGAGCTGAATGAAATATACTTTTGGCTTTTTCAAGATGCGCGGGTTTTGTGGTTTATGCGTTGGGGACATAATCACACGATCAACCCCAATAGCACCGCCAACTGCTGGAACATCTTTTTTTCCGCCGAGGGCTTTTGCAAGCAGGTCATAGCGACCTCCTCCGCCGAGTGAGAGCGGAGTAGGAGCAGGTACGAGAGCGTCCGCAGATAATCCTTCTTCCGGTTTCGGGTTGATCTCGATGATTTCAAACACCGTGCGTGTGTAATAGTCGAGCCCGCGCACAAGGTTCTTGTTGATATGATAGGGAATAGCCATCTCCTCTAGGTATTCGATGACTTCTTTGAAGTGATGTCGGCAATCGTTACAGAGCGAGTCTATTGGTGTTGGCGCCTTCTCCTTTATGTCTTGGCATCGTTCATCTTTACAGTCGAGAAGCCGTAGTGGATTCGTCTTGATGCGTTCTTTGCAGTTTGGGCAAATATCCGCGATATGTTTTTTGTAATAGTTGGTAAGCTCTCGTACGAAACTACCGCGACATTCTTTGTCGCCTATACTGTTTATCTCAACAGAAAGATTTTTAAATCCAGCCTCATCAAGTATGAGTGTCATTGTGCGTATAACAAGTGCGTCAGCTATACTTTTTGGTGTCCCTAAAATTTCAAGACCAAACTGACGTAGCTCTCGTAATCGTCCACGTTGAGGATTCTCGTGGCGGAAGTACCGACCATAATTGTAAAACATTACTGGCTGGGGGAGCGCCTGCATCCCGTTTTCAATGTATGCGCGCATAATTCCCGCTGTTCCTTCGGGGCGCATTACGAGATGGTCGCCACCTTTGGTTTTAAGAGTGTACATTTCTTTGTCGCGAATATCAGTACCAACTCCTAGTGATGAAGTGAAAACGGCTTCGCGTTCAAGTATTGGCGTTTCAATTGGGCGAAATCCATAATATACGGCGATGTCTGCCGCTTTTTCAAAAAACCCCTGATATTCGTAATATTCTTTATCAAGAATGTCACGCATTCCTTTGGGACTTGCTATGTCCTCTTCGCGAATCTTTTTTGGTTTGTCTGCCTTGTTGTCTTTTTCGTTGGTCATAGAATTAAATTTATTGTCTAAATTGCCCAGGCAGGATGTCTACTGCTGTAACAGGGAACAGTCGCAAGAATGCTTTACCCACGATGAGGTTGCGGTCGACTGGGCCCCACGCGCGCGAGTCGAAGCTTCCGGCGCGATTGTCTCCCATCAGAAAATATTCCCCGAGTTTTAAGGTGCGCTCCACTCTGTCGTCTTTGGGATGCGTAACATACGGCTCGCTTAGAGTGAGCGCAATTTTACCTTCTTTGTCTTTTATAGATACTTGCCCTTGGTTACCGACGAGGACAGTTTCTCCGGGGAGGCCGATGACGCGCTTGATGAAATACTGTTTTGGATTTTTGGGATATTTAAAAATCACCACATCGCCTCGTGATGGGTCTCCAAGATAATACGAGAGTTCATCAACGATGAGATATTGCTTGTCCTTGAAGGTTGGGTCCATCGATGCGCCGGAGACAATGAACGGCTGTGCGATGAAGACTCGTATTGGAACAACAATTGCAAATGCGATAAGGAGAAAACGAATAGTCTCCCACGCTTCTTCGCGAAATGAATGACGTTTCCGAACCAGCTGGTTCGCGGCTTGGTCGTGGACTAATTCGGCGGGGTTTGTTGTTTCTTCGTTCATTATTTAGTGTCATTATAGTAAAACACAATGGGACTTGATGCAAAGGTAGGAAGCGTGGTGTAATGTTTTGATTTGTTAACCTCGCGTGATTTTCGGTGTACGATGTACCTTATATGCAATACATTATTGTTGGACTTGGGAATCCGGGAGAGGAATACGCGAATACTCGCCACAATGCCGGGAGAATGGTTGTCGAGGCATTTCGTAAGAAAAATGATTTTCCTGAGTGGACTCTAGACAAGAGCTCGAAGGCGCTCGTGTCAAGAGGGTCATGGGGTAAAAACAAAGTTGTTCTTTTGGAGCCTGACAATTTTATGAATGTTTCCGGTAAGAGTGTCGCGTCACTTGTAAAAAATGCGAAAGATGCAGAACGCACTGTTGTGGTGTATGACGATCTTGACCTGCCACTTAGTGGAATGAAAATTTCTTTCAACAGAAGCTCAGGTGGACACAAGGGCTTGGAGTCTGTTATTAAAGCGCTAAAGACACGCGCATTTGCACGGCTTCGCATTGGCGTAAGCCCCACAACACCCTCCGGTAAATTAAAAAAGCCGAAAGGAGATGATGTTATTCTTGATTTTATTGTGGGACCATTTAAAAAGTCGGAGGCGGAAGAGATGAAAAAAAGTGTGAAAAAAGGCGCTGAAGCTCTCGCGCTTATCCTAGATGAAGGTCGAGAAATTGCGGCAGGGAAAGTGAACTAAAAAATAGATGTCACTCGAATAATTTATGCATAATAAGAAAGCGACCGCTTTCTTATTATGCATAAATGTGGAGCGAATTTACCTCGTGTCCTTTATTGTCAGGCTGTATGGAAGCGCGGTAAGCATTATGATTCCCAGAATAAGGAAGAGGTAACGGAAATCGGTAATACCAAGAAGGAAAAATGCCACCAACGGAGCGAGGATTGCGGCTAATGCGCGGATGCTTCGCATAAATGTAATGAGATGCGCGTCACCAGCGTTTACGTGTTTGAAAAAATAACTTTCGGTTGTTACTTCGACCATGCTTGCTCCAGTGCGTGTGATAAAAAGAAGCACTGTCCAAACAACAAGACTTGCCGTGTTGATAAATGAAAGACTTGCTACGGAAAACGCCATGATGACAAACCCCAGAGTCAGAATCTCTTTTTCGCCGAGTTTTGTGTCAGCAATCTTGCCGAGAATTACTTCAAACAATACGAAAGGAAGAAGCGCGATAGGGGTGATAATACCCAATATTTCGTTCATTGGAATACCCATATGTTGGTTGAGATAAAGAGGAATATAAATAATCATCCATGAGTAAAAAAAAGCAAGGAGGAAGTGGGCGTAGATAATAGAATGGATGTCGTGACTCCCAGCTATGATACTAAATGTTTTTTTGAATGAAGGGATTACATATGCTGGATCGATGTAGTTTCTAAAATTTTTCGCGATGACGATGAAACTCAAAGTCATGAAAATCGCGGCGGCGAGATATATTTTCCAGAAGTTGTGGTCGGAGAGCATAAGGCCGGCAAGAAATGGCGCAACAACAAATGCTATATTTAATACAGTCATAAAAAGACCGCGAATACCGCCAGTCGCAGTATCGACGGAAAATGCTTCTACGAAACTATCGAAATTTAAGAAAATTATTGCGGCGAGTGTTTGGTGTAGGATGAAAGCGGGAATGATGATGAGCGGGTGGGTAAAAAACGCAAGCGCGAGGAGTACGATGATTTCGAGTCCCATAGCGGCCAATGTGGCGCGGTAATTTCCGAATCTCCGCAGAATGCGCGGAAAAAAGAAAGTGAAAATTGCAGTAAAAACGGCAGCGATTGAAAAGAGTAGTCCTATTGTTTTTTCCGTTTCAAGAAACTGCGCAATGAATGAAGACTCGATATAAATAGGGAGCGCGTAGTGGAAAGAATACAAAAAGCTGGCAAGGTATACGAGAATGAAAAGCGGATTTTTAGCACTGATGCGGGACATGATTTTTGTACAGTATATCATATTAAAAAATCGCCCCGCTTGTCAGCTGACAAGCGGGGCGATTTTTTAACACGCCGACTAAATCGAAAGAATAACCGGAATCACAATCGGGCGCTTTGCAGTTTCTTGGAATAGTAGTCGCGCAACGGCGTCTGTAACATGGTCTTTTACATAGTCGAAATCAATTTCCTTTGAACCTCCCACCATATCCTCGACGGTTTTTTTGGCGAGAAATCGCGCTTGGCGAAGGAGGTCTTGCGATTCACGAAGGTACACAAACCCTCGAGAAATAACATCTGGAGATTTTGTAACTTTTCCCGTAGAAACATCGAGCGTGGCGATGACCACAAAGATGCCGTCTTGCGAAAGCATTTGGCGGTCGCGGAGGACTACCTCCTGCATATCACCAACAGAGAAGCCGTCCACAAGCACGAGCCCGCGCGGAGCGGTTTCCTTGAGAGACACGATCTTCTTGCCTTCTTCTTGGATTTCGATAATCATACCGTTGTCGGGAATGATAATGTTTTCATCTGGAAGTCCTGCCTCGCGCGCGATGTCCGCGTGGCAACGGAGCATGTAGTGGTATCCGTGCACAGGCATAAAGAAACGAGATGCGAGTTTTCTATGAATCCAAAGCGACTCGTCGTGATGCGCGTGTCCGGAAGAATGCACCTTTGCGTTTTCGTAGTGAATAAGATGCGCGCCTTGGCGAGACAGGTTGTCCTTGAGTTTTTGGACGCTTCGCTCATTGCCGGGAACCACCGAAGATGAAAGAAGAATGACATCTCGCTTATTAATTTTCAAATATTTGTGCGATTTGTTTGCGGCGCGCATAAGAGACGCGAATTCATCGCCCTGCGCTCCCGTCACAAGGAGGATAATGCGGTCTGGCGGATACTTTTCCATATCTTCGATAGGGATGAATGTTTCAAGACTTGCCTTGAGAAGGCCCGATTCGCGCGCAATATCTACGTTGTTTTTCATACTGCGTCCATCAAGCACGATTTTCTTGCCGAGAATTTCCGCAATATCAATAATTTTTACGAGACGCTCGAGTAGTGATGCGAATGTGGCGACGATAATACGACCCTGTGTATTTCGGATTATGTCCTCAATATTTTTGAGTACCGTGCGCTCGGGAAATGAATAACCGGGACGCTCCACGTTGGTAGAGTCAGCCATAAGAAGTAGTGTGTTTGATCCTTTTGTAATTTTATCAAACTCATCTTCCTCTTCCATCGTAGGCACGCCGTCCACATGGTCAAGCTTGAGGTCGCCCGTATGGACAATGTTTCCGTATGGTGTCTCGACAATAATACCCATCGCGTCGGGGATAGTGTGGGTTACTGCAAAGAAACGCACCTTGAAATCGCCCATCGTAATACGATCATTTTTTTCAACAATACGAATGTCGAGCGGCGGCAAATGTGAAAATTCTTCTTGACGCTTTCTGATCATGAGTGTGGTCAAGTTGCGCGAATAAAGAGGCGGATTGCCTATTTTTCCCATAAGATATGGAATACCCCCAGTATGGTCGAGGTGGCCGTGCGTGATGACGACTGCTTTTACTTTATCCTTTCTATCCTCGAGGTATTTCGTGTTTGCGAGAATGTAATCAACTCCCGGAGTGTTGTCGTCGCGAAACTGAAGCCCAGCATCAATAACAACAATCGAATTTTTGTATTCGATCATTGTCATGTTGCGGCCTACTTCTTCTACGCCACCGAGAGCGATAATGCGAATGTCTCCATCCTTGAGCGGTGGAATGATTATGTTTTCCTGATTTCTTGCGGGGTAGGGGGCCATCATTCGGCGCGAGTCTGCTTTTTCACGTCCGGTTGAGTGCTTTACGCGTGTCGATGTTCGAGGTGCTTCATTCTTGAACGTGCGGTGTTGTGGTCGCCCGCCCTGTCCGGAAGAGGTGCCTTGTCCGTGTTGTGGGCGCGCGGAAGTCACAGCGGAAGTCACCACTCCATCATGACGGCGAAATCCTTGAGTGGCATGTTGGCTGTTATGATGACTCCCATAGTTGCCGCGGTTTGCCGAGCGCGTGACGGCACTGCGTGGCCCGCGTGCATTTGAGTCTTTGCGTGGGAAACGGCGCGCGCTGTAGCCGCCTGCCTGTGCAGGCAATCCTTTGTCGCCACCTTCTATTTTCTTTGGTTGTTCATCGTTCATTTTGTTTGTTGTTGATTATTAATTAGCGTCTGTTTATGAGAACTTATCTCAAAAATATCTACGACAGCTTTGTGCACTGTTCATGTTCATTTTTGAAACAAGTTCTTTATTTCTACTATGGTTTAGCAAATATCTTCCACACATTATTGGTGTTGATATACCATTCATAAATATTTAAAAATCGTTCCGACGGAATCGTGATAGACCCGAGAGAGAGACCTTGCACATTTTTGGGAAGCACATATAAAAATTCTGGTGCATACATAAAAATCGCTGGCGTATCTTTTGTAATCTCATCGCTAAACGAGCTATAGAGCTTTTCGCGCTTCAAAGGGTCAGCTTCGGTGCGCGCATCATCTAAAATTTTATCCACTCTGGTGTTTACGTACGAGGCGATGTTGAGGCCCGGGTCTAGGCGTTGACTCGAATGCCAAAATGGATAAGGGTCGCCACCGAGACCTAGTACTTGCCCAAAAAATAATGCATCGAACTTGCGAGGGCGCACAATAGTTTCTTTTAGGTCGCCAGTAGCAAATACGCGCACGTTGACAGGCACTCCTAGAGCCGCCCATGCAGACTGAAGCTCTGTCGAAACACTTTTGAGCTCAAGCGCTTCTGAAGTCGCAAGGTCAAAAGCAAGTGTCTGTTTTACTTTTTTTACTGTTTTAGTCCACGTATTTGTAGTAGTTGCGAAACTCCACCCGTCTTTGGTCAAAAGCTCGCGCGCGGAAGACAAGCGTTCCTCTGGCGTTCTCGAATCAGCTGATTCGCGGCTTGGCCGTAAACTATACGCGCCTAGAGTCCCATCTGGGAGAGGTGAGTTGAGCGGAACACCATATCCTAGAAGGACTTTGTCTACAATGGATTGCTTGTCAACCACGAGTGCCAGCGCTTTGCGCACCAGAGAGCTACTAAATATTGGCTGTTGGTTTTGATTAAAGAACACGGCGAGTACGCGAGGAAGCGGAGTGTGCTCTATGCGGTACCCAGCTGTCCGGAGCTTCTCTGCGTTACCCGACGATACGGAGTTTATTGCGCCCACTGTGCCTGTTTTGAGCGCCTGCACAAGACCCTCCTCGCTTCTATAAAAAATAAATTTAATAGTAGCGATGCGCGGTTCGCCAAGCGCGAATGAATTGAATGCGACAAGAGTGTATGATACCGGAATCTCATCGCCGTCCTTCGTGGTTGTCTCGATGCTTTCAAATTTATAAGGACCGGAACCGATTGGCTCGCGATTGTATTTGTTGATATCAAAGCGATTGTAATCGATTGTTTTCCAAATGTGCTCGGGAAGGATTCCCATTGTTGCGTTTTCAAGAAACGGCGCGTAAGGTTTTTTCAAAGTAAAACGGACAGTCAAGTTGTCTACTTGCTCAACTCCGATACCGTCCCAGCTCGCGCGTTTCGGACTCTTCATTCGTCCGTCTTGCGCGGTTTTTATTGTAAACACAACATCCTCTGCGGTGATTTTTTTACCATCGTGCCAGACAAGATTTGGTTTCATTTTGAATGTATACACAAGACCGTCCTTTGATACGTCGTAACTCTCTGCGAGGTCTGGGATGAATCCATTTTTCCCGTCTCCGCGTAATAGTCCTGAATAAATGAGCGCACTGATGTCGCGGTCTGCCTCGGTGCCTATTTCACCTGTTGCGAGGAGTGGGTTTATGTGGGCGGGTGTGTTTAGGGCTCCTTCAATAAGTGTGCCACCCGATGCGGGAACTTCGACGAGATACAGGCGGTTCACCCCCACAAGAAGCACTATTGTGGTACCAACGAGTATCCCCATTGCCGTGAAGAATATTTGGTTTTCTCGATGAGAAAACGATTTTAGAACAAGAGAAAATCGCCCCTCTATTGGAAAGGTGAAACGAGAATTCATTTTATGAGATAGATATGAAAGAAATTGCTTCACGACTTGTGTGTCGAAAATCAGGTGTAAACTTTAATATTCCTATGCCTTTAGAAGAAGCATTGCGAACGCCGAAGTAGCGAATAAAATCGCAACGATGATTGAGACGTAGAAAAGCACCTTCTCCATTCCTCGACGCGTGTAACGAATCGAATCGTCACCACCGCCAAATGCGCCTCCAACACCTGCTCCCGTTTGCTGGAGAAGGATTGTTGTGACGAGTATGATAGATAGTACAATCTGCATCCAAGGCAGAAGCGTAACCAGAAATTCCATAACTATTAGTATATCAGAAAACAAAAAATGATGCAATCCACACGACCGACATAGAAAGTTACTTGTTATCCACGAGAAATACAGTAATCGAGTATATATCCCGCAACGTTCCGAGGTAGTCCAGTAACCGGATAATGGTGCATATCAATATACGGCAAACTGTTTACTTCTATCACAGCACACCGCTCTGTGTGGTGTGATCGTGAAATATCTTTAGTAATGAAATCAATTCCAATGACAGGAGCACCACATATATCATAAACTTTTTTAAACAAAGAAATATTGTCTTTATGAATCATATCAGTGGTATCGTGAATATCTGCTCCAGCTGATAGTGTTACTTTATCATGCAGGTATATTTTCTTTCCGCGCGGGAGAATTGTTTCAATGCTCACTCCTTGTTGCAATAAAAGTTCTTTCGCCTTCATAGAGTCTGGCTGTATCTTGTGGAGCGTAAAATTTTTCTGATGAGCATGCCCGCGTCGAGGGTCTTTGTTTTTGATATCAACAAGCTCTAGAACAGTGCGCTTGCCATCACCTAAAACATTTGGCGGTTCCCGTAAGCACGAAGCAACAACCTTGCCGTCCACAAGAGTAATCCTGTGGACATCGCCCTCAATAAATTCTTCAACAATAAACTCTCTCTCAATTATCTGAGCAATGCGTATTGCTTCTTTTAGTGTAGGTTCATCGAGAATGTTGCAGGTAGTGTGCTTGCTAAGAGAACCAGATTTCGGCTTTACAACAAGCGGAAAGCTAATATTTTTTATAAAAAGAAGTCCGGATTCACTTTTACTAAAACATTCACCCTTAGGGTGAGGTAAATTATATAATTGTAAAAGCTTTTTTAATTCGTATTTGTTATCAAAATTAATCCTTAATACATCTGTGATTTCAGCAGTTGGTAATCCTTCAAAAAATATCTTTCTATTATTGATCATCGTGGAGAAATAATTTGTATTCTTTTTACCAAGGAACTTTATAGATTTAATAAAGAAACCTCTTCTTCGTGCCTCATGAACAAGAATCAGTGTTCGATTATGTAAAGATTCGTTTTCAGTAAGAATATCCACTTCTTGTAAAATTTGAATAACAAATAAAAACTCAATAAAATTGTTTACTATTTTTTTATTAAGTTTAACAAAAATATTATAGAATCTCCCCTTAATAATGTGCTCAGGTAAAGAAAAAATATTCCACACTGGGAAAATTAATCCCTCAATGCGTTCAGAAATATGAGATGAACTGGTAACATGAGGGTCACAATGTATGCAATTATTATTCATGTTAAAAATTACTGGCTTAAGCAAGAACAGCTGCCACTATTTCTCCCCATGTCTATTCTCTCGGAACACCTACAAATCCTTAGTTTCTTTTATGTAACTACATTATATCGCACAGTAAAGAGCGTGGCAAATAAATTGCGGGAACGATTCCAAGTTATTGAACCATTACGAACTATTGACATATGTAGAATTTTGGTGTAGTCTTCGAGAAGTTCTTTTATAAAGGAGAAACGTGATGAATGACGGACTTATCAAGCGTATTGTGATGCAACCAACATCCTTATGTAATCTCGATTGTACTTATTGTTACCTTGCCCACCGAAAGGAAAATAATAAAATGAGTTTACTTGTTTCGGAAGCAGTAGCAAAAAGCATTGAAGATGAAAAAGGAAATACCCGTATTACTTGGCACGGTGGAGAACCACTGAGTTGTGGTATTAGACACTTTAGAACCCTGCTGATACCATTTGAGTCACAACGGATTGCTGGGCGAGTGACGCATTCAATACAAACAAATGCAACACTTATCAATGATGAATGGTGCTCTCTTTTTAAAGAGCACGCGATTCACGTTGGAGTTAGCATTGATGGACCACAATGGGCAAATTACAAGCGAGTTACTTGGGGCTCAAAAGAAAGTTATTCACATGTCATGCGTGGTATTAGTTTTCTTAAGAAACACCAAATCCCGTTTACTGTAATTTGTGTGGTCGGTGATTGGAGCTTAAACAGGGCGCGGGAGTTGTACGAATTTTTCTGTGAACTTGGATGCTTTGAAGTTGGGTTTAATATTGAAGAAAAAGTAGGGATACACGATTTCTTAGCGTCTGATAGCGGTGAGTTAGTAAAAGGTTTTTGGGAAGAACTCTTCATAGCATGGAGAGGAAATCCTATAATTCAAGTCCGCGAATTTTCACGTATCTTGTCTTGGATGGAGACGGTATCAGAAAGCAAGGAGTCTGCGATATATCACCAAGACCTGTTCCCAAGTGTTGCTCATGACGGGAATGTTGTTTTGCTTTCACCCGAATTGCTGGACGCTCGGTCGAAACATTATAACAATTTTGTTGTGAGCAATGTTCTTCGCCAGTCTCTTAGTTTTATTTTGGCTAGTGGTGAAGAATTTGAGTATGTGCGTGATTTTAGAAGGGGAGTTGAAAAATGCGCGCATGTATGTGAATACAGTGAGTACTGTATGGGTGGTCAGGCGAGCAACAAGTTTTTTGAGCTAGGCTCAACAGACGGCACCGAAACCATTTATTGTAGAAACGCAGAACAACGTCTTGTTGACGCGATTCTGTCCGTAGTTTAACTTAAAGAAAGGACATCATGATGGATACTTTAAAGAGTCGTATTGTTGCGAAAAGACAAGCTGTCACCGAAACACTCAAGTCTGCCAGCACTTCAAAAAAATCACATGTATCTTCTTGGGAGAAGGGCTGGGACAAGGGGTGGAACAAAGACGGGCATTAATTCGTCACCGAAGACGAACATAATGTCCAACTCTAAGTGGGCTATGAAAATAGCCCACTTTTTTATTTATTGTTATATACTGTTATTTAATGAACCAATCTGATCTCATGCCCTATTCTGAATATAGCTCAAAAGAGCACCCGTTTCCTTATATGTATCACCTTTCAAAGGGAGACCAGCATCTATTTTTTTTTGGATCTCGGCACACGTATAATCCCGAGGATCAACAAATTCAAAAACTAGAAGCGTTCTGGGCTGATTTTGCCTCATCCTCTAAAGGCGCCCCAAGGATAGCACTTGTTGAGGGGGGAAAGCGCACTATCTTAAACTCGAAAAAAGAAGCGATAGAAACAGGGGGTGAAATTCAGTACACGGCGTTGCTTGCCGCGCAGAGTAATATCCCCACAGAATCGCCAGAACCCCCGGCTTCATATTGGTTTCAAGCGCTCGCCAGCACATTTTCAAAAGACGCAGTTGCATATTACGACTTTGCCCGTGTTTGTCATCAGTGGAATCAAAAAGATGTTCGTCCTTCGTTTAAATCGTATGTTTCAAATTTCCTAGAAGCTAATACTAAAAACAGCGGGTGGGTCGACTATGATTTTTCACTGGAGCATATGAAAAAAATACACCACAATCTTTTTCATACAGAATTCATGGAAGATGATAAACAATTTTTCTATGATGTTATAAATCCAACAACCTCCTTCTCGATTATAAATGAGGTGTCGCGTGCAGATGATGAGGGTATTCGTGACACATATATACTTTCGGAAATAGAGAGGCACTGGAAAGACGGTAATAGTTTATTTATTATCTACGGATTGCAACACGCGGTAATTTTAGAAGGTGCGCTTAGGAAATTAGTGGCATAAGCATACAAACAGAGAAATTAAAAAAGTAGGAAAATCTTCAATTTTAAGTCTCGACATTAGATTCTTGCAAGTCGCGCCGCAATGATTATACTGTAGGGATTAAAGAGTCTTAATTTTTAGAAATACAATGTCAACGAAACGAAAGATTATACCGCTTGGCGACCGTGTACT